>Ga0209343_10000818_pt1 | contig 43167 bp, 40 predicted proteins | sample RifCSPlowO2_02_FD_184026 | JGI IMG/M metagenome (GOLD analysis project Ga0209343, IMG submission 184026) | Groundwater microbial communities from Rifle, Colorado - Rifle CSP2_plank lowO2_0.2 (SPAdes) (version 2) | ecosystem: Environmental > Aquatic > Deep subsurface > Groundwater | place...
CCTCGCCGACGCTTTCCGCGGCCAGGGCCGCAACGTGACCCTCACGCGCGAACCCGGCGGCACACCGCTGGCCGAAAAGCTGCGCGCCATGGTGCTCGGCGACGCCATGGACCCGCTCACCGAATCGCTGCTGGTGTTCGCCGCCCGGCGCGACCACCTGATGACGGTGATCGAACCGGCGCTGGCGCGCGGCGATGTGGTGTTGTGCGACCGCTTCACCGACGCCACCTTTGCCTACCAGGGCGGTGGTCGGGGGTTTGACCTGCAGATTTTGGGCACGCTGGAGCACTGGGTGCAGGCGACGCCCGCCCTGCAGGGCAAAGGCATCCGCCAGCCCGATCTGACGGTCTGGTTCGATCTGCCGGCCGAGACCGCCGCGGCCCGACTGGCCGGCGCCCGTGCGCCCGACCGTTTTGAAGCCCAGCCGGTGGCGTTTTTCCAGGCCGTCGCCGCGGGCTATGCGGCGCGTGCCGAAGCCGAGCCGTGGCGCTTTGCGCGCATCAACGCCGACCAGCCGCGTGAGCAGGTCTGGACCGCCATTGCGGTGGCGTTCGCCCAGCGGGGCTGGTTGCCGGCACCGGCTGAATCCGGCCCTTCATCCAGCTGACGCGCAAGCCATGGCCACCCGTTCTACACCCCCTGACACCGTCGCCCAGCCCATGGCCACCCGAGCCCCCTGGGTTCAGCGCCAGCTGCAGGCACTGCTCGCGCAGCGGGGGCATGCCTGGCTGTTGCAGGGTCCGTCGGGCCTGGGGCAATACGAGCTGGCGCTGGCGCTGGCGCAGACCTGGTTGTGTGAGCAGCCCACGGCGTCGGGCCCCTGCGGGGTCTGCGCCAGCTGCCACATGGTCGATACCCACGCCCACCCCGATTTTGTGGTGCTCATGCCCGAGACCGTCATGCTCGAACGCGGCTGGCCCCTGGCCGAAACGGCACAGAAAGAGATCGACGACAAGAAGCGCAAGCCCAGCAAGGAAATCCGGGTCGAGGCCATGCGCGACACAGTGGCCTTCGCCCAGCGCACCAGTGCGCGGGGGCGGGGTCTGGCGGTGCTGGTGTATCCGGCCGAGCGCATGAACCACGTGACCGCCAACGCCTTGCTCAAGACCCTGGAGGAGCCGCCCGGGGACACCCGCTTCGTGCTCGCCAGCGAGGCCACCCACCAGCTGCTGCCCACCATCCGCAGCCGTTGCCAGACCCATGCCATGGACTGGCCCCCGGAACCGGAAGCGCTGCAGTGGCTCCAGGACAACGCGGCCAGCTGCCCCACGCCCGAGCAAACGCAGGTCTGGCTGCGCGCGGCCGGTGGGCGGCCGGTGGATGCCCTGGCCTGGGCCGGCACCGGCCTGAACGCCAAGACCTGGGCCGAACTGCCCGCCGCACTGGCCCGTGGCGACTGGAGCACGCTCGCCGGCTGGCCCGCCGCGCAGCAACTCGAACTGCTGCAGAAACTCTGCCACGACCTGATGGTGCAGGCGGCCGGCGGCACGCCACGCTTCTTCACCGCAGCGAACCTGCCGGTGGCGCCGCGCTGGGGGGTGCTTGCCCGCTGGTCACGCGAACTGCTGGACGCGGCGCGCTCGGTCGAGCACCCGTACAACCCCGGTCTGATGCAGGAAGCCTGGGCCGCACGCACGCGGCAGGCGCTTGTTTCCCGCTAAACTTGTCGGCCATGAGCACCAGCCCCCCCGCATCCAACGCCTCAGCTCGCCCGAGCGTGATCCAGCTCTCCATCAAGGAGAAAGCGGCGCTGTACGCGGCCTACATTCCGTTGTTTGCCGACGGGGGCATTTTCATTCCGTCTTCTCGCGAGTACCGCATCGGCGACGACGTCTATGTGCTGCTCAGCCTGCCCGACGACCCGCAGCGCTACCCGGTCGCCGGCAAGGTCGCCTGGGTCACACCCGCCAAGGCACAAGGTGGGCGCACCCAGGGTGTGGGCATCCGCTTTCCGGCCGATGAAAAATCGCGCCTTCTCAAGGTCAAGATTGAAGAGATTCTGGGCGCCAGCCTGGGCTCGGACAAGCCCACTCAGACCATCTGAGCCGCGGTGTGGCCAGCGCCACGCTGGGCGGGCACACCACCGCCATATCGCCATTTTCCCGCCCAACATGTTCACCGATTCCCATTGCCACCTGAACTTCCCGGAGTTGCGCGGAGACTTGCCGGCGATCCTGGCCGCCATGAGCAAAGCCCAGGTGGAACGCGCCCTGTGCATCTGCACGACGCTCGAAGAGTTTGACGACGTGCACGGCCTGGCCCGTGATCACGCCAACCTGTGGGCCACGGTAGGCGTGCACCCCGACAACGAGGGCGTGCAGGAGCCCTCGCTGGACGATCTGCTGCGGCGCGCCGATCTACCACGCGTCGTGGGCATCGGCGAGACCGGCCTGGACTACTACCGCCTGAATGGGCGCAGCGTGGCCGACATGGCCTGGCAACGCGAGCGCTACCGCACCCACATCCGCGCCGGTCGCCAGACCGACCTGCCGCTGGTGATCCACACCCGGAACGCATCGGAGGACACGCTCGCCATCCTGCGCGCGGAGGGTGGTTTTGACAGTGCTGCCCCATCCGATCTGCCGCGCTCGCGGGGGGTGTTTCACTGTTTCACCGAAACCGAGGCGGTGGCCCGGGCCGCGCTTGAGCTGGATTTCTACATCTCGTTCTCCGGCATCCTGACCTTTCGCAACGCCAGCGATCTGCGTGAGATCGCCCGTCTTGTCCCGCTCGACCGCATGCTGATCGAAACCGACAGTCCGTATCTGGCGCCGGTGCCCCACCGGGGCAAGACCAACAACCCGGCCTTCGTTCCCTTTGTGGCGCAGCAGATCGCCGAGGTCAGGGGCGTGGCCGTGGAGGCGGTGGCCGAGGCCACCAGCCGCAATTTTGAACAGCTCTTCAACCGGGTCATGGCGTGAAAATATTCATGAAACACTTTAAGACTTTTCGAAAGTGTTTTGTTTTAGCGGCATTTTTTACATCTTCTCTGATCGCCAGTGCTGGAACCTTCGAGGATTTTTTCAGTGCGGCCAAACTCGACAACGAGTCCGTGATGGTTGGGCTCACACTGCGTGGTTTTGACCTCAACACCGTTGACCCACGCGGTGACAGCGCCCTGCTGATCGCCGTGCGCGAGGGGTCTCGCAAGGTGGCCCTGTTCCTGCTGGAACAGCCCTCGGTGAAAGTTGAAGCCCGCAACCCCAAAGGGGAAAGCCCGCTGATGCTCGCCGCACTCAAAGGCGATCTGGACATGGCCAGACGCCTGATCCAGCGCAAAGCCGAGGTCAACAAGCCCGGCTGGACGGCCTTGCACTACGCCGCGTCCAACGCCACCCAGGCCAGCCAGGACATGGTTCGCCTGCTACTGGAACACCACGCCTACATCGACGCGGAATCGCCCAACCGCACCACGCCCCTGATGATGGCCGCGCATTACGGCCATCCGGCCGTGGTGAAGCTGCTGCTGGAAGAGGGCGCAGATCCTTTGCTGCGCAATGAGCAGGGACTGACGGCGATCGATTTCGCCCGGCGGGGCGAACGGCAGGAATCGGCCGACCTCATTGCGGCCTTTGTGCGCCGAAAGCGCCCCACCGGCACCTGGTGAACGTGGCCCGGACGGCCCGTTTCCGCGCCCGGGGCAGGGCAGGGACACCGCCGGACTCAAGTAGGTGTAATCCCTCGGTAGGTGTAACCCACATCGATATACCGTTAACAGTCCTCCAGAATGCCCCACATTCCAAACTTGAGGAGATGCACCGTGGCCCTGGCCAGTCAGAAAGATTTCTTTTCGGGACTCATGTTCACTGCGGTGGGTGGGTCGTTTGCATGGGGCGCCACGGACTACACCGTGGGCGAAGGTGCACGCATGGGACCGGGTTACTTCCCGCTCATGCTGGGTATCCTGCTGTCGATCCTCGGCCTCATCGTCACGCTCCAGTCGTTCACCAAAGGCAACCCGGGCGGCGACAAGATCGGCGCCTTCGCCTGGCGCCCCTTGGGTTTCATTCTGGGCTCCAACCTGGCCTTCGGCGCCCTGCTGGTGGGTCTGCCGTCCATTGGATTTCCGGCCATGGGCCTGATCGTGGCGATCTACGCCCTGGTGTTCATCGCCAGCCAGGCGCAGCCCGGCAGCAAACTGAAGGCAACGTTCATCCTGGCAACGATCCTGGCTGCTGGCAGCTACGGCGCTTTTGTCAAACTTCTGAGCCTGCAGTTCCCGGTGTGGCCTGCGTTCCTCACGAACTGATCACAAGGCACCACCATGGAATTGTTTGACAACCTCGCACTGGGTTTTGGCGTCGCCTTCACCTTCCAGAACCTGGTCTACGCCTTCATCGGCTGTCTGCTCGGCACGCTGATCGGCGTGTTGCCCGGCATCGGGCCACTGGCCACCATCGCCATGCTGCTGCCCGCGACCTACGGCTTGCCGCCGGTGGCTGCGCTCATCATGCTGGCCGGCATCTACTACGGCGCCCAATACGGCGGATCCACCACCGCCATCCTGGTCAACCTGCCGGGTGAGGCTTCATCGGTGGTGACCGTCATCGACGGCTACCAGATGGCGCGCAAGGGCAGGGCAGGCCCGGCGTTGGCCGCAGCCGGCCTGGGCTCCTTCTTTGCCGGGTGCGTGGGCACCCTGATCCTGGCCGCCTTCGCACCGCCGCTGACCGAAGTGGCGCTCCAATTCGGCCCGGCCGAATACTTCTCTCTCATGATCGTGGGCCTGATCGGCGCCGTGGTGCTGGCCTCCGGCTCGCTGATCAAGGCCTTGGCCATGATCGTGCTGGGCCTGTTGCTCGGCCTGGTGGGGACCGACGTGAACTCGGGTGTGGCGCGCTACAGCTTCGACATCCCGGAACTCACCGACGGCATCAGCTTCCTGGCCATCGCCATGGGCGTGTTCGGATACGGCGAGATCATCAGCAACCTGTCCCGTCCCGAAGAACACCGGGAAGTCTTCACCGGCAAGGTCGAAGGCATCATGCCCACCAAGGAAGACTTCAGGAACATGATCCCCGCCGTGCTGCGCGGCACCGCCCTGGGTTCGGCGCTGGGCATCCTGCCCGGTGGTGGCGCGCTGCTGTCGGCCTTCACGGCCTACACCCTCGAAAAGAAAACCAAACTCCGGCCGGGTGAAGTGCCCTTTGGCCAGGGCAACATCCGCGGCGTGGCCGCGCCCGAAGCGGCCAACAACGCCGGTTCGCAGACCTCGTTCATTCCGCTGCTGACCCTGGGCATTCCGCCCAACGCCGTGATGGCTCTGATGGTCGGAGCCATGACCATCCACAACATCCAGCCGGGCCCGCAGGTCATGACCAGCAACCCCGAACTGTTCTGGGGCCTGATCGCCTCGATGTGGATCGGCAACCTGATGCTGGTGATCCTGAACCTGCCGCTGATCGGCATCTGGATCAAGCTGCTGACCGTGCCGTACCGATGGCTGTTCCCGGCCATCGTGCTGTTCTGCGCGATTGGCGTGTACTCGACCAACAACAACAGCTTCGACATCTGGATGGTCGCCATCTTTGGCTTCATCGGCTACCTGTTCATCAAGCTCGGCTGCGAGCCAGCGCCCCTGCTGCTGGGTCTGATCCTGGGACCCATGATGGAAGAGTACCTGCGCCGCGCCATGCTGATCTCCCGCGGCGACTGGTCGGTGTTTGTGACCCGGCCGTTGTCGGCCAGCCTGCTGGCTATCGCTGCGGTCCTGCTGGTGGTGGTGCTGCTGCCTTCGATCAAGAAGAAACGCGAAGAGGCCTTTGTCGAGGACTGAGGTGTATCCATCGACCTGGCGGACACGCCTGGAAAGCCCGATCAGAGGCATCTGATCGGGCTTTTTTTTGGCCATTTCAGCAGCCCACGCTGTGGGTTGACTGGGCTGTAGATCACAGAACCGAGGTATGTCGAAAATACCAGGGGGGGTTCATTGAGCAGACTCAATTTTTACAACAGGTTTCTCAGTACCGTTGAGGTTCATCAACCTGGAGACCACAACATGGCAGACCCGCTTTTGAACCAGACACCCACCTTCACATCCACCCATGTGTTCAGCACGGCTGATGTCACGGGGACTTTCGACGGACTCACGCAGGGCACCGTGGGCGATGGGACACCGGTGGTTGATTTCAACGCCGTTCCCGAGATCACAAAAGAAGGCGTCTTGCTCTACCCCATCAACAGCGAATTCGGCTACAACGTGACCGATTTCGTCGGGGCGGTGGAGAAGGACTTTGTTTTGGACCCTGCATATGAAGAAGGCTGGGTGGGGGATCTGACCGGCCCAGTGGGTGAGCAAATGGGGCTGGTCATCTCCAATTCACCGACCGACACTTTCAAGACGCCCGCCCTGCTGGGCACCTGGCTGGGAGGCCTTGGCGGGGACACCATCAAGGCGTCGACCGAACACTACGTGGTCATGCAGAACATCCTGTCCGACCAACGCTATCCGGGAGATCCGGATGCGCTCTATCCGCTGGACGACAACCTCAAGATGGTTGGCGGCGAATACGACGGCCAGTATGTCGTCGATATCCTGCCCCTCGTGGGCGATGTGAACGGCGATGGTGTTGTCGATATCAAGGACATCCTGCAACCCAACGAAACGCAGATTTCCGAAAACATCTTGGTGGGGGCCGACTATTCCGTCACCATGAAGGACGACGGCAAGCTTTTGTACCGGTGGGGCAATGTGATCAAGAAGCCCAATGACGTCCGGATCGAAGCAAGCCTGGATTTGCCCGATGAATGGTTACAACGCAGCACCGAACCTGAAGATAACGGGCTGATCCCGCTGTTCCGGATCACTCAGGCCGAACTGGTCACGAATCACACGATCACCAACAACCCGAACGACCAGATCCGCCCCGAGGATTTTGAGAACGAATCCGCCATCGGGACCCTGCCGACCTATGAAATCCTGCCCGACGGCAAGTGGGTCACGACGGATGCTTACTACGCTGGCGACGGCACGCTCTACCCCGCCGGAACGGTGCTGAGGGATCCCGCGCTCGTTACGGCGATTGCAGGATCCACACTGGTTGCGATCGGGGCAACCTCATCGGATCTGGATATGGGGTTCACCAATGCCTGGTACACCACCATGGACCGCGAGCCCTTCGAGGCGGTGCTGAATGAAGATGGCACCGACTACATCGTCGGTCCCCGCTGGCGCCTGCAGCCTGACAAATACGGTCAGGACCTGCCCAGCGTGGACATCCCCCTCGATCCGAGCCTGCCGCCCCCGCCCACGAAGGATGAGCTGAAGTACGAGTCGGGCGCCGACACCACGACCGTCATCAACCTGCTCGACTGGGCACTTCCGGTCTCGCCGCTGTCCATCAGCGCAGGCTTCCAGAACCTCTCGGGAACGACCTCGATCAACGGTCTGAACATGACCGACAACTTTGACGTCGCGTTCTATGTGAAAGGCGACATCAAACCCGCCACGCTCTACGACACCACGCTCGTGATGACCTACGAAGAGCTTGCGATCTATGGCCTTGGCCAATCCATCGAGGGCGGGGAAGGATCTGACTACCTGGTCGGCATGGGGGGCAACATCTTCACAGGCGACTTCGGCACAGCCGTCGAAGGGGAGGACCTTTTTGTCCTTGCTTATGGTGTCGGCGACAACTGGGCCCAGATTCTCAGCAGCACCATCATGGACTTCCAGGTTGGCGTGGATACGCTGGGGTTCATTGATCTCGGCGTAACCGAGGGCAATTTTTCTCAACTGGTCAACCAACTGGTGATAGATGGTGATCTGTACATTGACCTGGACGGTTTTGAAGTCGTCATGCTTGAAGGGGTGGCGCAAGAGTTGGTTTATGAGGACTTCCTTGTCCTGAACCGATCTCAAGCCAACAATGCCGCACCCACGGGCAGTGTGATCATTGACGACACCACCCCAGTGCTCGACCAGGTCCTGACCGTCACCAACACCCTGGCCGATGCAGATGGCATCGTCGGAGAGGTGAGCTACCAGTGGCAGGTGTACGACGATGTCGACGGCATCTGGGAAGACATTGCGGGTGCCGTTCTGGCCACCTACACCGTGACCGCGGCCGAAGTCGGTGCCAGCCTGCGCGTGGAAGCCTCATACGTCGACGGCCTTGGATTCACCGAAACAGTGGTTTCCGCCCCCACGGGCTTGGTGACTGCATTGGTCAACAACATCACCGGCACCGCTGCTTCAGAGATCTTGATTGGAACGGACCTGCCTGACCTCTTCCAGGCACTCGCTGGCGACGACACCCTGATCGGTGGCGCGGGCAACGACACACTCGGTGGCGGGATTGGCGTGGACTCGATGGTGGGCGGCACGGGGGACGACCTCTATCTGGTCAATACGACCGCCGACGTTGTGGTGGAGCTGGTGAATGAAGGCCTCGACACCGTGGATTCGGCGGCCACCTACACGCTCAGTGCCAACGTGGAGAACCTGATATTGCGCAGTGGCTTTGGCAACATCAACGGCACCGGCAACGCCTCCGCCAACATGCTGACGGGCAACGAAGGGGCCAACCAGCTCTCGGGGCTCGGCGGTAACGACACGTTGGATGGAGGCGCTGGCAATGACACCATGGCAGGCGGTATCGGCGACGACACCTACCACGTGGACAGCGCTGGTGATGTGATCACGGAAGCGGTGGGTGCTGGAATCGATACCGTCATCTTCAGCGGAACGGCCTACACCTTGGGCGTCAACGTCGAGAACCTGGTGTCCACCAACGCCGTGGGCGCCACGCTCACGGGCAATACCTCGGCGAACCAGATCCTGGGCGGCGACGGTAACGACAACATCGCTGCAGGCCAGGGCAATGACACGGTGGAGGGTGGTGCGGGCAACGACACGATCGGTGGTGGTATCGGCGTGGACCTGATGATCGGGGGCACCGGGGACGATCTCTATCTCATCAATGACACCGCCGATGTCGTGGTGGAGCTGGCGGCTGAGGGCATCGACACCGTGAATTCGGCGGCCAACTACACGCTCAGCGCCGACGTGGAAAACCTGATACTGCGCAGTGGCTTTGGCAACATCAACGGCACCGGCAACGACTCCGACAACGTGCTGACAGGCAACGAAGGGGCAAACCGGCTCTCGGGGCTCGGCGGCAACGACACCATGAATGGTGGACTGGGTAACGACGTGTTTATCTTTGGCAACGCCTTTGGCCAGGACAGCATCATCGGGTTTGATGCAGACCCGACGGGAGGGCAGGACCTGCTGGACATCTCGGCGCTAGGTATCAACGCGGGCAACTTCGGGGGCAGCGTGTCGTTCTCGGAGGTCGGGGGCAACACCCTGATCAATATCGGGTCTGACAGCATCACACTGGTGGGTGTCATCGGCCTTGGCACGGTTTCCCAGCAGGACTTCATCCTCGCCTGACAAAACAACACTGCGATTCCCACCGGTCAGGTTTTCCTGACCATTAAAAGCCCCCTCCAATGAAGGGGGCTTTTTTTTGACTCCCACACGGAACAGACGCGCCTGACTCACTACCAGCGACCACAGCTTTGGGCGTCCGGTGTGAACCCGAATCCCTCTGGCGTCCAAAGCTTCCTCGAGTGCATGTAATCCAGTACCGTACGGTGCGCGGTGTGACGTGCAAGACTTTCGCGGCATCCTCTGGTTTCATGCCCGAGTCCGCCAGCAGCAGCTTGAACCGTGAACCAAGCAGGGCGCGGGTTTGCAGTCGCTTGAAGCGGCCGTCTTTGTTCTTATACTACATTCCACGATGTATAAGTCATTGCCAATTGATTCTCCGTTGAAGATTATTCACCAATAAGTCAAAAAAAGGTTTTCCAGGGCGCGAATTAGGAATCTGGGACGCCAATAGAGGGGCCGCGACATGAATCTGAGCCGTCAACCTCATTTGTCGCCATGGGGGACATGTCCCCCATACCCCCGTTAATCAGCAGCACCAATTCCTCCCAACGGGTGCGCAATCGATCCACCATGCAATCAAGCACAAAGGCGATATCAGGGGCGTCGTCAGGCTCGTTGAGCGTGTGCACGAGGCATTCCAGTTCGATCAGGTGCCTTTCCAGGCCATCCCGAGCCGCAGCGGCCGCAGGGCAGGGTGTCGCCATCACGCACCCCCTTCGAGCTTCTGGAGGGCATCGGTGGCCTTGGCCAGCATCCGTTCCCGGTAACGCCGCTGCTGGCGCGACAGCTGCACAGGGGCATCCTTGCGGGGCCTACCGCGACCCTTGGGGGGAACGGAGGGGAGGGCGTCAGCGATCCGCTTGAGATCGGCTGCAATGGTCGCCTTGGACACCGGGGCAACCTGGGGCGTGTCCTGCCCTGAGCCGTCGGAGATGTCAGAGACTGTAGGCCCACCCCTAAGGTGAGCCGCCTTTTTGGGACTGGCCCGAAACGGCCGACACCAGACCTTAGCCATGGGTTTTCTCCTTTTCACGATGTGGGAACGTGTCTACGCGACCGGGGGCCAGCGAGACCGCCTCAAAAATATTCCCCTCACCTCGTGTTCGGATGTGTCCTATGAATGAATTAGGGACCGGCGCTGCGCGCCGGCCCGTGCCCAAGGGCACGGACACCGGCACGGACTTGCCCGGCCCCGGCACGGGCGCTGCGCTACGTGCCGTGTCCTGGCGCGCCGCGCCTACGTCCCTGAGCTGGGCCTCAAGTTGATGGCATCGGGCGTACATGCTTGAGAACATCTGAGCCCGCCGCACCAACAAGGACCACCAAGACGACTCATGCGGGGCGATCGAGTAGCCCTCAGGGGTCCACAGCTTGCCGCCCGAGAAGTGCCAGCCGGCCCAGTCGTCGTGTGGCAGCTCGTAACGCATCAGCACCCGCAGCAGCTTGAAGGCCGCATACGGGATGTCATAGCGGCCCGAGTTCCAGTTATGCAAAGTCCGCGGCGTGACGTGAAGAAGGTTCGCAACGTCGTCAATGGACATGCCCAGACTGGCATAGGTCGTTTTGAACCTTTGCGCAAGCTGGGCGCGGTGTTCCGGGTCTCTGGCGGTGTTGATCCGCCGAGCCTTGATATTCCACGATGTATATTATTGGATTACTTTTATCGATACATTTGATAAATAGTAGAGCATTAAGTACGCATATATGAAGTGTGAGTGATGAATAAGTGTCGATTTCGTCTGAACAGGTTTAACCCAGTTCAGCGAGGATCGAATGCTCACACTCTCAGTAGTCGCAACCAAAGGCGGCGTAGGCAAAACCACACTCTGTGCCAACATTGGCGGGTTGTTGGCGGACATGGGATACCGTGTCTTACTTATCGACGCCGACATCCAGCCGGCCCTGACGCGCCACTTTCAGCTTTCTCATGTGGCAGTGCATGGCCTCACGACCATGCTCCAGCGCGGCGCTCTCGCCGACGACTGCATCAGCCACGTAAGCCTCCCACCCGAAACCTTCCGGGGTGACATCTCCGTACTCAATGTCCGGGGTGGCTTCCTGCACTTGGTTCGCTCAGATACCCAAACTTGGGATGAAGAGCGCGGGGTATTCAAGTACGACAGCGCTCTTCAAGACTGGCTTGCGAACAGATTGGACCGCCTGGTCAGAATTCGGATGGCCATCAAAAACGACGCTGTTTCGGCCAAATATGACGTTGTGATCATCGACACGCAGGGTGCCGTAGGGCACCTGCAGGATGCAGCGGTGAATGCTGCCGACATGCTGCTGATACCGGCCAAGCCGGACATCGTGTCTGCCCGTGAATTCATCTCGGGCTCACTCCTACTGATCGACCGTCACGAATCTGCCGGGAACATGGGTTACTCGGTTCCCCCTATGAAGGCGGTGATCAACCACTACCAGAACACGGTAGACAGCCGCACGATCACAACGCTGATTCGTGAGCAGTTCATCGAGCTGCGAGGAAAGGTGACCGTGATGGACACGATGGTTCCTGCCATCGCTGCTTTTCCGAAAGCCTCGACTGCACAAGTACCAGTTCACTGGATAGACCCGGGCAAAGCAGGAGACATCATGCACCGGTTGATGTGGGAACTCATCCCCTCTCTGGAGGGGAAGTTCACGCCAAACCACAAGGGTGATTTGACTGTGCTTTCGCGAGCCGTTGCAACCCACGAGCCAGACACAGACCTCGCAACGGAGGTGTGAAATGGCCAGCCGGAAAACTCCCGAAACGCTGACAGCCGTTGAGCGTGCAGCGACGCTGGCTCGCAATGGAGCGCCATTGCCTCGATTGAGCCTTTTACCCAGGCCCCAGAGCACTTCGAGAACTGAAGCCAGAAACGCGGCTGTTGCAGATCAAGCACGGGCGAATCTTGGTCAGATTGGTCGGTCGAGCAAGCTCATGACCCCGATCCCGTCGCTGGACCCTCGTGCCGATGCAGACGACTCGTTTTCAATCTTGCCAATTGGCGAGGTTGAGACCTATGAGTACAACCCTCGAACCGGTAACAACCCAAGGTATGACGACATCCGTGCGAGCATCATTGCGGACGGAATCACAAACCCGATCACCGTCACGCGGCGGCCTGAGTCGTCTAAATACCACCCCTACGGCGGCGGCAACACGAGGCTGGCCATTGCCAAGGAATTGCAGGCCAGTGGTGATACCCGATTCAACACTCTCAAGGTCATCGTCAAGGCGTGGCCAGGTGATGCCAACGTCATCTCGGCTCACCTCGCTGAAAACGAAAACCGAGGGGACATTTCGTTCTGGGAGAAAGCCCAGGGCGTAGCTACCTTCAAGAAAGCGCACGAAAAGGAACACGGTGCGGTTCTCAGCACCGGGGACTTGGGCCGTGAACTGAAATCCCATGGGATCAATTTCGGGGTTCGGGTCATCCAGAACTTTGCCTTCGCTGTGGAGCACCTGTCACCCATCGGTCCCTGGCTCAAGGCAACGGAGGTCAACGAAATCCTTCGTCCAGCTATATCGGGCGCGATGACCGTAGCAACCAAGTTCGATCTGCAACGGTCGATCTTTGAACCCGTTCTGCTAAAGCACCGGGATCAAGTCCTTGCCACCATCACCTACAACAAGGAGGCGGAAGAATCCCAGCGAAAACCGGTCGAGCTGGACGCTGCGGACCTCGTGGCGGACCTGCATGAGGCCTTGGCAATGGCCGTAGGCGTCACGCCCGAAATCATGCCGCTGATGATCAGCGCGGTGGAGTCGAACAGCAGGATCACATCGGAGGAACTGAAGGCCATACAGATCCGCAAGCCTATTGAGCCAAAACAGCCTCCTGCGCTGAACGCATCAAACGCCAATGCTTCCCAGGGACAGCAGCGCTTGTTGACAGGCATGCTCGCTGGAGTGCCGCCAGCTCCAGCAGCACCGCCAATCCCACCTACCAACCAAACTCCGGCAGCACGCTCAGCTTCACAGGCCTCCATGGGCCAAGAAGACCAGAGCGTACCCATCGTTTCTTCGCGTCAGCGCAATCCAGGATTGCCAGAAAACGTTGGGACGGACGACCCTACTGCTCATGTCTTGAGTCTGGTGCTGGACATCAGTGACCTGGCGTTGCTTCATGACTGCATCCTGCATGTCAAGGACATGCCATTTGGGTACTGCATGGACTTGCCCAAAAACCTTGAACAGATGGGCGATGAAGCATTGCCGGATGGGCAGGTACAAATCCGCGCCGCTTCCTGGAAGTTCTTGGCCTCACTTAGCGGGCAGCTCGACCCGCAGTGGTTTACGCATGTCAGTGAAGACATCTCGAACTGGACACGTTTTGCCAAAGCTGGCCCCGACGTTTTCCGTCAGAACTATGTACGAGCCCTGAGAGGCGTGACCGCAGACAGTGGAGACCCAGCAATGTTGCTGGCTGAGGTCTACGTCATGTTCAGCCAGACCGAGCTGGGCTATCTCACCGTGCAACTGCTGCGCGCCATGGAGCAATTGCGCCTGGAACACCCTGAGCGATTCGTCAGGGCTGTCACACCCGATCCAGACCTCCCGCAATAGACCACCAATTTCACAAACCAACGACAGGGGAAAAAATAGATGTTCAACATCATCAATACGACGATCAAGCGCATGGTTCTGGAGCACTTGGTCGAACAGGTTGACTCAGGCGGATTGGACAGCTTGCTGGCCAACGGTTTCAGCCCTGAACTGATTGACGATTTGCGCAAGCGACCGACGCGGGACTTCTTCCATGCAGCTCAGTTTGAGGGCTTGGCCATCAAGGTGTCCATCGACACACAAAAGCTGATGTCCTGTCTATGGATGCGAGACCGGGCGCGCCGCGATGAAATGCTCAAGGAGTATTTCGTACGACATGGCGCTTCGATCATTTTGCTGCGCACGCTGTTCACGTTGTCCAAGCAAGAGCTTCAACGCTTGCGCGTTGAACTGGACCTGACTGAGAAGGCAACGAACGGTCGGCCCCGACTTCCCCCGACAGCGATCCGGGACCACATCCATTGCGAATGGCATGCGATCTGCCACAGCTTCAAGGACGAGCCCGAACGTGAACGCCTGTGGAGGCTGCATCAAAAGTTCCCGACGTACTCGATGGCGTCCATTCACCGCTGCACCGATGAATTCAAAGAACTCGGCAGCGGCACGCGCGAGTTGATCCAGGCCTCCGTGGTCCTGGACTCTGCCACCACCTGAATCTCGGCACCCTCACAGGAGTGAATCCATGGCATTGAATCTCCCGATCACGATCTCGACCTATGTGCAGGAGCGTCCTGTCTTGAAGAATCGTCGGCAACGACGAGCGAAGGTTGTTCGCCCTGACTTCACACCCGTGAGTTGGGGCGGCCGAATTGCCGGCCAGGCCGTTGACGCTCCAACAGCTTTGCCAACCTTGCCATCATTTCCATCACCTGTGGAGGAGGGCGTGGATGCGTCACGACTGGCCGATTCAAGCCTCACGCAGGCAATTCTTCTCGATTGGCTGGGCCAACAGCCCATCGCATTTCATCGAATCTATGTGGACATCAGCGGCAGCGTGACAGCCGCCGTCTGGCTGTCGCTGGTGCTCTCGCGCATGTCAGGTATCTCCAGCGAGCAGATTGGTGCCACGGGCATCCACAACTTCACCCTTGCCAGAACCCAGTGTGAAGCTGAAACAGGCTTGACTGAATCTGAACAGCGCAAGGCTCACAGGCAATTGGTCAAAGCCGGCGTCCTGTCGGTCATCTATTCCAAGAAGAACGAAACACATCCGAGCAGAACCCCGTCTCCGACATTCAAGCTGGATCTGCGAAAGCTCACAGCGTTGCTGTTGGCTCGCAGCGAAGGTTTGGCGGAGATGGTGAGGCACTCTGCGGCCTTGGCACCAACCTTGGACGTTCAGGCGCTTGAGCGACAGGCCCAGGCTCGTTCAATGCGCCGCCGCGCATGAGAAACAAGTCACCTTTCGCACGCTCACAGGGCCACAGACTTGTTCCGCACACCATTTTTGTTGAAGCCGCCTGAACCAGATTGGGACGCTGGCTTGTCGAACAACCACCCTGTCATGGTGCCGACTGATCAGGCAGATCTGGGAGACATGCGTGCCCATGACATTGCGTTGAGCCACCTCAATGCCCGTGGCTTCATTCAATTCCACCCGTTGCTTGCGCAGCGGCTAGACGACTTCAAGGCAGCCATCTTCTTGGGTCATGCCCTGTACTGGTCAAAACACCTGGCGCAAATTCAACCGCAACGCAAAGGTTGGTTCTTCATGAGCGCAGCGCAGTGGACACAGGCCACAGGCTTGTCCACGCGCGAACAGGTTTCTATCCGGTCCGCGCTGGTCGAGAGCGGTCTCTTGCTGGAAGCCCTTGCCGGACGCCCAGCTGTGATGCACTTCAAAGTGGATCTGGGGCGAACGGCCAAGTTGCTGGGACAGCCTGACTTGACCTGGACCAGCATGACCGAGCTGTTCCGTTCGTGCATACGCTTCTACAAGCCACTTGTTGACATCTGTGGCAGCGTAGGCGCTGGTCTGTACCTGTCGTATTTGTTGCAGCGTCAGTCGTTCGCGATGCGCAACCCAGAGACGAGCAGCGCTGCAGTCGAGATGTTCCCTGGAGAGTTTGTCTACCGCCCAGAACAAGCTCGCATCGCACTGTGCCTTGGCAGCAAGGCACAGCGCAACGCGCGCGAAAAGCTCAAGGCTGCTGGGTTCATTCGAGAAGGTCGTTCCATTCAAGAACTGGTGGCGACCAGGGTGAACTTGGCTGCCATCGCTTCGTGCCTTCAGGCCCAGGGTGAGCGCGCGATTCGCAGGACCGCACCCAGGAAGCGGTCGGTACGAATTGCCGTTCACGAACTCGAAGTGGTGCCTTCTGGGACCAATCTGCTTGGCGGTGCTGCTCTGCTCAACAGGACAGGCACGACCCTGGCGCAACGGCAACTCCACCTGTTTTCGCCGGTAGGTTTGACTTCCAAATGGCATCTCGACCGGGTAGCCAATGACCGCCTCGCACCTCAGGACGATGCCGCAACACTGGTCAACACACGCTTTGGGGCATCGGACTCACCAGCAGGGTTGGTCATGTCTCTGTTTGCACCAGCAGGGGTCGAGCGCACACAACCACAAGACTCTGCGGCAATTCAACACAGATCGCTGTCTCCTGGTGTGCTCGCTGCTGTGCCCAACGGTCCGGCGTCCATTGAGTTGTCAACAGAAGCGCTTACATCTGTTGGTCGAAATGCCCTTTTGTCGTACCCAATCCGCCGTTTTGTCGAACCGAATTTGCCCTTTTGTCGAAACTCTAAAGAACAAGGTATTCCAAGGTATTTTCAAACGACAACATCTCTGTCTGTGGACAACTCGGAGCACAGCGCGTCTCGTCGTCGTCGGGTTGAAAAAGATGAAACCGAACGACCGAAGGCAACTGTCGTTCACCAGATCGACGATGGCGGTTCACCTCAGGAGGTCGGTGGCGATCCAAGCAATACCGTCGGAATTCATGAGTGCAAACCTGGGAAATCGCCCGCAAGCCTCGAATGTCCATCGGGGCAAGAACCGAAGTCAATCGGCAAGCAGGCAACGGAACTCGTTCTACCGAGTCGGCTGGATGCCTCGCTTCGTGCGGGTGTGCTGGCCACGGTGACCCAGGCTCCCAGTGAACTGAGGCAGGCGTTTCTGGACGAGCTTGCTGGTCACCTGGCGATACCCAGCAAGAAGATCCACAACCCAGCTGGTTGGCTGCACAGCCTGATTCGGCGCCATGCCGAGGGCTTCGTTGCACTGGCCATGGCGCCCCAAGTCGCGGAACAGAGAGTTCGTCAGCGCCGGCACCAGGAGCGGCTTGCCGGGGTGGTCGCTTGCAGTACTGAGCAACAAATGCCCACGAGCACGCAGGGCCGTGAAGTTGAACCAGTGCCTTTGGATTCCGAGATCAAGCGCACCCATCGGCAGCGCCTGCTGGAGCTCAAGGCGGCATTCACAACCCAACGTGGTGGTCGGTGATGAACACCACCCAATGTTCTGACTTCGATTCAGTGGCCCAAAACGGGCCACGTGGCACGCCGTGCCGGGTAGCCCAAAACGGGCTACCCAACGTGCCGGGTCTCATTCGCAAGAGCTGATAGCAATCTTTCACGGAGTTTTCATATGGACAGTAAAGCGCTTTTCAACGAGTTGATCCATCGCCTCAGCAAGTACGAGGATGGCAAGTACAGCGACGCGATGCTGTTGCACTACCTTTTGAGGCAGGGAGCTGACGATGCTGAGTACAAGACAACCGCCGTCAAAGTTGCGTTCGACGCACTTGCAGGTTGTTTGAATCGTCGAGATGTTCAGCGGTCAACAGAGCGTCTGAGCCAACTGGGCTTGATTTCGACCCGAGTTCACGCCAACACACGAACCCACTTCACAGTCAATCGCGAGGCTGTTCTTGCGCTGCTGGCCAAGCCGTTGCCCAGAAACCTGCCCGGCATTGATGAGCGTCATTTCCCCTTCCTTGACGAATGGAAAGCGGCGCAAACAACGGCCGGTTCAGCCGACGCGGCCAATGAGCCGATCAAACCCGAGGTCTTGCCTCAACCCGTTCAACACACCTGAAACCTGAAGGAGGAAACAACATGGCAACAACCGCGAAGACGGCCAAGTCAACCAAAACCAAGGATGCAGCGACCTACTCTGAGGTCCCGGTACCCGCTTCCAAGCAGATGCTGTACGCCACTGCTGCCAATTCACCGTTCTCTGATGGCTACAGCATCGAGGGTGAAAAGGCAGCATTGGCCGAATTCCTCTCGGATGAAGGTCGGATGCTCAACGAGCTTGACCCGATGTATGACCGTTACATCGAAATGATCGACCGACAGGACCGTCTGGAAACCATGCAGGCGAGCTACCAGTCACGCAAAGGTGCCGAGTCCGTGGTGGAGCAAAAAGAAGCCATCTCGATGAACTTCCTGGGGTCACTGGTGGATGAGCAGGTGGACCAAATGGCACTCCACACCAAGGAAGCGTTCCGAATGTTCATGGGCCGCGCGCGCGATCCAGGCAAACAGCTGCAGCCGATCATCGGCGGCAAGCGTGTCGCCGCAGCCCTGCGGGCGCTGTGGATGCTCACCAGCAACGACAACCCCTATGCAGACTGGGGACTGCTACGTCATGAGCAGACGATGAAGGAGGTCGGAAAGCTCCTGGAAAAGCACATCAAAGAGGCTCGGGAAGCCCTGGATCAGCAGAAGTCCCGTGGACTCACCTTCTCCGTGCTGCAGTCATCGAGCCCTCAGGTATTGAACCTGGGGTTCAAGTCGCCCTATGGCTATGCCGTGGCCCAGTTGGTTTCGGACTTCGACTTCTTCGTTCGGCTTCAGAAGACCTTGGAGCGAAAGAACCTGCGTTCGGACGCTCAGGTACGACAGATCATCACCGAGACGACACGCGTGATTCGCCGGGTGTTCAACGAAACGGCTCGATTCGATCGTTGGCTCATGCGCGAAGAAATGAAGGGACTGTGCCGGACCGACTTTGTGCCGGATGGTGACCCGTTGGGGGCCAAACGTGTTCAGTTTGCGGCAGAGGTTTTCGGGCCATGCCCTTCGGAGGTCTACGCCGGCAAGCTGCAACCCCGCCACTCACGCCGGCGTATCCAGATTTCCACGGCCGAGCGAAAGCTCCTGCAAGTCATCAGCAGCGAAATGCTGCGCATGGAGCGAGCTGCAGAGGCAGGTGAACTCGATGACGCGGGCATGAACGAAATTGCAGAAAAGCTGGTGTGAAGCCATGAACATGAATCTGCCGCAATCAAACGCCCTGGATGAAAGGGCCTTTGATGATGAAAGGGTTTTGTTTGAAAGGGCCGGTACGAGCAGCAAGACGCGCATGGAGCCCATCGTCAATCCGGCCCAGTGGGCGAGACAGGCTGTGAAGGAGCAGGCCTGTCAAAACCAGGCTGACACAAAAGCCTTTACGGGTAGGGGCAAATTGCTGGAACTGCGCCAACTATTGACGGAGCTGGACGTGACCGTCGAGGCCATGAAGCACTTGTCCGATATCACCAAGCTGGTTCAAGACGCGCAGATGTACCTGATGCTGCACGTGAAGACGGCCACGGGTTTGACCTTCCTTCGTTGGCGGGAGCGCACAGGTGCATGCAGACATGTGCCCTGGCCTGAGGCACAGGACCGGATCACCTGTCTCACCCTGGACGTGGGAGATTGGTATCGGCAGGCCACCGAGCAGGCCATGACGCTCAACGAGCGACACAAAGATCTGCGCCGCGCGATTGCCACCGCACGCAAGGTGGTCATGAGGAAAACATCCGCGGTATTCGCAAGACCGATTTCATTGGAAAGAACGAAACCGTGACCCAAGTGCCATCACAAATGTCCTCCATGGTGGACGTCGTCACAGCGGCTGCCAAGGAATCAGGCATGACCCCGGAAGACTTCTCGGAGCTGATCATTGGTGGACTGGAGGGATGGTGTGCCGCGCTTCAAGCCTGCAATTCGAAGGCAAAACCTGTGGGGGTCACAGCGGCCCCGGACCAAGGCCCCCGAGTCATCAGGAATTCAGCCGACAGTCGCATGTGTCAGAACCGGGACTGCTGAACTGGCGCCAATTGAAATGAAGGTGACACGCTGCCGCATCGTTGGAATGCTCAACACAGGAAATGGGTTGTGGCAGCGTGCCGACGGCATTTTCTCAGAAATTCAACGCTCTTCGGCAATCAAGTGCTTGATTCAAAACGATAAATCGATCATGGCCAACCTGCATACTTTTCAGATAGCCGATTTAGAGGGGTTTTTCGTACGTCAAGATAATGGGAGTTATCTTGACGTGTGATCTCGCCATGACCACCAGCCGTGGCGGGCGCCCACCCGGCAAAGCCCAGGTCTGGCGTGAGGCGGGCCTGCGGCTTCACGATCTGTCTTTTATGCGGGCCGTCGTGCAGGGCTTGGCGCCGGCAGTGGCGGCGCAGCGCTACCTGCCTGAGTTGATGGCAGACGCGCGAGTGGCCGGTGCATATCTGCGCCAGGTGGTCGAGCTCGCGGCCGACATCCTGATGAGCAGCGAAGAGCCTGGCGCTGCCGGCGTCATGCGGGAACTCGCCAAATTTCCGTTATCGCAAGTTAAATCAACGATTTGCGAAAACACCCCCAGCGCTCAGGGTGCACCATCAGTTCCCAGCCTTGACGATTTCGCAGAGGAGATCGGCGCTGAGGACTTCAGCGAGCGGGAGATCCAGGAGCTGTACCAGGAACGCTATGGCGAGCAGCTGGCGACGTTGTCTGCTGCCGCTGACACCAGCGCCTCAGTTGCTTCAATCGATGCGGTGCTGCGCGCACTGAGCATTGTCCAATCTCGCGGAGTGGTGCTACCCAAGCCCAAGGACCCGGTGCGCCTGTGGTTCAGCCAAAGCCTGACAGCCAGGCTCAACGGTGCGGAGATCGCGCTTCTGCAGGAACTGATCAACTTCATCAACCGGCATGGGCGGCACTGGTACAGCCGTGTCCCTGGTGTGGGTCAGGATCGCGCCAAGAGGCTCGTGGGCTGGTTGGTGCAGCATGAGACGTTCCTTGAACACAAGATCGCGCCAAGGAGCTGCTGGGACAGCGCTGGTCTCTTGGCGGTTGGTGGTTCCGGCCGAACGGACATGCTGCCGCTCTTCAGGGCAGTTCAGACCGCTGGGCAGACCCATCCGAGTTCATCCCTGCGTTCCATGGGGCCCAACGCCATGGGCGCTCAATCTGACGCCGACGCGATCAAGTCCTGGTTTATCACCCTGGAATTCAAATCGGTTCACACCCGCAAGGCCTACGCCTGCGACGTGATGCGGTTGATGCTGTGGGCACAAGAGCAGGGCAAGACCTTGTCCACGCTGACGGTCACGGATGCGGCCGCGCACGCTCGGTTCTTGTGCAGCCCTCCCGCGCACTGGATCGGCCGGTTGCCTGCGCACCGCGACTGGACGGACTGGAGGCCCATGCGAGGCCCTTTGTCATCGCGCAGCGCAGCCAGGGCACTCGCGGCCATCGGTCACCTGTACGGCTTCTTGATCGAAACGGGCTACCTGGTGGCCAATCCATTCGCGCGGATCAGGCAAGCCAAGCAGCCGGACCAGCAGATCGACACGATGCGCTCATTGAGCAAGGCCCAAATGCGGATGGTTGAGCAGTACCTGGGTGCAATGCCCGAATCGCCAACATCACGCCGTTTGGTGGCTATTCTGGCCCTGTTGGAGTCCACGGGTCTGCGCATTGGCGAACTCAACTTGACGTGGGGAAACTTGCTGCCCATACGGCTCCTGGTGCCCGAGGAGCAGCTATTGGGTGCCAAGTGCTTGCGAGTGCTCGGCAAAGGCGGCAAAGAGCGCCTGGTGCCGATCAAAGAGCATGTCTTGCGTGCGTTGCATGCGCACCGGGAAGATCGACAGGCGCTGATCGAGTCGGGCCTTGTCGTGGCTGTGCCTGAGGAGGAAGCGCCTCTGTTCTCAGTGCTTGAACGACCCATGGTCGGCGAGATGGCCAGCGCCAATGGAGCGCTCTCCACGGCAGGCATTCACCGGGTCGTGAAACGCCTGTTTGCCCAGGTTGCCGGGCGGTGCTTCGACGCCGATTCCAAGGCCGCGTTTGAGCGCGCAACCTGCCATTGGCTGCGTCACACATTTGCCCACAGCGTGCTCGGCGCGACCAATCAAGATTTGCCCGTCACCCAGCAACTGCTCGGCCACAAGTCCATTGCAACGACAGGCATCTATGTCAAGGCGGACATGGGCCAGCGCTTGCGCGCGGTCATGGCCATGCCGCTCATGTTCGACGGCAAGGGCTTCGGCCGTCGCTGAACGCATCAACGGTCAGGCAGGACTGGTGCAACTGTCTGACCGATCTTTTTGCACCGAGGAGAACTGCTATGCAGAACATGTTTATCGGCAAGGGCAACTTGGGCGACTCGCCCGAACTCAAGCGTGTCAATGGCCGGAATGGCGAGTTCGTGGTGGCTTCCATGCGCGTGATGTTCGCTCGCTGGGGACAGAACGAGCAAGGCGATCTGGAACAGGTCGGCGGCTTCTGGCGTGAGGTCGAGATCTACGGTGAGAAGGCCGAGGCGTGCGCCAAGCATCTGAAGAAGGGCGCTCGTGTCCTGGTGCTGGGTGAAGAGCGTGACTTTATGGCCAACGACAAAGATTCCGGCGAACAGGTTCAGGTGATCAAGATCGTCGCCGACGATGTGGCCCTGCAGCTCTCACGCATCGAGTCCATCACTTTTCAGCAGGCGCGTGCAAGGGAAGAAGCTCCCGCCTGAGCCTCTCAAGCTCCGTCGTCGTGACGTATCCAAAAAGAGATCGTCGCCAGTACCGACTTCACGACATGGAGGCCATATGCAGAACCAAACACAACAGAAACAGGGAACGAGAAAAGAACCACCTCCGAGCCAGATGCGCAGAGACGCACTGCTCAAATTGATTCAGGTGGAGCCCGATCATTTCAGTAGCCTGGTGCAGACCACAGGATGGGGCGAAGAACAAACACGAATGACATTGCTGCAGCTCACGGTCGATGGACTGGTCCGCCGTCATAACCGAGCTGAACGCAAGTATTTCTCTGCAATCAAGCGTAGCGACACTCATGAAGTGAGCCACATTTGAGCCCGACGAGTCTGCCGGCGCCCGTGGTGCTGCGACCACCGGAGCTGGTTATCAAGGCTGTGTCGGATGGCGAGCGACTGGGATTGCAGCTCCACTACGTGAAGGGCATGGGCAAAGAGTTGTCCAAAGCCAAGGCCAGCTGGTTCGCACCTGGTCGTGTCTGGGTCATTGAGCAGAACGACGCCTCACACGCAATGGTGTGGCTCAAGCGCCTCTATCGTGGCGAGTTCGTGGACGTTGATGCTGGCCTGGCCGTGGTCGGTGCCGCGATGCGCGCGCCTCAGCCGGACTACTTCACCCAGCGGTTGGATGTGCAGGTCTTTCCGCTTGCAAAAGTCGACATGGCCAAGGGGCGCTATGCGGTCAGCTTCTACTACGACCATCTGTGCGTTGCCGCCATGCGAGCACTGCGAGGGCAGTTTCATCCGCATGCCAAAGCGTGGCAGGTACAGGGCGAGGTCGGTGAAATCCTTGAGGCCCTCAAGTCCATCGCGCTGGTCGAAGATGTTCATGTCTTCGTGCACGAGCAGCCCGTGGTGCTGGAGGATCTGGTTGCATCCGCTGCATCAAGCTCACCGATCAAGGTGCCATCGGCCACGCCTGAGCCCGGCGTAGCCGACGGAGAGGACAAGGCAGAAGGTGCCGGGTTCATGTCCGCCGAACTCGATGCCTCGGTGCACTTCGACTTCGACCCATCGGTGTTGGCGGCGGCGTGCCAGGCTGCAGGCCTGCGCGACTACCAAGAGGTGGGTGTTCAGCACCTGATCACGCAGACGGGCGCCTGTCTGGGCGACGACATGGGCCTCGGGAAAAGCCGCCAGACGGTGGTGGCCACCCGTCTCATCGCAAGGGAGGGCAGGGTACTCATCCTGTGCCCGGCCAGCCTGCGGATCAACTGGGAGCGCGAGATCCACGCTGTGTATCCGAAGGCTGTTGTCGGCATCGTCGGCGAGGACCGGCACGCCACGCTGTTCGGCTGTGGCTGGGTCATCGCCAACTACGAGCGGTTGGGCGGGCTGGTGCGCGATCCCGACCTTGCCTTCGAGGTCATGGCGGTGGACGAGGCCCACTACCTGAAAGAACACCAGGCCGGGCGCACGCGCAATGCCTTCGTGATGGCCACGCGGATTCCGCGGCGGTACGTGGTCACGGGCACGCCCTTGCTCAGCAGGGAAATCGAGCTGCACACCCTGCTGCGCATCACCGGCCACTGGCTTGGTGGACTCCAGCTCAAGGAATTCAAGAAACGGTTCTCTGGCAGCAAAGAGCGACGTGCCGAGCTGGCGGCCGCGCTGCAGGGGTGGATGCTGCGCCGGCGCAAGGATGTGCTCAAGGACTTGGGCACCAAGGCGCGGCAGGTGCGCTATATCTCGCCGCCCGAAGGGCTGGGTGCCTACAACGAGATCTACGGCGACATGTCGATGTACGCCATGCCCAAGATCGTCAAGCTGCGACAGACGTTGGAGGCCCTGAAGACCCAGTTTCTGATCGAGACGGTGGAAAGCTTGTCGGAAGGCGACAAGATCATCATCTTCTGCGAGTACATGGCGACCGTGGAGGCCATGAAAACAGCCTTCAAGGCGTCTGGCATCAATTGTGTGAGCCTGGTGGGCGCCGACTCGTCAAAACGCCGCCAGCAGGCCATTGATGCTTTCCAAACCGATCCATCCGTGTCAGTGTTCATCGGCACCACGTCAGCGGCTGGCGTGGGCATCACGCTGACGGCTGCGAACTACGTGGCGTTCGCATCTTTGCCGTGGACCCCGGCACTGATGCGCCAGGCCGAAGACCGTGCCTACCGGCTGGGCCAGCTGCGCGACGTGATGGTCATCGTGCCGTTGATAGAAAACACCTTGGACGATGGCGTCTGGAAGCTCCTTCAGAACAAGCAGGAGACTGAGGACGATGTGGTCGAGTCCGTGCGATCTGCTTTGCCAGGTGATCTCGCCATGTCGGTTGATGGAGCCAACGCGCATTTGCTTTTGGAGGCTGCGTAGCGCCAGGCGTTGCGCGGTGATTCAGTGCCCCTGCGACTGCCTGGCCAACATGCAAGGGGTTTTTTCTTGGCCTTCAGGGAGAAAGCTATGAAATATCAATCTGTCACATGGGCTGCGTTCGCGGTCGCCGTTGCTCTCAGTGGCTGCGCAGCCACGCAGGTCACCCAGCCTGGGTCTGCTGTCGAGGTGGTCACCCAGAAGCCGTCAGGCTGTCGCTCTCTCGGCGAGGCCGTGGGCAGTCAGGGCAACGTGTTCAGCGGAGACTTCACAACCGACCAGAATCTCCTGGTCGGTGCACGCAATGATTTGCGCAACAAAGCTGCGGCCATGGGCGGTAATGTGGTTCAGGTCCAAGACACACTGCACTCCACGCATCCCTACAGCAGTGGCGCTGTCAAAAGCACCGTCGTGGGGAGCGTTTTTGCATGCCCACTCAACAAACCGGCAAGGTGACCGGGGTGACCTGCAACGACGACACCATGAACCACAGGGTCCATGCAAGCGCTCCTTCGTGGATCGTACTGATCATTTTCATCGAAGGGTTCTGCTCTCTGGGTGCTGAAATCGTGGCCTTGCGTCGGCTGGTGCCTCATGTGGGCAGCGCCATCGTGGTCACCGCGCCCACCATTGGCTTCTTCCTGCTCGCACTGGCACTCGGATACGCCGCTGGAGGCAAGGTCACCGTGGGCCATCTGGCTCGTGTGACCAGAAACTTCCTGCTCTCAGGTTTGATCGTTGGAGTGGGCCTGGCCGGACCGGTGGTCAATGCCTTGTTTTCCCAACTGCAGCCGGTGTGGCTGGCGTACCTAGTGTTCCTCAGCGCCGTGCTTTGTCCCGTTGCGTGGCTGCTGGGGCAGACCGTGCCCATCCTGAGTAACCTGATGAAGCATGAGCATGTGGGTCAGGCCAGCGGAACAGCGCTGTACTGGTCGACGCTGGGGTCGTTCTTGGGGTCGGTGTCGCTCTCGGTGATCGTGATGCAGCACTTGGGCGTGTCCGCTGCGGTGATCGCTTGCGCGTTTGGTCTTCTTGCTGGTGCGGCAATGTTGCAACCCAGGACACGGTACCGGGTGGTACTTCCGATGATCGTCGGCGCCGTGGTGATAGGCATCAACCTGACACCTATTGCTGCTGCCGATACCTCGTATGCCGACTACCAGGTCAAGCCGCTGGATACACCCGGTCATGTGAATCCACGCATGTTCCTGTCCAACAACTCGCTTGCATCCCAGATTGATGAGAGCACGCCGCCGCAGGTCCATCCCTACATCCGCCACATCCGTCAGACGCTACTGGATGAGCTGGGCTTTCGAGATAGGGAGATCCTGGTTCTGGGCGCAGGCGGCTTCACCTTATCTCAGCAAGAGCCGTTGAATCGCTACACCTACGTGGACATCGATCCCGCGATCCGCCAGGTCGCCGAGGAGCATTTCCTTCGTGGGCCGATTCAGGGCGAGTTCATAGCGCAGGATGCTCGGCGCTTTGTGCGGGAGACCTCGCGCCGCTTCGATGCTGTGGTGGTCGATGTCTACAGCGACCGGGCTGCCATTCCAAGTCACCTGGTGACCAGGGAGTTTTGGCAAGCCACGCAGGGCACCCTGCTACCAGAGGGCGTCCTGCTGGCCAACCTGGTTCTGGATGCCAGACTCGCGTCACCGTACGCCCGTCACCTGCTGGACACCATGGAAAGCGTCTTCGGCCGTTGTTCGACGGAAGTGCTGCGCAAGGGACAGGCTTGGTCAAACGTCGTGGCGGTCTGCCATGCTCGCGGGCGACCGACACCACGCGGCATCTACACGGACGAGCACAACCAGGTAGATCTTGAAAAATTCGCGATTGGTCTTCGGTAGGACTGCAGGTGTCGGGTGGAGGGAAAATGAAAAACAACCCTTTGATTCTCAAAGGGAGTTTTCAGCAACTTTGTCAGCGATCAACTTCGGTGTGACGCACTGACCGAAAAAAATTCCGGCATTCGAGCCACGAATACTGAAAAAATCCATCGCGACTCATGTACCCGCATGGCGGTCATCGGCCACCAGCGGACCTTCATTGCCCCAGACCGATTGCCTCATCCAGTGCATTCCGCCATGTCTTTCTTTCTCGTATCGAACGGTTCACCAGTGCAGCACGAAGAGCACGAAGCGATTGTTCCCTGGTGGAGCTTTACGAAGACGGTGCTATCGGCAGCGGCGTTGTCATTGGTGCGCGACGGTTTGGTCAGGCTTGATGACGTGGTCCTTGATGGTCCGTTCACACTGCGTCAACTGCTCAGACATGAGGCCGGGCTTGCGGACTATGGCGAGCTGTCCGAATACCACACTGCGGTCGCTCGCGGCGAAGCGCCCTGGACCGCGGATGAAATGCTGGAACGCCTCGATGCCGCAAGGCTGCGCTATGTGCCCGGAGTCGACTGGCGATATTCGAATGTCGGCTACATGTACGTAGCGAGACTTATCGAACGTGTGACCAAACTGAGTCTTGAAGAAGCGCTGATGCAGCAAGCGTTTGCGCCACTCAGTTTGTCGGGAGTTCGTGTCGCAAAGGTTCGAACTGACTTGGCCGACGTATGCCTTGGAGCCGCATCCACCTATGACCCAGGATGGGTTTATCACGGCTTGCTTGTTGGCCCGCTATCGACCGCGGCTCTTTTTCTAGACCACTTGCTGGCAGGGCACTTCCTGCCTGAGTCGCTGCTGCGGGAGATGCAAACGGCGCGCGCCCTCGGCGGACCGATTCCTGGGCGCCCTTGGACATTTCCGGGGTATGCCCTCGGTCTGATGCAAGGCGCAGTAGATGTGGGATTGACCTTGTGCGGACACACAGGAGTTGGGCCGGGCAGTGTTGTAGCCGTCTACCGCTGCGTCCATGGCGCCAACGCGGCGAGTTGCGCCGTCTTTCGTGAGGGCTCCGACGAAGGCTCTGTTGAAGCAGAGGTCGTCAATCGCCTGTTGGCAACCTTGAAATCTGAAAAGAACAATGACTGATAGTGCGGACTATCTGAGTGGCCGGTTTCAGATGGGCCACAAGGCTGCATACGACACGCTGAAGCTTTTCAAATCGTTTTGCTGAAGGGCCGTTCTGCAGCGCCACCGGGCGCTCAACACTTGCCAGACTGTTCGCGCACGAGTTGAGCGGCTGTTCCTAACCTGTGCGGTCAATTGATGTTGCCGTGAATCAACTTGGAGGGCAACTCCGACCAGCAGCAGGGCCGCAGTGGTTTTGACGCGACCACCAAGCACCTCTCCGTACCAGCGCCAAGCAAGCACCGCCGTGAAACGGCTTTGAACCGATCGAGCAACCGACGACGTATGCGCGATTGGACAGGTGCATGATCGCGTGACAACTGAACCGCGCTCACACCTGCATGAATCAACTCACCACTGACCCCGCCAAACTGCCTCCCGCCATCTGGGTGCTGGGCTTCGTCAGCCTGTTGATGGACATCTCGTCCGAGATGATCCACAGCCTGCTGCCGCTGTTCATGGTGGGCACCCTCGGCGCGAGTGCGCTGATGGTGGGCCTGATCGAGGGGCTGGCTGAAGCGACGGCACTGATCGTCAAGGTGTTCTCGGGCGTACTCAGCGACTGGTGGGGCCGGCGCAAGGGCCTGGCAGTGGCCGGATATGCGCTGGGTGCGCTGACCAAGCCGCTGTTCGCACTGGCACCAGGCATAGGCTTGGTGCTGACAGCGCGCTTGCTCGATCGCGTAGGGAAGGGCGTGCGCGGTGCGCCGCGCGATGCGCTGGTCGCCGACCTCGCGCCACCCGCAATGCGCGGGGCCGCTTTCGGCCTACGTCAGTCGCTCGACACGGTGGGCGCCTTTCTTGGCCCCTTGCTGGCGGTCGGCCTGATGCTGTTGTGGCAAGACGACTTCCGCTCGGTGTTCTGGGTAGCGGTGGTTCCGGGCCTGCTGGCGGTGGCGCTGCTGGTGCTGGGCGTGCGCGAGCCTGAGCGCGCAGATGGCGCACGGCGTGTCAACCCGATCCGGCGAGAGAATCTTCGTCGCCTGGACGGCGCCTACTGGTGGGTGGTCGGCCTGGGCGCGGTGTTCACGCTGGCGCGTTTCAGCGAGGCCTTTTTGGTGCTGCGTGCGCAGCAGAGTGGCGTGCCTATGGCCCTCGTTCCGTTGGTGATGGTCGCGATGAACGGTGTTTATGCCGCGTCGGCCTACCCATTTGGCCGGCTGGCTGACCGCATGGATCACCGCAGCCTGCTGGCGCTGGGTCTGACAGTGTTGATCGTGGCTGATCTGGTTCTGGCCAGCGGCACGCACTGGGCTACGCTGCTGGCCGGAGTGACACTGTGGGGCGTGCACATGGGATTGACGCAAGGCCTGATGGCGACCATGGTGGCCGCCACCGCACCAGCCGACCTGCGCGGAACGGCTTTCGGCCTCTTCAACCTTGTCAGCGGCTTGGCGCTCCTGGCGGCCAGCGTGGTGGCAGGCCTGCTGTGGGACCGGCTTGGCGCGCCTTTCACCTTCTACGCCGGGGCGGTGTTCAGCGCACTGGCGTTGACCGGTCTGCTGCTGCGCGGACGACGCTGAGCGTCGGACGCCTGGATTGCGCTAATGCAGCGCTAAGTAAGCACGCCCATGATCCGTTCCGTCGACGGCGATTTTGCTGCGACTACCCCATCCAAGGAACTCACATGAGCCGCAGTAACACCCTTTCCATGATCATCGCCGCAGCCGGTCTGGCCACGGCCGGTGGACTGGCGTATGCCAGTCAGGCGAACACCTCCAACGATGCCCGCGCCGATGTGGCAAAAGCGCAAATCACTTTGGAACAGGCTGTCGGCGCCGCTCTGGGGCAACACCCCGGCGGCAAAGCAACCAGGGCCGAGCTGGAGAGCAAAAAGGGCGCTACGTATTACGACGTCGAGGTCGCCACGGCAGACCAGAAAGTATTCGATATCAAGATTGACGCCGGCACCGGCAAAGTGCTGTCGAGCAACATCGACAAGCAAGACGGCGGTGATGATGAGTGACCGTGGTCCGCGCTGTCCCTGTGGCAGAGCGGCTTGTGGTGTCTGCTCGGCACCGACGCCTCGGCGCGCCAGTGATCAGGGCGATGCAACCGAGAAGGAGAAGCCGCGTGCGAGTGCTATTGGTGGAAGACGACCCCATGATCGGCCAGGCAATTCAGTCAGCCCTGCGCGATGAGTCGTACGCGGTTGACTGGGTTCGCAACGGCCAGCGGGCACTGGACTCGTTGGCGACCCAGCACTACGACGTGGTGCTGCTGGACCTGGGGCTGCCCGGCAAAGACGGCATGGCGGTGCTGCAGGGCATGCGAGGGCGCCAGAACTCGATGCCAGTACCGGTGCTGATCATCACGGCGCGCGATGGGCTGGAAGATCGGATCAAGGGTCTCGATGGAGGCGCCGACGACTATGTGCTCAAGCCATTTGAGATGTCCGAATTGCTGGCCCGCATGCGGGCCGTTCTCCGTCGCAAAGGGGGACAGGCGGAACCCTTGCTGACCAGCGCGCTGCTCTCGCTGGACCCAGCCACCCATGAGGCGACGGCACATGGGCGTACACCGGTGGCGTTGTCCAACCGGGAATTCGCCCTGCTGCAGGCCCTGATGCTACGGCCAGGGGCCATCCTGTCGCGGCCTGAACTTGAGGATCGCGTCTACGGCTGGGGCGAAGAGGTGGAGAGCAATGCGATCGATTTTCTGATCCACGGCCTGCGCAAGAAGCTGGGTAGCGAGGTCATTCGAAACGTCAGAGGTGCAGGATGGATGGTTTCCAGGAACGCTTGAGGCGCTCCATTCAATGGCGCCTGGCATGGGGCTTATCGGCTGCCATCGTGCTGATGGCCTTGCTGGCCGGGATGGTGTCGTTCTACACCGCTTACCGGGAGGCCAACGAGTTGCAAGACGACATCCTGCGGCAGGTGGCCGAGCTGATCAGGCAGCAGCCAGCCAGTGCTTGGGCGCAACTGGATCTGCAAGCTGGCCATGGCAGGGACCCGGCGTTCGAGTCGCATCTGGTTGTGCAGGCGCTGCCGGTGACCGGTCAGGCCCACCGGGCAGGAACGCTGAGTCTGCCTACCTCGCTGGTCGATGGCCTGCACAGCTTGACTCTTGACGACAACAGGTACCGTGTGCTGGTGGAATCCCTAGCCGATGGTCGACGGTTTGTCGTGGCACAAGAGACACAATTGCGTGACGACATCGCCTACAACAGCGCTGCGCTGACAGTGTTGCCATTGCTGGTGCTGGTGCCGGTGCTGCTGCTGGTGGTTTCGCTGTTGGTTCGCGGCCTGATGCGACCGGTGACGCGGCTGGCCAAGGAGATTGACGGCCGCAGTGATCATGACCTGCACGCACTGCTTAGCCCCCACTTGCCGACAGAGATACGACCCTTTGTCAACGCTATCAACAGACTGCTCGCGCGGGTGGCCGAGGCCATGGACAGCCAGCGGCGTTTTGTCGCCGACGCCGCGCACGAGCTGCGCTCGCCGTTGACAGCGCTGTCGCTGCAGGCCGAGCGCCTGGCAGCCACCGAGCTGTCGAATGAAGCGCAGGAGCGGCTACAGGTGTTGCGCCAGGGCATCGAACGCGGGAGCAACCTGCTGGAGCAATTGTTGACGCTGGCCCGTGCCCAGGCGGTGAGCCACGAGCCGGGGCAACCGGTGTCGGTGCAGCATGTCTACCGCCGCGTGCTCGAAGCGCTGATGCCGCTGGCTCAGGCTCGCAACGTGGATTTGGGCATGATCGACGGACCCGATGCACAGATCCACGTGCCCGAACTCGCCCTGTTCACGCTGGTGCGCAATGTCGTCGACAACGCGATCCGCTACACGCCAGAAGGTGGGCTGGTGGACCTGCAGTTGCACACCAATGTCCGGGAAGTGGTGCTGGTGATCGAGGACAACGGCCCTGGCATCCCCGTCGATGAACGCGAACGGGTGATAGACCCGTTCTACCGCGTGCTGGGAAACGAGCAGCCAGGTTCGGGGCTGGGGCTTTCCATCGTCGCAACGCTGGCTCAGCGGCTGGGCGGCCGTCTGGAGCTGTTCGATGCCACGAACTACCCGCACGGTCTGAAAGTGCGCTTGACGTTGACCCGAGGCTCAGCGTCGCAGGCCTGAGCTCGACCAACAACGATGGACAGCTACCTGAACCTGCTCACGCCTTCTATCGAGCACTATCACCTGCTCGGCTACGGACTGGCATTCGCCGCTGCCCTGCTAGAGACTGCGCTGGTCGTGGGCCTGTTACTGCCCGGCTCCACCCTGTTGCTGCTGCTGGGTGCGCTGTCCGCCGGAGGTCACCTGGGATTTGCCGGCGTGTTGTGCTTTTCTGTGGTCGGCGCGATCATCGGCGACAACGTCAACTTCTGGCTCGGCAAGCGCTATGGAAGAGAGTGGTCCACGAATGGGCTGTGGGGTCTGGGGCCAGAACACTTCGCCAAAGCGCGGGGCTTCTTCGACCGGCACGGTGCCAGCAGCGTTTTTCTTGGGCGCTTCATTCCTTCGGTCAAGGAACTTGCACCAGTAGTGGCCGGCACGGTGGGTATGAACCAGCGTACGTTCATGTTCTGGAACGTGCTCGGGGCCGTCGGCTGGGGGTTGCAGTGGGTCGGAGGCGGCTATCTGTTCGGGCATTCGATCCAATTGGCACAGACTTGGATGTCGCGCGCCGCCCTGTCGCTGGCGTTGCTGCTGAGTTTCGGGGTACTCGTGTGGTGGTTGCAACAGCTCATGCTGCGCCAGGGGATGAAGCTGTGGCGGGTACTGGTGTCTCTGGGCCGCTCGTCCCGGCGTGCGCTGGCGGTCAATCCGTGGGTGCGGCGCTGGCGACATAGGCATCCGGCCATGACACGGTTTTTGGTGCTACGCATGGACCGGACGCACGCACAGGGACTGCCATTGACACTGGCGGTGCTGACCCTGGTGTATGTGCTGGCACTGTTTGCGGGCACCGTTGAAGATGTGGTCACGTCCGATGCCATCGTCTCGATTGACCATGCCACAGCACAACTGGTTGCCGCGCTGCGACCAGACGACTGGGTGACACCGATTGCTGCCTTCACCAACCTGGGAGCACCTTCGGTGATCGCGGCCCTGCTGGTCACGGCCGCGATGCTGCTGTGGTGGTCGGGCCTAGGCTACGCTCTCACGGGTCTGCTGGTGTCGGTGCTGGGTGCGTCACTGTTCGGGCATCTGGCCAAGCTGGCCTTCCAGCGACCCAGGCCAATGGAAGCGGTGCTGGCGGAGACTTCCTATTCATTCCCCAGCGGTCACGCCTCGGTTGCCGTGGCCTTCTATGCATTTGTGGGCTATCTGCTGATCCGCCTGAGCCGCACCTGGCCCTCGCGGGCGCGCCTTTTCGTAGCGACCGCGCTGCTGGTGCTGCTGATCGGGCTCAGCCGCATCCTGCTGGGTGTGCACTACCTCAGTGACGTGTGGGCCGGATTCCTGGTGGGCACGATGTGGTTGATCGTGGGTGTGAGCATCAACGAGTGGCTCACAGCCCGTGGAGTGCTGACTTGGCATACGCACCAACCGGCCGGGCGCCGCTGGGCCACCATTGGCCTGGTGCTGCTCGCTGGAGTCGTTATTCTGGGCGTCCTGCCGCTCCACAACACGCCGCTTCGAACGCAAGAACCTTCGGCGCCGACGGCCATCCACCAGCCGCTGATGCAGGTCCTGCAGGCTGGCCCCCCGCGGACGACCACCACTGTCTTGGGGGCACTGGAACAACCCTTGAGCCTGGCACTGGTGGCGGAGGACGATTCGGCGCTGCGCACGCGCCTGGTACAAGCCGGCTGGCAGGCAGCGGACCCTCCCACCTTACCCAACCTCTTGCGACTGCTGCGCGAAGGTTCGAGCTACAGCAATGCCCCTCTGGGGCCGGTCTTCTGGGACAAGCGGATGAACGAACTGGCGTTTGTGCGCCAGCGTCCCAACACCCCGGGGCAACCGGTTGAGACACTGCGGCTGTGGAAAACCCCCTGGCGCCTTGGCTCATCGCAGATCTTCGTTGGTATGGCGCGCGATCAAACCCTCACTCGTTGGCGCCTGTTGCACCACTCGCCCCCCGACGTGGACGCCGCGACCGATCGCGTCGTTGTCTCCCTGCAGACCAGCGCGGCGGCCGTGGCGGTTTGCCGGACCGCATGGGTTGCTCCCAGCACTGGGCGCTATCTGCTGGGCCAGCCTTTCTTCACGCGGGGAGAGTTGCAACTGGTCAACCTGGGCAAGCCGACCACCGTCGAGCGGCTTTGCGGCCAAATGACAGGCGCGCCATGAAGCAGCAACCCTTTGCAAACACCTTGCGAAATGCCTTGGCGTGCATTCGCCATGTCTGGCGCGTAGAGCGCAACTTTCGGGCCTGTGAAGTGCGAAGCGTTGTGTGCGTGTGACGCAGATGGCATTCCCGCAAACCCTGAATCGGAGGTCGCATTTGAGTTCCTGGAACCGACCCGGACGGACCCGCACAGTGGCGGGCTGAGGTGCCTCAGGCGTGCTTCAGGTCTGTAGCGGCTCGTTTTCGGTCCTGAAATGTTGTGGGTGGGTGTTTCGACTCCCTATGCTCCCGACTCGAAACACATTGGCCGCAGCCGTTCTCATTTATTTCATCGTGTCCAGAGACAAGCGCCCCTCGCGCCCTAGCGGCCCTGCGGTTCAGGGCCAGAAGACGGTCAACCACACCACGGTTGCCAAGCCTAGGCTAATCGCAACCGCAGCGCTTCCGATGTCCTTTGCGCGGCCGAGCAGGGGATGAATTTCTCCGGACACGGCGTCGGCCAATGCTTCGATGGCGGAGTTGATGAGTTCGATCAGCCAAACTTGAAGCACGCTGGCGATGAGCAGCAGACTCTGCCAACGGTCCGGTGCCCACACGAGCGCAATCAAGATCAACGGAATCCCAAGCACGACCTCCTGCCGAAAAGCAGCTTCAACCCGCCAAGCTGCCGCGAAGCCGCGCGCGGAGTAGCCGCAGGCACGCCAGAGGCGGCCCAGGCCACCTGAGCTCTTCAACTTCGCAGCTGGCGTTGCCAGCATGTTGTCCGCTCGGTGTTCAATCGAGTTCATCGTTTGCTTTCCTAAAATCAAAATATGAGGGCCTTGCTGCAGTGCGCCACAAGCGGGTGAGGTGAAACGACAGCACCGCAACGGTCCAGCAAACCCAAGCGGTCCAAAGCGAGTGACTGAGGTAGTGCGCACCGCGCATCATCTGTACCCAGCCGAGTCCCAGCCCCACAGTCACGGTGACGATCAACCACCGTTTGGCGGCAACGGGTGAGCGGTCGCGCAACGCGAACCATCCTGTGAGGAACGCGAATGCCGAGGAAGCATGGCCCGACGGGAAGCATCCGCCCGGACCACCGTCTCGGACACCCAGAACCCAATGCGGAACGTACTGAGCGAGCCCGGTGCCGAACTCGGCCAGCGACCACGGACAACTTGTCGCACTCGTTCGCTTGAGCAGCGGAATCAAGGACACGCACAACAGCGTCGTTGCCAACCACCACACCCGCTCGCGGCGCGACAGACCGCGCACAAACGCCAATGGCCACCACAGGCCGATCACTAGAACCCCGAACCAGGCCCAAGCCAACGCGCGCGCACCGCTGTGAAGGACGCCACCCATCAACCAATGGTCACGCCAAACGAAGCCCTGCGCGCTGCCGTATAGCCGAGCAAGGGGTAGGTCGAGCCCGCCGATCTCCCAAGCCACCAGCAACACGAGGCCGGCGCAGATCGTCGCCGCATCGCGCAGCGCCATGCCCTTATCCTGCTGCGAGACTGTCGGCAGTGACACTGGCGCCACCATCAGCGACGGCACACGGCGGAGATGTCGAGATCGCGCTCATAGACGCTGGTGTCCACCTGCAGCAGCCCAAGAACTGAATGGAACAGGTGGTCATGTCCCCATGGTTTGGCAGACTGTGCCGCAAGGCAATCAACGTCGAGGCCGAAGTTGCGTTTGAAGCCGGCGGACAGCCACCACACCATCGGAACCCGTGTCTGCTCCTTGGGCGCTATCGAGTACGGCATCCCGTGCAGGTAAAGGCCGTTTTCGCCCAGTGACTCGCCGTGGTCCGAAACGTACAGCATCGCGGTATCGAAGCTCGTCTCGCGGTCCTTCAGAAAGGCGATGGTGCGAGCCAGGATATGGTCGGTGTATAGCAAGGCGTTGTCGTAGGCATTGACGATCTCCTCGCGGCTGCACTTTCGCAACTCGCCGGTGTCACAGGTGGGTGTGAATCGACGGAACGTATCGGGGTAGCGCTTGAAGTACGTCGGCCCATGGTTGCCCAGCATGTGCAGCACAACCACCAGATTGCCCTGTGCATCGCGCGCCACGGTGTCAAGGCCGCGCAACAAGGCCTCATCCAGGCAGCGCCCGTCAGCGCACAGCTCTGGTAATTGTTTCGCATCGATCTGCTGAAGCGGCAGGCCGTCGCAGGTGCCTTTGCAGCCCGACTGGTTGTCTCGCCACAGCACTTCGAAGCCAGCGCGCTTGAGCACGTGCAAGAGCGATTCGCTGCCACGGATGCGGTCTTCGTTGTAGTCGCGGCGGCCAATGGCCGAGAACATGCACGGTAGCGACGTTTCGGTGTCGGTGCCGCAGGCGCTCACGTCGCGAAAGTTCAGCACGTCAAGTTGAGCCAGTTCCGGCGTCGTCTGGCGCGTGTAGCCACTGAGGCCCCAGTTCGCTGCGCGCGCCGTTTCACCGACTGCAATCACGACCAACGCCGGCCGGGTGCGCGCAGCCCATGAGGCTCCCAGTCGCGCATCGGTACCGACCATCGCCCGCGGCTTGCTGGCCCGGTGCGTGTCGGAGGCCAGAACGCGTCCGCTCGAATACAGAACGTTCGCCGGCGTGATCAGGTAGCGCAGATCTTTCTGGTTGCGCATCAACGCCGAGAAATCCTGGAACACCAGCAGTACTGAACCGATCAGCAAGACAAAAGCACCGACGAGTGTGGCAGCACGCACAACTACCGCGCGCGCCAGGGTGCGTTGTGTCATCTGCACTCGCCAGAGCAGTGCCAGCGGTACCAGCGCATACAACAACAGGTGCGGCACCATGCCCCAACTGAACAGCTCGCCCGCTTCCGCCACATCAGTGCGGAACACGGCGCGCAGGATGCTCGGATTCAGAAAGACGCCGAAGCGTTGCATGTAGTAGGTTGCGAAGGCGGTCGCGACGATCAGCACCGCAAGCAGCGGCCGAGCGAAGCGTTGGTGCAACACCAATAACAAAAGGAAGAGGTGCAAGGCGGTCAGCATCGACAACATCGCACCCCCGAACAGCCAGGTTCCGATGTCCGACCACGAGCGGTCGGCCGTTGCCATGCGGATGAATGCGGTGTTACAAGTGAAGGCGAAGAACAGACTGGCTGCCAGTGCGAGCACTTCGGTCGTGACTTTGGGGCGAACTCGCAACCATACCGAGTCGAGGCCACCTGATTCGAGCGCCAAGTTCATATGGCGCAAACACCGGACACGCCGAACCGGCGCAAAAAATTATCTGAGGACTGCATCCGACCGTATGGTCACGATGACACCTTAACCGCGACTTAACAACTTCATGTGAGCAATGTCGGCGCTTTGCCTCGGCCCAGGCAGGCTCAATGCGCGCTTCAGTTTTGGTCCAAGGGCAAGTTCAGTTCGCCCGCCATGGAGAGAAAGGCATGAGCTCAAGCTGCATGGTCAAGTCATTGCCAGCTCGACGATTGCACTGAAAACAACTGGCGAGGTCAGATCACGTCGCGATGGACGGCGTCGTTGCGGTTCGATTCCCGGCCAGGACAGGCTGGTCTGTCTGCCGCGCACTTTCAGAAAAGCGCACAACCACCATCAGACCTTTGCCGCCACCAGGCGTCTGCAGGCTGACGTGCGCGTTGTGGCGTTCGGCAATCGCCCGTACGATGGCAAGACCGAGGCCACTGCCACCTCCGTCGTGCGCCATCGCAGTGGCATCCGCGCCTCGATAGAAGCGGTCGAACACGCGGGCCTTCTCGCCCTCCGAAATGCCGGGACCGTTGTCGATGACGCGCAGCTCAGGCGCCCCGTTACGGAAGCTCGCCTCGACATCCACAACGCCACCCGCCAGCGTGTATCGCAGAGCGTTCTCCACCAGATTGTTCAGTAGCACGGTCATCTGCTCGGAATCGGCGGACACCACGATGCTCGTGGCAACGTTGCCTGGCGTGGTCGCACCGAGGTCTATACCTCTGTGCAAGGCCTTGTTGCTGAAGTTGTCCACAACGCTGCGGACGAGTTCAGCAAGATCGACCGGCTCGACGCGTGAGGTCTCGCCGTCCGGCTCGGTACGAGCAACATGCAGCAACTGCTCGACCAGTCGCTGTGATCTTGTGACGCCAGCTTCGAGATCTTGCAGAGCCCGTGCCCGGTCAATCTCGTTCTTTGATCTTTGAAGCAACTTCACTTGCAATCGCAATGCGGTCACTGGCGTGCGCAACTCGTGTGCCGCATCGGCAAGAAAACGCCGTTGCGCCGCAAACGACACCGCCAGGCGGCTCATCAATTCATTGATGGACGACACCAGCGGCGCGATTTCCGTCGGCACCTGTTCGACAGGTATCGGTTCCAGCGACCGTGCACTGCGTCGCGCGATGTCTTGAGCCGCTCCTTCCAGCGGGTAGAAGCCGCGTCGCAACCCGAACACCAGCAATCCGCCGATTCCCACTGTGAGCCCGAGCAGAGGAAGAAAGACTTTCTCAGCAGACTCGCCAGCCATCACATCGCGGGACGCGACACGTTGCGCGGCCTGGGTCACGCCGTCGGCGCCGACTGTGGAATACACGACCCACGCCTCGCCCCCAACCACGGGCTGCGACAACCCTTCGATGCTGGAGAATGGCAGTGCGACGCGTGGGTCAGACGAGAAAATCTTCTGGCCCTGCGCTGTCCATGTCAGCGTCACGATTTCCGAGTCGTCGGCTATGTCGGTTCGCGTCGGCGACCCCACATCATCGGTCTGCCCGGGTTGATGACCTGCCCGGTGATAGCTCGCCACGGCCTTTGCGACGTGCTGCAGTTCGGCATCGAAGACCTCGTGCATCTCTTCGAGCGTGAAAAAGTAGACTGCCAGCGAAACGAGGAAGGCCCCCAGAGCCAATGTGCCAAGAGTCCAGCCCAACAGTGTTCTTTCGATCGAGCGCATCAGCCCTCCGTGATGCGGTAGCCCACGCCGCGCACATTCATGATCACTGACGCGCCGAGCTTTTTGCGAAGGTAGTGCATGTGCACTTCAATTGCATTGCTGCCGACCTCATCCCCCCATCCGTACACGGTTTCTTCCAGCTTCTGGCGCGAAACGATGGTGCCAGGCCGCTGCATCAATGCTTCCAGTACGGAGAACTCCCGCGCCGACAGTTCAACCGGCCGTCCTCTCTGGGTCACCGATCGCCGCTCCGGGTCGAGACTCAGCGAGCCAATCACCAGCAAGGACGAGCCGCTGCCAGCATGGCGCCGCAACACGGCACGCACGCGGGCCAAAAGTTCGTCCGGGTCGAAGGGCTTGAGCACGTAGTCATCGGCACCGGCGGTGAGCCCCGCGATGCGGTCCTGCACGGTATCTCTCGCGGAGACAATCACGATTGGCAACTGATTGCCCAGCCTGCGCAGCGTAGTGAGCAGGGCCATGCCATCCTTCTTGGGCAATCCAAGGTCGAGGATCGCCAGGTCGTAAGCAACGCTGGACATTGAAAACTCGGCCGCGTGTCCATCGGTTACCCAATCCACTGCGAAACCAGCCAGCACCAAGCCTTCGCGAACGGCCTTGCCGATCATGGAGTCATCTTCGATGAGTAGTATTCGCATGGTGATCGCGAGGATACCTGTTCAGAAACTGGGGGATAGTCCAATCTCGACCGTACGCGCAATCATTGCGATCGTTGGATACCGATCCCGGCTCGAACAGCCGACTCCCCGGCGCCTGGAGCAGTTCGGTTCGCTCACGATTCGCTCCTCGTTCTATGCTGCCACCGATCAGGTCGGAGTGCCGGATGCCATCGCTGCGCAGACGGTAGAGGCCTTTTCCGGGGACCTCGACTTCCAGCGCGATCTGCAGCCTGGTGCGCGCGTCAGCCTGGTCTATGAAGCGTTCGAGATGGCCGGCGAAATCCTGTTCACGGGACAGTTGCTGGGTGCCGACATTCAGAGTGGCAAGGAGACTCATCAGGCCATGTGGTTTCAGGCGCCAGGCAAGGCGGGCGAGTTCGTAAGTCTCGATGTTTCGAGTCAGCGACGAGCTTACCTGGCCTCGCCCTTGGCCTTTTCCAGAGTCACCAGTTCATACGGGCCTCGCATCCACCCGGTGTTCGGGGGGCAGAAAGCCCACAAAGGAACGGACTACGGCGCTCCGGCCGGAACCCCGATTCGAACCGTTGCCGACAGCGTGGTGAGCTTCTCTGGCCAACAAGGTGGCTATGGCAACTACGTCGTGATCCAACACCCTGACAAAGCTGCTACCGCCTACGCGCATCTTGGAAGCATCGCTGTTCGGGTGGGGCAACGTGTGCTGCAAGGCCAGAACATCGGTACGGTCGGCTCGACTGGAACGGCGACCGGGCCGAACCTACACTTTGAATACCTCGTCAAGGGCGTGCGTACCAACCCGTCGATGATCGTCAGCGATCCATCGGTCGCGACCGATGTGGCCGTCAACTTGCCCGGCTTCAAACAGGAGGCGAAGGCCGTGCGGGAACAGCTCGTTATGGCCGCCTCCGTCGCCCTGGCTGACGCGCAATGACCTTCAGACAGATCGATTGCCTGACAGGGACATCCTCCCGGCGAGCGCTGCTCACCCGAGCCGTGCTGGCAGGTGCGTCTCTGGTCATGCCATTCGGACAAGCCAGCGGAAAAACCACGAGGAGCAGCTTGAATATTGGCGCCGCCGTGCTGAGCGGCTCGTTGCATTCATCGCCAGAAGCACGATTGATTGAGATTTACCGCGCCATTGCGGACGGGGACCGGCAAGCCCTGCCATTGGCCGCAGCGTTGGTGCGTGACGTGCCGGGCTTTCAGCTGGGGCAACTTGTTTACGGGGACCTTCTGGCCGCCCAGAGCGGATCGCTGCCCAGCTTCGCCACGGTGACGGATGGCCCTCCCGCCGTTCGGGAGCAACTGCAGAAACTGCGCGCCGAGGCCAACCGGCGCCTGGGTTCGCTCAGAGAGATGCCACCGCCCGGCACCGTGCCGGAACAGGTGCTGGAGCTCGCCCGCAACGTTCGGCATGTGGTCGTCGTGGACGCCAGCCATTCACGGGTCTATGTGTTCGAGCAGCAGTCGGATGGCCTGCAGCTAATCCGCAGTTTCTATGCATCCATTGGTCGCGCGGGTTTCGATAAGCAAGTGGAAGGCGATCTGCGCACGCCGCTGGGCGTCTACCACATCACCAGCCGGCTGGACGATCAGCAGCTCGAAGAGCTGTACGGGATCGGTGCGCTGCCGCTGAACTACCCGAACGAGCACGACCGCCGCATGGGCCGCACGGGCAGCGGCATCTGGTTGCATGGCGTCCCTCGATTGTCCTACGTCCGCAGCCCCTACGCCACCGAAGGTTGTGTGGCCTTGGCCAACGACGACATGGCCTACCTGATGCGGGAACTGGAGCCACGCCGCACGCCGGTCATCATCGCCGACGAGGTGAATTGGGTCAGGCCGGACGCGCTCTCCACCCACAGAGCGGAGTTCCGCGAGCTGCTCTCACGCTGGGCGGAAGCCAGGTCACTGGGCAACCGGGCGACGATCCAGGCCCTGTCCACCCGAGACTTTCAGTCAGACGACGGTGTGCAGGATCGGCCGCTCAAGACGCCGGTACGAGCTGGTGCGCCATTGCGCCAGAACCGGCGCATCGATCTCAAGGAGGTTTCGATCTTTCGCTGGAAGCGCGGCACCGAAGTCACGGTGGTGAATTTTGCCGAGATCGTGGCGGGCGAAACACGCGGCGTGGTCAAGCGCCAATATTGGGGCAAGGAACAAGGCCGCTGGAAGTTGTTCTACGAAGGTGTAACCGGCTGAGCAGCGGCGATCTTGACAGTGAATTGAGGATGCTCAAACCCGGTCACGCGTTCTGCGTGTGTCCGTGACGATGGTGGATGTCCGGGTAGTGTGGGTGCGAGTGTGCCATCCGCGCGTGACGGTGCCTGTGTTCATGCGGCTCTTGTCCGTCCCAGGAGATGTCGTGGCTATGCCGGTGGTGCTCATCGTGAACGTGCCGGTGGGCATGATCGAGTTCTTCATGCAAGTGTTCGTGTTCATGGCGCTCAGTCAGGTGAAGCCAGACCCCCAGCGCCATCAGGCCACTGGCCAGCCAGAACCCCGCACCGGTGTCTTCACCCAGCAAGACCAGCGAGAGCACCGCGCCCGCAAACGGGGCGGTCGAAAAATAGGCTCCGGTGCGCGCCGTTCCCAGGCCACGAAGCGCCAGCACGAACATCACCAGGCTGATCCCGTAGCCCAGCAGCCCGACAACCATCGCCGACGTCGCGGTGCCTAGTGTTGTGACACGAAAATAACGAAACATGAATACACTCTCGTCATCACTACTTGATGCTTGGAGGTGTTGTCATGCGGCAGACGGAATTGCATTTGACTGAGGGGGATCGCTCGCTCGTGGATGAGATTCGTAGCAAAGGGCTGCATCAAGCGCGAGAAGTCAATCGAGCTCATGTCCTGTCCTCGCTGGACCGGGGTGTTCCAGAGGCCCAGATCATGGCGGTACTGGGCATGGGGCGCACGGCTGTGTGGCGTACGCGTGCAGCGTATCTGCAAGGCGGTGTGGAGTTGGCGGTCTTCGACGTTGCTCGCTCGGGGCGGCCACGCCAGTACGACACGGACGACGAAGCGCGAGTGACGGCGCTGGCTTGTTCGACGCCGCCTGCGGGCCGGCAGCGCTGGACGATGGTGGAGCTCGAACGGGCGGCGCGACAGGAAGCCGGCATGGCCAACGTGAGTCGAGAAACCGTGCGGCGCATGCTCAAAAAAACGATCTCAAGCCCTGGCGCAAGCTGATGTGGTGCATTGGCGCGTTGACTGAGGAGTACCGCATTCGCATGTACGACTTGCTCGAGCTGTACGCACGGCCGATGTCGCACGCGGAACCTGTTATCTGCATCGACGAGAAGAGCTTGCAACTCATC
>Ga0209343_10000821_pt1 | contig 43128 bp, 48 predicted proteins | sample RifCSPlowO2_02_FD_184026 | JGI IMG/M metagenome (GOLD analysis project Ga0209343, IMG submission 184026) | Groundwater microbial communities from Rifle, Colorado - Rifle CSP2_plank lowO2_0.2 (SPAdes) (version 2) | ecosystem: Environmental > Aquatic > Deep subsurface > Groundwater | place...
ATAGCCGCGAGCGAAGCGTGGCGGGAAGCGACGTGGCAATCCAGATGTTTTATTCATAAAGGCATTTTTGATTAACTGGATTGCCGCGCTTCGCTCGCAATGACGGCTCTTTTGATGGGCTACTGAACTTGGTGGCTAATCAGGATAGTCCAAGACAAGCACCAGCAAAAATCACTCATGCAAAAAAGCGGTGAACTCATTGCCGAAATTTTTGATGATGACATGCAAGTAAACGACACAAAAGAAAAAGGGGACGCTACCCTATAATTTTCCTTAATAAAGGGCAGCGTCCCCTTTTTGAAAGAACAATCGCACGCAGGGCGTGCTCCTACAATTAAAGAAGGTTCTATTGGACAATCCGGGTTTAAGGAAACGCTGAATAAATCCGTTCGCCCTGAGCCTGTCGAAGGGCTGGTTAGCTATTAATGTCAGATCAATAGGTGACCATATGACGTACAGGGTGGGCACGTTTTACCGCAAATACATGGAACAGCCAATTCTGCAGCTACTGGCTGCAGAAATCGCCTGAACCAAAATATCCTTTCCCCGACCGCTGCCCAGCTCCATGCAGCGAAACTGCGGCATCGGGTATGATGGCATCGTTCAAGTGGACTAACAGGTATCAGGTATAAGGAGATCTAAAATGCACGCGATAGAATTTGAAGCTACGTCTCATCAACACACCATACGCTTGCCCGATAGTGTTCCAGATGGCGTACCACTGCGAGTATTACTGCTCTCGCAAGCTCCGCTTGCCAAGCCGGTTGAACGCAATCTAAAAGCCCTGCTTGCCTCCATAGCCGAAGGCATGACCGAAGAAGACACGGCACGTCCACGAGATTTGGGTAGGGAGGCGCCGGAATGGGCTTCTTGATTGACACCAACATTCTGTCTGAGCTGCAAAAAGGTGAACGAGCGGATATCGGCGTCAAAACCTGGTACGCCAGTTGCAAACCTGATGATTTATATCTTTCGGTACTGGTTGTCGGAGAAATTCGCCAAGGCATTGAGCGTTTGAGACGGCGTGACCCCGTTCAAGCGGAGCGACTGGAACAACGCCTTGCCGACGTACTATCCATAATGCAAGGGCGCATATTGGCAATCACCGAAAACATCGCACAAAGGTGGGGCAGCATCAATTCGCCCGACCCATTTCCAGTAATCGACGGGCTGTTGGCGGCCACCGCACTTGAACATGATTTGACGCTGGTCACACGCAATGTGCGTGACGTCAAGCGTAGCGGAGTTGTATTGCTCAATCCATTTTCAGACCAGACTGGCGCATGAGCTTCCCACATTATTCCGAATACAAAACGAGTGGCGCGGCATGGCCGAGTAAAGCACCGACGTATTACAAAATTGAACCGCTTCGTTGAGGACAAAAAAATGACCCCCGACGTAACCCAAGCCCAAGCCCTGCAAAACTTCGAACTGCTTGTCACCTTTGCCGACGGTGAGCAGCGCCGCTTCTCCATGTTGCCTTACCTCAAATACCCCGCCTACCAAGGCTTACGCGACTTAGGGAAGTTCGCGCAAGCGCATGTGTCCAATGGCACCGTGGCGTGGGATGACGAAATAGACATATCCCCCGACACCCTTTACATCGCAGGGCAAACTGTTTCCTCTGAATGCAACTTGAACCTTAACCTTTAAAGGCCTTTTGATTAGCTGGATTGCCGCGCTTCGCTCGCGGTGAGTAACAACCCACCAAAAATCTACATCGCCGGCCATCGCGGCATGGTCGGTTCCGCCATCGTGCGCCGCTTGCAGGCGGGCTGTGAACGGCAACCCAGAAATTCGTCCTTGCCGCCAGCTTTCTCCGGATTTGGATCGCCGTTCACACCAACTCCCCACTCCCCAAAAGTGGCGTTGAATAAGGGGAAAAAGGGGACGCTACCTTTTAATTTTCCTTAATAAAGGGTAGCGTCCCCTTTTCCAGAGAGTTGCAGCGCGGAGGGTTTTATCGGTATACTGACTCACGTTCAAAAAATGAACGGGATGGATCGCCTGTATTTCCATCCAATTCGCGCATGTCGATCGTGGTACGGCAGGGCGGTAGCGTGGGAAAACAAACGCCCTCAACACCGGCTGCAGGCAGCTCAAACGGCCAACTCACTGATTTGAATAGTGCGGTAGGATGGGTGGAGCGCAGCGATACCCATCGTTCACGGTACATTGATGGGTATCGCTGCGCTCCACCCATCCTACGATCTGAATTTAAACGCCAAGCAGGTTTCTCATGACCCTTCAAGAACAAGCCCACTTCCGCATCCTCAAGATTATCAGCGACGAGCCGCAGATTTCCCAGCGGGCGCTGGCGGATCGTCTGGGAATAAGCGTGGGCAAGGCCAACTACCTGATCAAGGCGCTGGCCGGCAAGGGATTGATCAAGATTGAAAATTTTCAGCAAACCCAGGGCGTCAAGGCCAAACTCAAGAAGGTGACCTATCTGCTGACCCCGAAAGGCATCATGGAACGCATATCTCTCACACGCAACTACCTTGCGCGCATGGAAGAAGAATACGAAGCGCTCAAGGCCGAAGTTGCCGTGCTTGACCGTGAAGAAGCCTCAAAGCTCATCGCCGGAAGGAATTACAAATGACAGCAGCAGCCAAACTCACCGTTCAACCCGTCATCCTCTGCGGCGGTTCAGGCACCCGCCTTTGGCCGCTGTCCCGCGCCGGATTTCCGAAACAATTTCTCGTGCTCTCTGGCGTCAATAGCTTGTTTCAGCAAGCGGTTGAACGTGTCAACAGCCTGGTAGCGGATGACATCCAGGTTAGCGAGACCTTGGTGGTTACCAATGAAGATCATCGTTTTCTGGCGCTGGATCAGCTTCGCGAGTTGAAATCGGTTTCCGCCACGTTGTTGTTGGAGCCGGTTGGCCGCAATACGGCAGCAGCGCTTACCCTGGCGGCGCTCCAGGCAACAGAAGCCGGCGAAGATCCAATCCTTGTCGTCACCCCCGCCGACCAAACCGTTGCGGACAACGCCGCCTTTACCCAAGCTTTGCAGGAAGCAACCCGTGAAGCGGCCACCGGCGCCATCGTCATCCTCGGCATCACCCCAAATCGCCCCGAAACCGGCTACGGCTACATCAAAGTCAAAGCTGGATCGCCACGCTTCGCTCGCGAAGACAACGACCCGTCGTTGAAAGTCAAAGCTGGATCGCCACCCGCCACGCTACGCTCGCGGCTAAAGGCCGCTCGCGAAGACAACGACCCGTCATTGCGAGGAGGCGAAGCCGACGCGGCAATCCAGATTTTGCCAGTCGACCGCTTCGTCGAAAAACCCGACGCCGACACCGCCCAACGCTATCTCGACGCAGGCGGCTACTACTGGAACGCCGGCATGTTCGTCCTCAAGGCCTCAGCCTGGCTGTCCGCCCTCGAGCGCTTCCGCCCCGACATCGCAAACGCCACCCGTGCCGCCTGGGAAGCTCGAGTCCGTGACACTCACCACTCACCACTTCCTACTTCCCTATCTTTCATCCGCCCCGACAAAACCAAATTCACCGCCATCCCAAGCGAGTCCATCGACTACGCCGTCATGGAGAAAATTGCCGCCCCAGCCACTCCCCACTCCCCACTCCCCACTCCCCACTCCCTATTAATGATTCCGCTCGACGCCGGCTGGAACGACCTCGGCGCGTGGGATGCAGTCTGGCAGGTTGGGAGCCGTGATGCGGATGGCAACGTGGTAAAGGGCGATACGCTGCATGTCGATACCTCCAACACCCTGATACACGCGACAAGCCGTTTGGTGAGCGTCGTCGGCGTTGACAACCTGGTCATCATCGAAACAGCCGATGCCGTTCTGGTTGCCGACCGCACCCGCAGCCAGGACGTCAAAAAAATCGTCGATGCCCTGACCAACTCATCCCTCAGACCTCATCACTCGGCACTGCCGTTAACGCATCGCAAAGTGCATCGCCCGTGGGGCTGGTACGACAGCATTGATGAAGAAAACCGCTTCAAGGTCAAGCGCATTCAAGTCAAACCGGGCGCGAGCCTGAGCCTGCAAAAGCACCATCACCGGGCAGAACACTGGATAGTTGTTAAAGGCACCGCCGAGATCACCTGCGGCGACAAAGTCATACTGCTCACCGAGAACCAATCCACCTACATCCCGCTGGGCGAAATGCACCGTCTCGCCAACCCGGGCACGATTGCGCTGGAGATTATTGAAGTGCAGTCGGGCAGCTACCTCGGCGAAGATGATATTGTGCGGTTTGAAGACAGTTATGGCAGGTAAAATCAGGACTCACGTTTACGACGAACAGGAAGTCTCGCGGATTCTTTCAGAGCTGGAGCGCTATCTAGCTGCATTCGACTCGCTGCTGAAACAACTACAACAATCGCTAAGGAAACGCGGATTTATTCGGTTTTGTCGTTCCCGCGCAGGCGGGAACCCAGTCAAATTAAGCAGCTGGATCCCCGCCTTCGCGGGGATGACGAATTAATCTGCGTTTCCCTAAACCCCGAAAATTAACTGAACGGATCAATAAATGACCATACGCAACCCTCAGCATCCCGCGCAGCGGAAGCCCTCAGCACTCAACGCGTATCATGAGTAAAATAGGTGCACGATGCAAGGTGCAAGATTTTTGGCCATGATTTGTTGGGGAAGGGCTGAGCAGCCATGAGCACCATCAAGCTATTTGAAACAAAACAAGTGCGCTCACTGTGGGACGCAGAGCGCGAGGCATGGTTTTTTAGCATCGTGGATGTTATTGCTGTGCTGACAGACAGTGCTGACGCCACCGCGTATTGGCGAAAGCTAAAGCAGCGACTAAAGGCTGAAGGGAATGAAACCGTGACAAGAAGCACTCATCGGCAAGACCTCAAGAGTGCCGAGCGCGACGAGTTGGCCAAGAAGCACGGCTTTGCTGCTTACGATTATCACGAGTAATCCAATATGCCTGAAATTTCACGTTTCCTTGGAATAATTATCTTCATGAATTGGGCAGATCATCCGTTGCCTCATTTTCATGCAAAATACGGGGACTATGAAATTACAGTAGAAATCGCTACCGGAGTTGTCCGGGGCGAGTTTCCAAAAAGAGCGTTACGTGCCGTACTGGAATGGTTGGATGAGCATAACAAGGAGCTTCTTGAAGACTGGCAGTTGGCACAGCAGCGTAAACCGCTAAAATCAATCCCCCCATTGGAGTAATGAAATGATTCTTCATACTGTTGCTGTCAAGCCCCTGGAAAATTACCGTCTTTATTTAACATTTAATAACGGCGTGTCAGGTGAAGTCGATTTGACAAATGAATTATGGGGTGAAGTTTTTGAACCGCTAAAGGATCCAGAGCTTTTCCAGACTGCCAGACAAGATGAAGTAATGAAAACAGTTACATGGGCAAATGGAGCGGATTTCGCCCCAGAATTTTTGATGGAAATGATGGACAAACAGCATCAACGGGCAGCATGATTAATCAGGTACCTTGCCCCTTGCCCCTTGCCCCTTGAGCCTGTCTTCTAAAATTTACATCGCCGGCCACCGCGGCATGGTCGGCTCCGCCATCGTGCGCCGCTTGCAGGCGGGCGGCTATACCAACCTCATCACCCGCACACGGCAGGAGCTCGACCTTCTTGATCAACGCGCCGTATTCGACTTCCTCGAAACCGAGAAACCCGACTACATCTTCATGGCCGCCGCAAAAGTCGGCGGCATTTACGCCAACAACACCTACCGCGCCGACTTCATTTACGAAAACCTCACTATCCAGAACAACATCATCCATGGCGCCCTCAAGGCCGGCGTCAAGGATCTGTGCTTTCTCGGCTCCAGTTGCATCTACCCGCGCGACTGCCCGCAGCCGATCAGGGAGGACTACCTTCTCACCGGCCCGCTGGAACAGACCAACGAGCCCTATGCCATCGCCAAGATCGCCGGCATCAAGCTGTGCGAAAGCTGCAACCGCCAGTACGGCACCCGCTATGTGAGCGTCATGCCCACCAACCTTTACGGCCCCAACGACAACTACGACCTCGCCAACAGCCACGTCCTGCCCGCGCTGATCCGCAAAGCCCATTTAAGCAAACTCGCCATGGAAGATAACTGGCAAGCCATAAAAAATGACGAATCCCGATTTGGCCCAATTCCTAACACCTCAAACATACCACCTAACACCCTAAGCATCTGGGGCACCGGCACGCCGAAGCGCGAATTCCTCTACGTCGACGACATGGCCGACGCCTGTGTCTTCCTCATGGAACACGGTATCGGCGATGGCATTTACAACATCGGCACCGGCACCGATGTTACTATTCGAGAATTAGCTGAAACCGTCATGGACGTCATTGGTTTTGAAGGAAAGATCGTCTTCGACAGCAGCAAACCCGACGGCACCCCCAGAAAGCTGCTGGATGTTTCACGAATGAAACAACTCGGCTGGCAAGCCAAGACAGGATTGCGCCTAGGCATTAAGCAAGCCTATTCAAACTTCTTGGCGACTTTGAGGCCGTAACCGACATGCCGATTCTGTCAGTCTTTTTCGGAATCATTGTGCGGATGTGGCACGACGATCATCCTCCGCCCCACATACATGTGGAGTATCAAGGGTTCGAAGCGTTCATCGAGATTCGCACAGGGGAAATAACCCAAGGACGCCTGCCAAAGAAAGCAGCAGCCATTGTCAAAGAATGGTGCATAAGGCATCAGGCTGAACTACTCTCCAACTGGCAACACGCACAGCGGTTTGAGCCGTTAGAGCGAATTCAAGGAGCAGATCAAGATGATTAAGCTAATCGAAGCACGTTGTGAAGCCAATTTCACGATCAATCTCACGTTTTCAGATGGCACTGAAGGGATTTTTGACGGCGTTGAGTTCCTCAAAAAAAGTGGCCCATTGCTCGATGCGCTGCGCACGGAGACGTTTTTTAAACGTGCATTCATTGATGCCGGCGCCCTCTGTTGGCCCAATGGGCTTGAACTCTCTCCATCACGCGTACGTGAAATGTGTGGCACTGTGGAAAGCGTATAGGTGTTAAGGGTTAAGAATGAAGTGTGAAAAGCTCGACGTTTGGAAAGTGAGTGCGAGATTGGCTGCAGATGTTTACCGGCACCTTGCAGATATCAAGGATTACGGCTTCAAAGACCAAATCACTCGAGCTGCGCTCTCAATACCAAGCAACATCGCCGAAGGCATGGAGAAAGCATCCAACAAAGAGCAACTGCGATTTCTTGAAATTGCAAAAGGATCAGCCGCTGAGTTCGCTACCCAAACCTGGATCGGCATAGAAATCGACTACATACCCAAAGAGACGGGCAAAGAGTGGGTGCAAAAATCCCAACAACTTCTGGGCATGATCACCAACCTAGCCAAAAGCATAAAAGAAAAAAATGACATCTAATCCAACAAACCTAACCCCTAACCCCTTAACCCCTAACCCCTCAAACCAACCAAAGGTTGCTTTGATAACCGGCATCACCGGCCAGGACGGCGCCTACCTCGCCGAATTCCTGCTGAACAAAGGCTACATCGTCCACGGCATCAAACGCCGATCCAGCCTCTTCAACACCGACCGTATCGACCACCTATACGTAGACCAACACGACATAACCCCTAACACCCCCCACCTAAAACTTCATCACGGCGACATGACCGACTCAAGCAGCCTGATCCGCATCATCCAGCAAGTCCAGCCCGACGAAATCTACAACCTCGCCGCCCAGAGCCATGTCGCGGTCAGCTTTGAAGAGCCCGAATACACCGCCAACTCCGACGCCCTCGGCGCACTGCGCGTGCTTGAGGCGATCCGCATCCTCGGACTGGAAAAGAAATCCCGCTTCTACCAGGCGAGCACCTCTGAGCTCTACGGTCTGGTGCAGGAAACCCCACAAAAAGAAACCACCCCCTTCTACCCGCGCAGCCCGTATGCAGTAGCCAAACTGTATGCCTACTGGATTACCGTCAACTACCGCGAAGCCTACGGCATCTATGCCTGCAACGGCATCCTGTTCAATCACGAAAGTCCGGTACGCGGCGAGACCTTCGTCACCCGCAAGATCACCCGCGCGCTCGCCAGAATCAAGCTCGGCCTGCAAGACTGCCTCTACCTCGGCAATCTCGACTCGCTGCGCGACTGGGGCCATGCCAAAGACTACGTCGAAATGCAGTGGCTGATGCTGCAACAAGACCACCCCGAAGACTTCGTCATCGCCACCGGCGTCCAATACAGCGTCCGCGACTTCGTCAACGCCGCCGCCAAGGAACTCGGCATGCAAATCCGTTGGGAAGGCGCTGGCGTAGACGAAAAAGGCTATCTTGTCGGTGCTAAGCCAGAAGTGTTAAGTGCTAAGAAAAGTCCCCCTAGCACATCCTCCCTAACCCCTAACCCCTTAACCCCTAACCCCCCGATCGTCGCCGTCGATCCCCGCTACTTCCGCCCCACCGAAGTCGAAACCCTATTAGGCGATGCCAGCAAAGCCAAGAACAAACTCGGCTGGACACCCAAAATCACCTTCGACGAACTTGTCGCCGAGATGGTGCGAGAAGACCTCAAATCCGCCGAACGCGATGAACTCATCAAGCACCACGGTTACAAGGCCATGGACTATCATGAGTAAAAAACTGGTGCAAGATGTAAGAAGGGACTCGATGAATGCGCCACTAAAAACACTTATTTGCTTCTTCGCCATCGGGGGCTTGGCCTACCCAACGCTTGCCTCGGCCTACATCGGCCCAGGTCTTGGCTTAGGCACGATTGCGACGGTGCTGGGTGTTGCATTGGGTCTGCTGATGCTGGTGGTCGGGGCCATCTGGTATCCGGTTAAACGACTGATTCGTCGCATACGATCCAAGAAATGACGATTACCATTTTGCTGGTTTCTATCGTGATCGGAACGATTCTAGCCGAGATTGTCTGCCGAACTTTTGGCGGGCTGTGGTTAAATGGTCAGCTACGACAGATTGGCGGGCTTCTACAGGCGTTTCGCGAGGCGGTGGGAGATGATGCGCGTCAAGCGCTGCTGTTGCGCTCTGGCCGCGCAACGCTGCAATTCAGTCTGGGGGCACTGGGGTTACTCCTGGGGTTGATGGCCATCGCTGGCTTGGCGCCATGGGCGCTGCAGTGGACTGAATCGCAGCAGACGGCCTATCTCGTGGCCTTGTCGGTGGTCGCGACCGGATGGTGGATACTACGCTCTCGAGGCAGTGTTGTCTCCACACCGGCTTCACAATTACCTCTCATTCCGACAACAATGCGTGGTAATGCTTACGGCGTGCTGAAGCGCTGGCTGCACTGGCTCGCGCTCGAACCAGCGGCAGTCCGTCATCTTGCATTCGATCTGGAACGTCAGTTCGCGCTTCCCAATCGCCTTATGCCGGTTACATCGTCCTCGAACAAGGCAGCAGACCCGGCAGACGGCGCCGTGTACATCTGCGGACTCGCCCGGTCGGGCACGACGATGCTGCTTTGCATCCTCAATCAGATCGAGGTGTTTCGGTCGCTGACGTACCGGGATATGCCGTTCGTGCTGGCGCCTAACCTGTGGAAGCAGATCACGCGCCACGCACCGCAGAGATCGATGCCTGCCGAACGAGCACACGGAGACGGGATGCTTGTCGATTTCGACAGCCCGGAGGGTTTCGAGGAGGTGTTCTGGCGTACGTTTGGCACGCAAACCGCAGATAAACGCTGCCTCGGCGCTAGCGAACCTTCTCTGGAAGTGCTTGCCGCCTTTGCCGACTACCGTGCGCTCGTGGCGAATCCGCGAACGGAGCAGGGTTCCGCGAATGGCATCCTACGACGCTACCTATCCAAGAACAACAACAATCTGCTGCGCCTGCCCAACCTTTGCGCCGATCCGACGGCGACGGTGCTGCTCGTGTACCGCAATCCGATTGCTACGGCTCGCTCGCTGCACCGACAGCACCAGCGTTTCTGCACCGCTCATACCGATGACCGCTTCACGCGAGCCTACATGGGCTGGCTCGCGCACCACGAATTCGGGCTTGATCACCGCCCGTTCTGCTTCGCTTTATCTGGGATGGCTAACTCATATACACCTGAAAATCCAAACTACTGGCTTGATTACTGGAATGCGGTGTACTGCCATGTTCTGGCGCAGGAGGGTTTGCGGCTGTACCTGGTAAATTTTGACGCGCTGTGCGCAGATCCAACTGGAACGCTTGATGCAATCTTCGCAGGGCTCGGCATCCAAGCCGACACCGCAGTATTAGCACAGCAGATCGCCGCTCCAGCATTGGCTACGGAGCGTACCGATGAATTCTGCACTGATCTGCTACGCCGAGCAGAGGCCACACATCGCGCGCTGCTGACCAGTTCAAAGAACCTTCACCATATGACAGTTGAAGCCAGGTTATGAAAACGAATTCCAATGCAGCACAACCTCAAGATTCTCAGGCGCCTGATAGGTTATTTTGGCTCTGGTTAGTTGCAGCGATGATGACTCTACTTATCATCGCTGTCATCAGCACGGCTTGGGTAGTACGATATTCACTTCTCGGGGTAGGTAATCGTCTTTCGGAAACGCAATCTCGTATAGTCATCAAAATCGCCGAGTTTCCGGGGCTTGTGAACAGAGCGATTCAAGAGTTGCCGTCGTTGAAAGAAAATTATCCGGCATTGTTGCTCAGAGATCGTAAGAGTGATGAGAGGCTGCACTGGGTTCGTCGCTTTCCTGCCCCGGAGGATGCGGGATATCTACTGTTTTCCGGCATAGACCCGGGGGCAACACATTCCAGCGTGCGGTTGATCAGGATTGCGGACGGCATGACGGTTGCACGCTGGGATCCAGACTGGCGCGTGATTTACAAGCAGATGACATCCAAGAAATATGATGCGGGCAGTTTGTTAACCGCGCTGGCAAGGCATCCATTGTTGCTCCCAGATGGCGACATTGTCTTCAACACAGGTGGATCACTGGTACGATTAAATACCTGCAGTCGCAACCCGGTCTGGGTGCTCGACGAAGTGATGCACCATTCGAATGAAATTGATGTAGACGGTAACTTATGGGTGCCTTCCGTATCTCAGGATGGCTTCGTCGAAAATAAATGGCTCCGAGATCGGATTCGGGACGATGCCTTGGCGCGCATCTCCACAGACGGACATGTGCTCGACAAGCGATCCTTCGCACGTATTCTCCGCGAAAACGGCCTGCAGGCGATGATGTCAGGTATACCGTTACCTGTAATAGGCGATCCAATCCATATGAACCAAATAAAGATCGCTCGGCAGAATTCTCGGCATTGGATGCGGGGCGACTTGTTGATCTCAACATCGACTCGAAGCACTGTTTATTTGTATCGACCTTCGTCGGGCAAAATTATCTGGTACCAGACAGGGCCTTGGATGAGCCAGCATTCAGTCGATTTTGTCGACGACCATCGTATATCAGTATTTGACAATAACGTGTTTGGCGGAGGTGTGCCCAATAAGCATGCATTCTTGGCACCTGGCGATACAAATCGCGTGTTCGTATACGACTTTGACACTAAGCAGGCATTGCAACCATTTGCTGCTCTTCTCGCAGAAGCGAGGCCAATGACGATCAGCGAGGGGCGAGCACAGATTCTTCCAGATGGAGGGCTGTTTCTCGAGGAGACAAATTATGGTCGGCATCTGCGCTTTACGCGGGATCGTTTGCTGTGGTCGCGCGTCAATGATTATGACGACCAGCACATCGGTGCGGTGTCCTGGAGCCGTTACCTGACCACTGAAGAAGCGCGCGGCCCTCTTCAGGCATTGTCTTCCCGGTCGTGTCAGGAATCGGCATCGTTAACCCGGTGATAAGTCGATATCAGTCGATATCAGCCTTGACAGGGCGGAGCATATGTGGTCATCCTATCGCTGATAGGCACTTTCGGTGGGCAAGATTGAAACCAATCGTGATTTTGGATGTAAAATAAAATCTCCTTGAGAAACCGATAAATTCTTATAAATATGAAATATCTACTATTAAAATTAACTGAATATTTTGTTAACTTCACATCAAAAAGCTATTATTTAACCGAAGTTGCACGAAGAGTAGTGCAGTCATATGACAATGACGGCAATGCCGATATGGAAAAAAATGGGGAAAAGAAATTACAACAATTGATTGCTTCATCAAGCGATGCCGATAGTGTCTTTATGGACGTGGGGGCTAATGTTGGGGATTGGTCTGCGGCATTGATAGGGGGGGGGTATGCAGGCCGCTTAGTCGCAGTAGATCCACTAAGTAGAAATCTGGCAAAAGTGCGAGAGAAGCTGGCCGCGCTGAACTACTCTAATTTTGAGTTGTGTGAGTGTGCGTTGACTGACAGGGTGGAAAAACTTAAATTCTTTGTTAACAAAGATCCTGCTCTTTCGGGACATGACTCGTTGTTTGATATGCGGACAATTGGTTACAAGGAGGGCGTTGATTGTATTGAGGTGCAAAGCAACACTCTCGATGAGTTGGCTAAACAATTGAGTATCTCAAAAATTGATTTTCTTAAAATAGACGTAGAGGGAAATGAGTTATCTGTTCTTAAAGGTGCGAAATCTTTGTTATCCAGCGGGAAAATAGACTTTATTCAAATTGAATTCGGTCATGCTTCGCGTGCAGCCCATATTTATCTTTACGACATCGTTCATTTTGTAAATGAATATGACTACACAATTTTTGTGATAAAGCCGACAGGATATATGCCGCTAGATTTCTCACCCTTTACAGAAAATCGATACTCATATATTAATTTTCTTTTGGCGAGAAACGGCGTTTTAAGCAAGCTAAATGGCCACATTTTAGAAAAATAATGCATAGGTGAATTTCAGTAATTTTTATGTTAAAACCTCCTAAACCAATCTGTTTCATCCTGGACGTCGACGGCGTCATGACTACTGGTCATTTTCTCTACACAGCCGAGGGTAAAGCGATGAAGATTTTTGGCCCTGACGATAATGATGCTCTCTCTTTGCTCAAGCAGCACATGGAAATTCGCTTTATTACGGGCGATAAAAAAGGTCTCCACATTTCAAAAAAACGTATTGTTGATGATATGAATTTCACGCTTGATGTGGTTAGCACAATTCGTCGTGTTGAGTGGATCAGCGAGCGATATCCCGTCGACAAAGTTATTTACATGGGTGATGGCATTTTCGACCATTACGTCATGCGCGAGGTGGGGTACGCGGTTGCCCCAGCCAATGCGGACAAACTCGCTAAGCAGCACGCGCACTACGTCACCGAGCGCTCAGGAGGGGATCGTGCCGTCGCAGAGGCATGTTTGCACATCATGGAAAAATTCTTTACGCCTTTTAATCCAAGTGAGCTGCCAAGTGCTCAGGGTAAACTTTCCGGGGAGTGGGCTGTATGATTCATCAAAAACTCGAATCGTTCTTGCAAAAGAGGCGATGTACCTTATTGGGTGTGGGGCCCATGAGTGTGAATTGTGTTGATGCCGCAATTGAGCTGTCTAACGAACACGAAGTGCCGATCCTGCTGATTGCAAGCCGACGTCAGATCGACGCAGAAGAGTTTGGCGGTGGTTATGTCAATAACTGGACGACTGAAGAGTTTGCGCGTTATGTCATAGATCGCGATAAAAAAGGTAAGATACTCCTGGCTCGGGATCATGGCGGCCCGTGGCAGAACACCAAAGAGAAGGATGAAAATCTCAGCTTGAGACGTGCTATGGAATCAGCGAAAGCTTCTTATCGCGCTGACTTGGAGGCAGGGTTCCAGATTCTGCACATTGACCCCAGCGTTGATATCCATGGGCATCCCGATGTAGATGAGGTTCTGGATCGTATTTTTGAGCTGTATGAATTTTGCTGGAGCCAGGCGCAACAATTACGCCAGGAAGTGATTTTTGAAATTGGTACTGAAGAACAAAGCGGCAGTACCAACAGCCAAGAAGAATTGGATTACACGCTTAATGCAGTTCAGCAATTCTGCAAAAAAAATCAGCTCCCTCAGCCAAGCTTCGTAGTGATCCAATGCGGCACTCGTGTAATGGAAACGCGGAACGTCGGTTCATTCGACAGCCCGGTTCGCGTTGCTGAGGAACTCCCGGCCGAGATTCAATTGCCTAAAATGATTGAGATATGTAACCGCTACGGCATCCTCATGAAGGAGCACAACACCGACTATCTGTCCGATGAGGCGCTTCAATGGCATCCCCGGCTAGGTATTCATGCAGCAAATGTCGCGCCCGAGTTTGGCGTCACCGAGAGCCGCGCTTTGGTAGATGTTTTGGAAAAAAATGGCCTATCGGTGCTGTCTGAGAGTTTCTTGCAACTGGCTTATGATTCCAACAAGTGGAATAAATGGATGCTGCACAATACGCAGGCGACCGACCGCGACCGCGGAATCATCGCAGGCCATTATATATTTTCAACGACTGAGTGCACTGCATTGAAAGAAGAAGCGGGCCGTGCGCTTGCATCCAAGAGCATCGACCTCAAACAGCATCTTCAGCGGCACGTCAAGCAAAGCATTCTTCGTTACCTCCGTAACTTCCGCCTAGTGAGGTCCGTATGAAGCGCGTAGCCACAATCATTCTCAACCGGAACTTGCCCGATATCACAAATCGCCTTTACGAGCATCTTGTGCAGCATGATGGTGATACGACGGATGTGTTTGTTGTTGAGGCAGGTTCTGATGCGGAGCGCCTGTCCCGCTTTACAACATGGCATGCAAACTGGCCTGATGCGCTTGCCCACGGCCTGCGCTACTCTCGCGGTATGAACTACGGTTTGAGCCAGATATGGAAAGAGGGCAAGTTCAAGCAATACGAGGCCTTTTTCTTGTTAACCAATGATACGGAGTTTCAAGATAGGCCAACTCTTGCGCCACTGATGGGCATATTGGACCAGCACCCGCGCGTGGGGATTCTTTCGCCATGTGCGGAGCGCTGGGGTGAAAGATTGCTACTTAAAGAGCAATCCACCAAGTATTTTTGGTTTATCCATAACAATGCCTACTTACTCAGGCGTGAGTTCGTGGAGTCAATTTTCAATGCTGACCAGCCAGACCAAATGAACTTTGTTTTTGACGGCTCCAATTTCCGAGGCTATGGTTCAGAAACAGAACTGATTGCCAAGGCCTATGCCAACGATTGGGCTGCCGCCATCACCTCCGAGGTGTGGGCAGGGGAAAATGAATCGCACCTCCTTAATCAGGCAGACCTGATCAAGACGGAAGGCTACGAAGAAAATTTAGCTCTTTATGTTGAAGAAGGTCGTCGCTGGATGCGGAATAAATATGGGTTCAACAGCCGCTGGTCCATGCAGCAGTATGTTAAAAACTTCTATGACAATTTTTTTGAGTTTCACCCTGAGTTTAAATCTTATCGGATATAAGGGAATACCATGCAAGTTATTGAAAAACCTTGGGGAAAAGAAGAGGTTATTGAAATAAACGATCGCTACATGATGAAGAAGCTGACCATGTGGGCCGGACATCGTTGCAGTCTTCAGTATCACAATTTCAAGCGTGAGACGATTTATGTCTTGAGTGGTCAACTACGCATTTACTCTGGCCCTGCGCAAGAACAACTTACGTCAAAGGTGTACGGGCCTGCCGAAACTATTACGTTAGTGCCGGGTGTGGTACACCGTATGGAAGCGGTTGAAGACAGTGTTTACCTGGAAGCAAGCACCCCGGAGATGGACGATGTCGTTCGCTTGGTGGACGACTATCAACGCGCATCACAATGAGCTACCGTGTCTGCATACCCACTGCCGGGACAGGATCACGGCTTGGTGGCTTGACCAAGTTTATTAACAAGTCTTTGGTCAGTATCGCCAATAGACCGACGCTTTCGCATCTCATAGAACAGTTCCCAGCAGATACAGAGTTTGTGATTGCGCTTGGCCACAAGGGCCATCTCATTCGCGAGTTTCTGGGACTAGCCTACCCCCAGCGGCGATTCTTCTTTGCTGAGGTGGAACCATTTGAAGGACCAGGTTCTGGTTTGGGACTGAGTCTGCTTACCTGCAAGCAGTACCTTCAACAACCTTTTATTTTTATATCGTGCGACACCTTGGTAAAAGAGCCCATCCCCGCGCCGGATAAAAACTGGATGGCTTATGCGGAAGTGTCTGATCTCCAACCTTACCGCACCTTGGCGTTGGATGATGGGCGAGTAACGTCAATTTGTGAAAAGGGAGAAGGCAAGGAAGGTACGCACCAACCTTATATTGGCTTGGCCGGAATCCGTGATTACCAGAAGTTCTGGGACGCAATGGAGCAGGGTGGGAAAACAGCCATTCAGACAGGCGAAGCCCACGGTCTGCGAGCGTTGCTGCCGCAAAACATCGAGCCACACGGCTTCACCTGGTATGACACTGGAAATCCGGAAGCCTTGGCTCGCACTCGAGAAATATACCGAGAGCACGATGCACCCAACATATTGGAAAAAGTCAACGAAGCTATTTGGTTCGTCGGTGATCAAGTCATCAAGTTTTCCGATGATCAAAAATTCATTGCGAATCGTGTCAAACGCGTTCGGGAACTGCAAGGCTTTGTCCCTGAGGTAACGGGTGCTCAACCCCATATGTACCGCTACCCGAAGGTGGATGGAAAAGTATTGTCTGAAGTGGTTACGTTGCCATTGTTTGAGCGATTGCTCGACCACAGCAAGCTATTCTGGGTGAAGAAAAAGCTGAGTCCTGTGTTGGCAAAGGACTTTCGTGGAACTTGCACGCGCTTTTATCGCGACAAAACCTTTGAGCGAGTTGAGCTGTTTTACAAAAACTTCTCCCGACAAGATGGTACAGAAGCGATCAATGGCGTAGCGATGCCAAAGCTCGATACGCTTTTGAATGCCGTCGATTGGGTCTGGCTTGCGGATGGGCTTCCCGGGCGGTTTCACGGCGACTTTCATTTTGAAAACATCCTTTGGAATGCCAGTGACGAGCGCTTTACATTCCTTGACTGGCGGCAAGATTTCGGCGGCGATCTTTCCACGGGAGATATTTACTACGATTTCGCCAAGTTGCTGCACGGCTTAATCATCAGTCATGAACTCATTGCCGGAGATTTCTATACTGTCGAATGGCGACAGGGAGAGATAGTTTATGACTTTCACCGTAAACAGATTCTGGTTGAATGTGAGCGGCGTTTTGGGGAATGGCTAGAAATAGAGGGTTATGACAAGAAGAAAGTCTGGGTGCTGACCGCTTTGATTTATCTGAATATCGCTGCCTTACACCACCATCCCTACGGTTTGCTCCTGTTTGCGTTGGGCAAAACAATGTTAAATAAAAATTTGGAGAATTAAATGCAATTAATAGAAAGAAAAGTTGATGTGGTGACTGGTTCTACGAATATGGAAGACTTGCATTCAATGGCAGATTTTCCAGTTTTCATGGGCTGTGTTGACCATTCGAAAAGTGAAGATATTGTTGCAGAATTGACCTGGCAAATAAATAGAGACTCTGGTTTTATACAATTAAAAAAACTTATTCCTTTGGCTGTTCTATATCAGGCTCAGCATGCGGGTGCTGTTGGGGGGATATGGATGGAGCATCATCGTAAATTTGCACAGTTCCTGCAAAAACAGAATCCATCCTCTGTGCTTGAAGTTGGTGGTGCGCATGGGATTCTTTCGAAAGAATATCAACAATTCGGCAAAATCCCATGGCTCATTCTGGAGCCCAACCCATCACCTGTCGATGGCTGTGAAGCACGTTTCATCAAGGGATTTTTTGATGACAAATTTACGTACGATGGGGCCATTGATACAGTAGTGCACTCTCATGTGTTTGAGCATATCTATGAACCGGATCAATTCATGCGCCATTTGTCCGGGTTTATGGAAGCAGGTAAGCATCTTGTTTTTTCTCTGCCCAATATGCAGGTAATGCTGGAGCGCAAATACACCAACGGTATCAACTTTGAACATACTATTTTCCTAACGGAACCCTACGTTGAATTTCTGTTGGCAAAGCACGGATTCAAATTGCAGGCAAAAGAATACTTCATGGACAACCACAGCATCTTTTATGCCGCAGTACGTGATCCTTCCGTAATGCCTATTGCATTGCCTCACGGCCTTTACGAGAAAAATAAGCAGCTCTATATGGATTACGTGCGCTATCACGAAGAATTGATTCAAGATTTGAACAGTAAAATGAGCGATGTTAAACAACCTGTTTACCTGTTTGGTGCCCATGTCTTTGCGCAGTATTTGATAGAGTCAGGTTTGGACATCAGTCGGATTGTCAGCCTTCTCGACAATGATCCCAAAAAACAGGGGAAACGTCTTTATGGCACGAGCTTGATGGTGCAGTCACCGAAAGTGTTGCGCGAGGTCAAGAATCCAATCGTCATCCTGAAGGCCGGTGTTTACAACCAGGAAATCAAGGATGATATTTTGGGGAATATCAATTCCGCCGTCACTTTCCTTGAATAGGCTGTGAACTTCGTCTCTATTTTCTTAAGCAATCTAGCCACAACTTCATGAATACCCTTGATGAATTAAACAGCAAGTTTGCTGCTAGTAACCATTTACGTTTCACGCAACTGGCTGATGGCATCGTTGTCGCAGAAATTGATAACCCCCTTGCTACGGCAACGATCAGTCTGTACGGGGGGCACATAGCCGCCTGGCGGCCGAAGCATCAAGTCGCGCCGGTGCTCTGGTTATCAAAACGGGTAAAATTTGTGCCAGGTAAGGCAATACGCGGAGGAGTACCAATTTGCTGGCCCTGGTTTGGTGCTCATCCGTCCGACAAAAAGTTACCGGGGCACGGCTACGCTCGCATTTCACCTTGGGAGGTGGCTTCAGTTAGCACGCTCAGCAGTGGAGCGACGGAAATTACACTGACTTTGCTCGGATCCGATTTGAGCAGTGCTCAGTGGTTAAACATGGTGAGACTTTCGGTTCGAATCACGGTTGGAGATGCGCTCGAAGTGGCGTTGACAACAGCTAATGATAGTGAGCAGGAGATTGTCCTGACCGAAGGATTGCACACCTATTTTCAGGTTAGCGATATCGCCAACATTAGAGTTCTTGGACTGGATGGCTGCGAGTATGTAGACTTGACTAGTGAAAATATCCGACGTCGGCAAGCAGGATCGGTCATGTTTGATGGCGAACTAGGTCGAATCTATGTGAACACTAGAGCAACCTGTGTAATTGAAGACACGCCGCTCAATCGGCGCATCCGCATCGAAAAATCGGGAAGCCTTAGTACAGCAGTATGGAACCCAGGGGCTATAACGGCTGGCAAGATGGATGACCTCGGCTCAGATGGTTGGTGCGATATGGTTTGCGTGGAAAGCGCTAATGCTGTCGGTAATCAGGTTGCCGTGAGTCCAAGTGCGTCCCATACGTTAGGCTCTATTTATTCTGTCGAATCGATGCACCCTTCTGCGGTGAGCACGACAGCATGAATAATGCTTAAGAAAATTGCATTAATATCTGGAGTCGATGGAATATTAAAGATTGTCGGTTTCCTTCTTATCCCTATTTATCTTGCATGGATGCCCAAGGGTGAGTTTGGAGAGTTTGGCTATCTTTATGCTGCGGTCAGCATGCTCCCAGCCATCCTTACTCTTGGCTTATATGTGCCACAAATCAAGGAGTCTTCCGCATCTAATGATTTGAGTTACAGGAGGAAAGTGTTTGCCACGACATTCCTAACCGTTGCAATTTTACTGGCAACTATATTGACGCTATTGGGTGTGACGGGGCTTTATAACGAAATAGTTTCACACGTTTTTGGGGTGCAAATAAACGGTGGTTATAAGTGGTTAGCATTTTCTGTTATATTATTTTTCGCGGCTTTGAATTTGGTGCTTTATTCTCATGCGCTTATTTTCCAGCGGGCGACAATTATTGTGAAATACAATACGCTAAAGTTTTTCTTAGGAAATGGTGTTGCTTTAGCATTTATCTATATTGGCTTAGGATATTCGGATACATCTCTTGATCGTTTAGCCGGGGTTGCTTTAGGGGAAGCATTCTTATTTGGTATAACTTTTATCTGGCTTGCGCGTAGTTGTTGGGAATGGCAAATTGATTTCCCTTACTTGAATAGGGCATTGAAATTAGGACTCCCAATTATCCCTGGAAGTATCGCAGCATTAATAACTTCTTTAAGCGATAGATATTTTATTACGGCATATTATGATGCTAGCTATCTGGCTGAATATAACCTTGCTTTGCAATTTTTGACACCTGTGCAAATGATAATGATAGGTGCGCAGACTGTTTGGGCACCCCATGTATTTTCTCTTAAGGAGGGTAGAGATGCCCATAGGCAATCGATTAACTTTTTAACCAAATTGTCTTTTGCATTTCTTGCGCTCATTCCGTTATTGATTTTATTGGTGGCGTTCGCCAATAAATTCAACATTATCCCCCCAAGCTATCACGATACAATATGGCTAGTGCCGACCCTTGCATTTGGAGTAATAGAGATAGTTCTATTGCAGATACCATTTAATCTGTTTATTCGAGGTGGCAAGACATCTTGGGTTGCTTATATATCTATTCTGGGTGCGATGTTAACAGTATTGTGTGGTGCTTTAATTATTCCGCGATTTGGATATTTGGGTGGCGCAATAAGTGGAGGTGTAATTAATGCCTTGTTGTTAGTTTTCGCGTGGCGCTGGACTAAACAACTTAATAGTATTCCGAGAGACTAGATGAGTTTAACCATATTTGCCAATTTCAGGATCGATACAGATGAGCGCCTGCAGCGCATGAAAGATTCATTTGAATCATTCGGATTAGCATCAATTGATCGCTGGGTAATTAATGCTCGTGGGGCATTCCGAGAAGAGGCCATGACATTTCTTGCTGAGCGTCTTGGAGAAAAATTAATTCCATTTTCCATCGAATCTGGAAAAGGATGGTTTTATGATAGCAGGCAGATGCTTGGTTTTATTCAGAGCGAGTATGTCTTTTTTTGGATCGAAGACCATATTTGCATGTGTGGGCCAGACCAGTTAAACGCCATCATAAAAGATATGAAAAATTCAGAAATTGAATATCTTGGGTATTCCTGGTTTGGATTGGGTGAATTTTTGAGAGAGTTTGATGAGATACTAGGAAAAGAAAGTGACACGTTAATTGGAATCAATTATGGGAAAGAAGTTAATGCGTTAAGGCAACAAAATGCGTTGAGAGTAATAGGAGGGCAGTCGTACATAATTTCAGCCTGCGGCATATTCTCCAAGGATTTATTTGAACGAATTTTGATGTGCAAACGCCCATTGCTGCGACGGTGGCCAAAAGAAACACCATTTGATTTTGAGAAGAGGTGGGATGATGAGTATATTCTGCCTATTCAATATGGTATCCCAAGATTTGAGATTTTCGCAGCAATCGATGACGATAACAAACATCCGGGTAGTTCATTAATCTCGAGAAAGCTTTACCCAGAAAGGGTCGACCGACCTGAAATGCTTGCCGTACGAGAGGGTGTTAGCGCTAGAAAGCGATTTAAGCGATTGAGAAGCATTCTAAAAAAACTGCCTCCCGCACTGTATATTTGGAAAATGTTTAAGCGAATTTCATATCACGTCTAATTCGAAATGGTCATCTTCGGCAAATATAATTCTGTTTTCTTTGTTGCAATTTATCTTGCAATTTTGAATACAGTTTATAGCCCCTATTCTATTTGGCTGTCTGTTTTTTTTATTTTTTTTGTATATTCACTTTTAATTTTCCGTTCCGCCAAATTGATAATTTTATTCCCGTTTTTTTTATATCCATTTATGTTTTTAATTAGGGCGCAGGCTCCCGAAAACATGGTTTTGGTAATAATGCCGGAAATATTCGTTATATTTGCGATATTGGTTCATTTATTAAAGTGCGGATTAAATAATAAACATATCTTATTACTAGGATCCTTCGCGTATATAACTGTTCTTATCTTGATGTTTCATGTGAATGACTTTAGATTTTTTCCGGTTATATTGAGGCAGTATGTCTTACCTATTATTTTTATGATTGTGTTTATTGAGGCTTCTGCTAAAGCTAGCGGCTTGGCAATTGAGGCCTTAAAAATTACAGTTATCTCGTTTGCAATAGTTGGCATGCTTAGTCTTTTAAATATTTTTAATATTGTTGAGGTTAAGGATAGTATAGATGCGCTCTATCCATATTTAAATTATTTACCGGATGTTGTTGATAGTGAGCGATCTGTAGGTGGGCGTGGTTTATCAGGTGGCATCTTGATTCCAAGGCTTAATTTATTTACGGGCGGCGCACTTGGATCGTCAGCTGCAATTTTTTTTGCATTAGGATTAATCCCATTCTTACTACCAAAAAATGAAATACATTGGACATTCAAACTCACGTCTATTTTCTTGATAGTCCCTAGCTTGATGACATTTTCCTCTTCGATTGTTATTTCGTTTTCGATCTTTCTATTTGTTATTTTCGGGTTGAAAAAAGGAGGGACGTTTTTAAAAATTGGTGTTCTTTTTTTAATATTATTTTCGATATTTATTTTGATGTCGACAGAATTATTTATTGATAAATCGCTATTTGCTTATTTTAGCGACAGCTTGCTCGCTGGTATGTTGGCATACATGCAAAAAATTGACGCAGTAACATTTTTGATAGGTTCTGGGCCGAGATTGACATCCGCCGGCTATGAATTTATGCCAAGTGTATTTGTTACTGACGCAGGGATATTAAGAGTTTTTATTGAAACTGGTTTCTTTAACTTCATTCTTTTCTTGGTATTTCTGATAATAGTGTTCAGACGGGGCATATTGGTTTTTAGGAGCCATCCCAGTTATGACGGAAGGCTTTTTTTTATGATGTTTATCATTTTTATTTGTTTGGTGCACGCCAATATGACGACACTTCCCCCGTTCTTTCCATTATTCTCGGCAATTGTCGGCGGTATATTTAGCATTTACTACAACGTTAATCAAAAAATTCAATTTTCTGCCGCTCGCATTCCCACACGCAGCTAAAGCTATATTGCTTCCTACTTAACGTAATGAAGCTTACTCAGAGAGACTGCGCCCTGAAAAGACCTTGGCAGCAGAGAATATACAAATTATCAGGAAAGTAGGGTTTATAACGATGCATTTAATTATTAGCGGTTGTGCAGGTTTCATAGGTAGTAATTTATCTGATCGGCTTCTTGCGCTTGGGCATCGTGTTACCGGGATAGACAATTTTTCTACCGGTCAGCGCCGATTTATTGAAGAGGCAATGGCTCATCCTAATTTTCGGCTAATCGAAATTGACCTGCTTGATCTCGATGCATTGAAGAAAGCATTTGCCGGTGGCGAGGCAGTTTTTCATCTTTCGGCCAATGCCGATGTCCGTTTCGGCACTGAACATCCGCGTAAGGATTTGGAGCAAAACACGATTGCCACCTACAACGTCCTTGAGGCTATGCGGGCGAACGGCATTGGGAAAATCGCTTTCTCGTCCACAGGTTCGGTTTACGGCGAAGCACCTGTTATTCCGACACCTGAAGACGCGCCATTTCCTATACAGACATCACTTTACGGTGCTTCCAAAGCGGCGGGTGAGGGAATGATTGCGGCTTACTGCGAAGGCTTTGGCTTCCAGTCCTGGATATTTCGCTTTGTTTCCATCCTCGGGGAGCGCTATACCCACGGCCATGTCTTTGATTTCTACCAGAAATTAAAGGCTGATCCTTCGCGTTTGCCGGTGCTTGGCAACGGCAAGCAACGAAAATCTTACCTTTATGTCCAGGACTGTATTGATGCCATTCTGTTGGCTATGGACAAGGCTAGCGACAAAGTCAATATCTTCAATCTGGGTGTCGATGGGTATGTAGAGGTTAATGACTCTATTGGCTGGATTTGCGAAGAATTGGGTGTCAAGCCGCAGCTGGAATACTCGGGTGGCGATCGGGGTTGGATTGGTGACAATCCTTTCATTTTCCTGGAAACAAAAAAAATTCAGTCACTTGGATGGAAGCCAAAGTTCGGCATACGCGAGGGAGTGATCAAGACCGTCGAGTACTTGCGCGCCAATGAATGGGTGTTCGAGGAAAGGGGTTGATGATGAAAGTGTGCGTACAAGGCCTCTGGCATTTGGGTTCGGTGACGGCTGCTTGCCTGGCATCGGTTGGCCATGACGTGGTGGGGCTGGATGCTGATCAAAAAACCATTGATGGTTTGACGCAAGGAAAAGCACCTCTGTTTGAACCGGGGTTAGATGAACTGCTACAGGCAGGAATTGCCAAGGCGCATCTGAGCTTTACATCTGTGATTGCCGATGCAGCAGCGGGTGCTGAAGTACTCTGGGTTGCATTTGATACCCCAGTCGATGACGATGACCGAGCCGATGTAGAGTTTGTGCTGAATCAGATCAAAAGCGTCTTACCCTTATTGGCCGGTGGAGCGGTCGTTTTGGTGTCTTCTCAGATGCCAGTTGGGTCGATTCGCAAGCTTGAAGCCTTTGTTCGCGAGCATCTGGCAAACAAGCAGCTTGGTTTTGCATGCTCTCCAGAGAACCTCCGCTTGGGCAAAGCACTGGATGTGTTTTTAAAGCCGGATCGAATCGTGGTCGGCGTACGCGCGGGTGATGCACAGCGCAAGCTGGAGCAACTGCTGTTGCCAATCACGGACAGGATTGAATGGATGTCAGTGGAGTCGGCGGAGATGACCAAGCATGCGATCAACGCTTTCTTGGCAACGTCAGTAACGTTCGCAAATGAGATAGCCTCGATCTGCGAGTTGGTTGGCGCAGATGCCAAGGAGGTAGAGCGGGGATTGAAGTCCGAAATGCGCATTGGCCCCAAGGCATATCTTTCTCCCGGTGGACCATTTGCTGGCGGTACTCTGGCTCGCGACATCGAGTTTCTGGGAGTGGCAAGCCGAGCGAAACAGTTGGTGACGCCGCTTCTGTCCTCAGTTAGGGCTAGTAACGATGAGCACAAGAACTGGGTCCGGCGCAAATTGCTTGAGAAATTCTCAAACTTAAAGGGAGTCACAATTGCAATTTGGGGGCTAACCTACAAGCCCGGCACAGATACCTTGCGTCGCTCACTTGCCGTGGAGCTCTGCGACTGGCTGATTGAACAGGGGGCCATCGTGCATGTTCATGATCCGGTCGTGCGGCAACTACCAGATCGATGGTCTGGAAAAGTGGTAAGCCATGCTCGGGCGCTCGATGCAGTCACAGGAGCGGGTGCGCTGGTAGTGGGTACCGAGTGGCCGGAATTTCGCCAAGCAGCAGCGGGGCTACTCTCTGCAGCGGGCCCCAATCTAGTCGTGATTGATGCCAACCGTCATCTGCAAGCCGCCTTGGCGCCATCGGGGTTGACATACGTTGCCGTGGGAACTCCTTCGGTAAGCAAGGCTTGATCATGCAAAAGGAATTATCAGGCAAAGTAGCGATCATCACAGGTGCCAATCAAGGATTCGGTTTAGAAGTCGCCCGCAAATTTGTGCTGGCAGGGGCTGACGTAATGTTGTGCGCGCGCAACGCTGCCTTATTGCAGGAAGCGCACGCCGATCTTGTCAAATTGGCTGCGCATGACCAAAAAGTCTTTGCCCAAGCGGCTGATGTTTCGGTCGAGGCCGACGTGCAAGCGTTAGTGAGTGCAACAATTAGTAAGCTTGGCGGATGCCACATTCTTGTGAATAACGCCGGCATCTATGGCCCCAAGGGCGAGATCGAGTCGGTTGATTGGGCTGAATGGATCAAGGCGATCGAGATTAACGTTTTTGGCTCGATTCTGATGTGTCGGGCAATTCTTCCGCACTTCAAAGCACAGAGGTACGGCAAAATTCTTCAACTTTCTGGCGGAGGAGCGACCAACCCGATGCCACGAATCAGTGCCTATGCGGTTTCTAAAGCGGCGATTGTAAGGTTTGCCGAGACACTTGCTGAAGAGGTGCGCGGCACCGGCATTGACGTAAATGCGATTGCGCCCGGTGCGTTGAATACCCGCATGCTTGATGAAGTTCTCGAAGCGGGGCCTGAAAAAGTTGGCAAGGATTTCTATGAGCGTTCGCTAAAGCAAAAAGATTCAGGCGGCGCACCGCTTGGTCGAGGTGCTGAATTGGCTTTATTTCTGGCTTCTGCAGCAAGTGACGGTATCACCGCTAAACTCATCAGCGCGGTTTGGGATGACTGGGAGCATTGGCCCGAGCATCTGGATGAATTATCTTCGAGTGACGTTTATACTCTTCGCCGTATTGCCGGGCGGGATCGTGGTTTTGAATGGGGTGACAAGTGAGCAACGTTAATAAATCGTTTGGAATTGGGATCGTTGGTTGTGGCTTGATTGGACAAAAGCGGGCAAAAGCGATTGGCGCAGGCGGAAGATTGGTGGCCTGTGCCGATATCGATGTTGGCCGTGCCGAGAGTTTGGCTAAAGGTTCGGGGGGCAAGGCGTTTAGCGATTGGCGGGGGCTATTAGCACTGCCGGAAGTTGAGGTTGTTGTTATTGCTACCCTGCATGATTCGTTGGCAGCTATCACGCTGGCTGCAGTTGAGGCAGGCAAGCACGTACTGGTAGAAAAACCGGCGGCACGTTCGGCGACGGAGCTGGAGCCGGTTATGGCTGCCGCTAAAAAACATGGAGTCAAGGTGCATGTCGGATTCAACCACCGTTACCATCGCGCTTTGCGCAAGGCCAAGGAAATTATCGATGCCGGCGAACTGGGGGAGTTGATGTTCATCCGGGCGCGCTACGGGCATGGGGCGCGGATTGGCTACGATAAGGAATGGCGAGCTAATCCTACGCTTTCTGGCGGTGGTGAATTGATCGACCAAGGGCCGCACCTGATCGATCTTTCACGCTGGTTCCTCGGTGACTTTACCGAGGTGCAGGGGTTTGCGCACACCTATTATTGGGACATGCCGGTTGATGACAACGGTTTCATGATCCTCAAGACACCGAAGCAGCAGGTGGCTTTTCTGCATGCTTCGTGTACCGAGTGGAAGAATCTATTTTCGATGGAAATCTATGGTCGGGGCGGCAAGTTGGATATTTCCGGCTTGGGCGGCAGCTACGGCTTGGAGCGCCTCACTCATTACAAGATGCTACCGGAAATGGGGCCACCGGAAACCACCGCATGGGAATACCCTATGGGCGATGATTCATGGGCGGTTGAGATGGCCGAGTTCTATGAAGATATACAACTGAATCGAGCACCGGCAGCCGGGTTGGGTGATGCCTATGCTGCATTGAGAGTTATTGAAAAGATTTACAAGGAGTCTGGTTATGATCATTGCGCGTAGTCCTTTGCGTATTACTTTGGGTGGTGGTGGTACCGATCTGCCGTCTTACTACCGCGAACATGAAGGTTTTCTGGTTTCGGCAGCTATTGACAAGTATGTGTATGTAACCGTTATGCGGCCTTTTACGGAGGGTATCTATCTCAAGTATTCGCAACTTGAGCATGTCGAGCAGATTCATGACGTGAAGCACCCTATTATCCGTGAAACATTGCAAATGCTTGGTTTCAAGACACCCCAAGTGGAAATCACCACTCTGGCGGATATTCCTGCCGGCACTGGGTTGGGTTCTTCAGGGAGTTTTACGACCGCGCTGTTGAAAGCGCTTTATACCCACCGCAAGCGCCATCTGCATCAGGAAGAGTTGGCCGAATTGGCGTGCCACATTGAAATTGATCGCCTTGGAGAACCCATTGGCAAGCAGGATCAGTACATCGCTGCAGTGGGAGGGATTACATGTTTTACGTTCCATAAAGACGACAAAGTGTCTGCCGTGCCATTGGGTATCAGCATGGATACCATGTTTGATCTTGAGGACAACTTGCTGTTGTTCTTTACCGGGTTTTCACGCAGTGCCAGCGGCATTTTGAAAGACCAACAGGTGCGCTCTCAAAAGAACGAGGCAGAAATGCTCAACAATCTGCACTACGTAAAGGAGTTGGGCTACCGCAGCAAGGACGCTTTGGAATCCGGCAATACGGTTTTCTTCGGTGAATTGATGCATGAGCATTGGGAGCACAAGAAGCGTCGCTCGGGCGGAATGAGCAACCCCAAGATTGATGAGTGGTACGAATTAGGGATGAAAAGCGGTGCCGTGGGCGGAAAGCTTGTTGGTGCAGGCGGTGGTGGCTTTCTGATGTTCATGGCACATGATCGGAATAAATTACGTCATACCATGGCTGCTGCAGGCTTGGAAGAAGTGCGCTTCCGCTTCGATTTTGAAGGCACCAAGGTGGTGATGTCATCCTGATGCTGCCGGTAGCTATTCTTGCAGGTGGGCTGGCAACCAGGTTGCGCCCCATTACTGAAACCATTCCCAAAGCTTTGATAGAGGTAGCGGGTGAGCCATTTGTTTGCCAACAGTTGGATTATCTGCATGCGCAGGGAATACGCCGCGTCATTTTGTGCATCGGCTATCTGGGCGAGATGATCCAGGCGGTTGTTGGTGACGGCTCAAAATTTGGTCTCGATGTTTCATATTCTCCTGATGGCCCGGTTTTACTAGGAACCGGAGGGGCACTGAAGCAGGCACTGCATTTGCTGGGTGAGCAATTTTTTGTGTTGTATGGCGATTCGTTCTTGCCGGTTGATTTTGCGCCGATTGAAAAGGCGTTTTTTGAGAGTAAAAAAACTGCGTTGATGACGGTATTGAAAAATGGTGATCGCTGGGATAAGAGTAATGTCTTGTTCAAAGAAGGGGAGTTGCTGGAATATAACAAACATGCACCTCGGTCGGAGATGGCTTTTATTGACTATGGTCTGGGCGTACTGACTAGCCATGCGCTGGAAACGTACGCGGTCGGACAAGCTTTCGATCTGGCCGAGGTTTATCATGCGCTGTCTCTAAAGGGGATGCTAGCTGGTTATGAGGTGCATGAGCGTTTTTACGAAATTGGCTCGCACAGTGGCCTGAAAGAAACAGAAATGTATTTTTTAAAAGAGAAAGGTGAAGCATGAGTTACGCACAGCAACATTTGAAAGAAGCAGTTGAGATCATCCAGAAAATAGATGTAGCCGCCATTGAGAAAATGGCGGATCTGTTGGCTACGGTGAAAGTTGAAGGCGGCCGGATTTTCTTTTTGGGGGTAGGCGGTAGTGCAGGAAATTGCTCTCACGCAGTGAACGATTTCCGCAAGATCGTTGGGATTGAGTCGTATGCGCCAACAGATAATGTGTCGGAGCTGACTGCCCGTACTAATGATGAGGGCTGGGCTTCGATTTTTGTCGAATGGTTGAAGACCAGCAAGCTGGCTGCCAAGGATGCTCTGTTCATTTTTTCTGTAGGCGGCGGCAATCTGGAAAAGAATATTTCACCGAACTTGGTGGAAGCATTGAAGCTTGCCAAGTCCGTTGGCGCAAAGATCACCGGCGTGGTTGGCCGCGATGGGGGTTATACGGCGCAGGTTGCCGATGCGTGTGTAATCGTACCAACTGTTAACTCGGAAACCATTACTCCGCATTCCGAGGCCTTCCAGGCGGTGGTCTGGCATCTGCTTGTGTCGCATCCCAAACTGAAAGCCAATCAAACCAAGTGGGAATCGGCTGTCAAATAAATGCGGCGCGCTGTTTTTCTCGATCGGGATGGTGTGATCAATCGCGCCGTGGTACGCGATGGCAAACCGTACCCGCCAGCCAACCTTGCAGCTATGGAAATCTTGCCAGGTGTGCCAGATGCATTGGCTGCGTTGCATGACGCTGGTTTCATGCTGATTGTGGTGACGAACCAACCCGATGTGGCCCGAGGCTCAACTCCAATGGCGGTGGTTGAGGAGATCAACAGTTACCTGTCAAGTTGCTTGCCGATTGATGAGTTTCGTACCTGTTATCACGATAGCGGCGATGGTTGTGATTGTCGCAAGCCGCTACCCGGTGCGATAATGACTGCGGCTATCCAGCATGGGATTGATCTAGGCGAGAGCTACATGGTCGGTGATCGTTGGCGAGATATTGAGGCCGGGCAGCGCGCCGGTTGCAGGAATGTTTTTATTGATTATGGTTACGACGAAAAGCAGCCAGAATCGGTAAATTATCGAGTAAGGTCTCTGAAGGAGGCTTCACAATATATTTTAGGAGAAATAAAATGAAAAAAATTGAACACCTGAAGGTCAAAATATTTGCAGATGGCGCTGATAGGGCGGGCATGTTAGAAATGCACGCTAAGCCCTATATTAAAGGATTGACGACCAACCCAACGTTGATGAAAAAGGCAGGCCTTACGGATTACCGTGCCTTCTGCAAAGACATTCTCACCTCCATCAAGGATAAGCCGCTGTCGTTTGAAGTGTTTTCAGATGACTTTGTCGAGATGGAGCGTCAGGCGTTGGAAATTGCTGGTTGGGGCGAGAATGTGTACGTTAAGATTCCGGTAACGAATACTAAGCGTGAAACCTGCTATGCGCTGGTTAAAAAATTAGCCGCTCAGAAGGTCAAATTGAACGTAACGGCGCTTATGACTTTGGGTCAAGTTCGTGATGTGGTTGCTTCTCTTGATCCTAATGTTCCAAGTTATGTTTCGGTGTTTGCTGGGCGAGTTGCTGATACTGGACACGACCCAGTGCCAATGATGGCTGCTGCAGTAGAGTTGCTTAAAGCGTCACCTGCATCTGAACTAATTTGGGCAAGCCCCCGTGAATTGCTGAATATTTTCCAGGCTGATGAGATTGGTTGCCACGTCATCACCGTAACAAATGACATTCTCAAGAAACTCTCGCTTGTTGGCTATAATCTAGACGAGTATTCGCTAGATACGGTGAAGATGTTCTATAACGATGCGGTTAGCGCTAATTTTAAACTTTAAATGATGAAATTCAGCATTCTGTTATGCACTCGAAACAGTCAACGCTTAATCGAGGAGGTTTTATATTCGTTAATTAATCAAGATGACAAAAATGCAATCTTGGAAATAATTATTGTTGATTATAAATCTACAGATTCAACATTGCCAATTGCGCGAAAAATTATCGCTGAAAGCAATATTATTCTTGTCGAAATAAATTGCGAGATTAGTGGGAAATCACCCGCACTAGTTTTGGGATTAGATGCCGCTCGTGGAAACTACATTGTCATAGTTGACGACGACAACGTTTTATACCCTGACTATATCCGAGAAGCGAAAAAGATTTTATTGAATAATAAAATCGGGTGTGTTGGGGCTCAAGGAGTAATTGATGACAAATTATTGCTTCCAGATTGGTTTTTAAAATATAAATCAATCTATGCCATCGGCTTGCCCATGCAGGGAAAAAATATTGATTGGGTCTGGGGAGCTGCTTCGATAATTAGTAAGACGGCATGGAGTAAATTAAGAAGCGAAGAGTTTAGGTTTATCTTAAATCCAGAGAGACAGACTTCATCAACTCCTATTTCCATTGGTGGAGAAGATGTAGAGTTATCACTAGCGCTTAAATTAATTGGGTATGAGGTGGTCATATCAAATAAGCTTAAATTCATTCATTCGTTTGAGCAATCAAGACTCACTGAAAATTACCTGCTACAAACTTCTTATGGTGTAAGTCGAGCTGTAGCTGCGCATGAAATATATAGGACGATAATATATCAATCGACTCTGTCATTTGCACGTATTAGATGGTATTTACGAGTTTTCCGAAAGATGGCAGGGTGCTGCAAAAATATTCTCAAGAGCCTCGCAAATGATGATTCTTTAAACAGAAAAATTTTTCAATCCACCCTATTAGGAATTGGAGTCGGCTTGATATATTTTGGGCCACAATATGCGTATATTTACTCATATTTATTAAAAGTTCATGAAAAAAACAAATCATATTAAAGTCTCAATTATCGTTGCCAGCCTAAATTCTGAAAAAAATATTGACAATGCGATTCTAAGCTTACAAAAACAAGCTTACGATAACTTGGAAATAATATTCGTTGATGGTGGTTCAACTGATAAAACAACTGATTTGATTAGGAAGCACAATCTTAAAAATAGTATATTAATTTCTGAGCCTGATCGAGGGATTGGGGATGCATGGAATAAAGGATTAAGGATTTGCACAGGGAATATTATTGGGATTTTGAACTCCGATGACTACTATGATGAGGGAATTTTAGTTAACGTTGTAGCTGCCTTCGAAGACGTAAAGATGCCTCTCATTGGTTTTGGAGATGTTACGCTTTTCGATTCTTCTAAAAATACTGAAAAAATGATTATGGGAAAGATGCGAGGTAAATTAGGCTTGCTTAATGGATTTGGGTTCCTGCATCCATCTGTTTTTTTTAATAGAAAAGCGCTAGAAGTAAATGGGTTATTTAATCCAAGAGTGAGTGTGGCTGTAGATACCGATTGGCTTCTTCGAGCTATTACAAAAAAAATAACTTTCAAAAAAATCCCAAGCCACACTTATATGCTTGCCGGTGGCCACAGCCATGCGAATATTTTTACCGGGATGGGTGAATATATGGATTCACTTGTACGCAATGGTTATTCAAAGTTGCATATCTTTATTTTTCTTGCGTTGAGGGTTGTAGGTAGCTTTATTAGAATTCTTAAAAGATGAATATGGGCATGCATTCAGTAGAAAAGTCAATTTACTTGTATATATTAAATACTACGGATGAACCTAATAATGTAATTTTAGGACATGCCTCCTTTGCTAAAGAAGCAGGATTTATTCCAGTTTTTATATTTCCCTATCGTAAAAATTCAGAGAATAATGAAAATTATTATTCTGAATATAAGTCAATAAGGTTAAATTATGTTTTCAAAAATTCTAATTCATATGAATACTTAGTTAGCATACTGAAGTTAATTATATACACAACCAAATCATTGTTATTTAGATCAGATGTCAAGCATATATTGGCCGTAGATCTAACTGGAACGCTTGCTTGCTTAATTTTAAAAATTAGGGGTGCCAAGGTATATACGTTAGTGAATGATAATTTCTCTGCTAGATATGCGATAGCGCCGTACGCTTTTAGAATGCTTAGGTTCGTTGAGGCTGTTTCTTATAAGTTTTTAAGTGCATCTTGTATTTTCCCGGATCAATCAAGGTATGAATTATTAGGCTCGCCTAAAATTAAATCGCTTAAAATCATACCCAATATATTGCAAGACTCCTTTGCACCAAAATATCTGGGTAGTCAGTCAAATAAATTAATTATTTTATTCTGTGGTTGGTTAGTCAAGTCCAGGGGTATTGAATTAATATCTGAAATTTTAGAGAAAACTGATAGCAACGTTGAAATTCTGCTTGTTGGTTCAGGTGATAGTCTATTAATTAACGAGTTGGTCAAATCGCAACGTGTTACTTATTTTGAGACCGTTGCACGCCAAGAAATGCTTGAAATTATGTCAAGGATCGACATAAATTTCGCATTTTATAATCCTACCATTTTAATCAATAGATTCGCTTTGCCACAGAAGGTTTATGACTCGTTGCTAGTTGGGTGCCCCATATTTATCAATTCTGAAGTTGAGATGTCTAAAGATTTAAAGAGAAATGGGGCATGTATAACGGCTAATTATTTTGATGTATCAGCTATTTCATCGAAATTGAACTCCCTTTTAGTGAAAAAAAATTCATTATTGGAAATTTCTGCCTCTATAGCGACTTATAGGGCCACTATTGCCAACTTTGATCAAGTAAAGAGAAGTGCTGTAGAACTATATAAATCATTTTTAGAAATGCCAAAGTAAAAATGAGCCTTTACTCATGTATAGCGGAAAAGTATGCCTAAAAAAAAGATCATGATGGTATTCGGCACTCGTCCAGAAGCAATCAAGATGGCTCCGTTGTACCATGCATTAAAGCGATACCCTAACGAGTTTGACACATTAGTGTGTGTAACAGCACAACACCGCCAAATGCTGGATCAGGTTCTGAAAGTGTTTGGTATTACACCAGATATTGATCTTAACCTAATGAGGCAGGGTCAAGATTTGTTTGATATTACCTCATCGGTACTATTGGGCATGCGGGCTGTGTTGCTTGAGCACAAGCCAGATGTTTTGTTGGTACATGGCGATACCACCACCACTTTGGCTGCGGCCATGGCGGGATTTTACCTAGGGATATCTGTTGGTCATGTTGAGGCGGGTTTGCGCACCCATGATGTGCATGCCCCTTTCCCCGAAGAATTCAACCGCCAGGTAGCCACCAAGGTAACCAGTTGGCACTTCTCACCCACAGAATTCACCCGAAAAAACTTGCTCTCCGAGGGGGTGGATGAAGCCAGTGTGACGGTAACAGGCAATACCGTCATCGATGCCTTGATGTGGGTGCTGGATCGTATTGAATCGGATCACATGCGCCGCGGGGTGATAACTGCCTTTTTGAGTGAGAGGCTCTCCTTTGACTGGGCCATGCAGCGCTATGTGCTGATTACCGGCCACCGCCGGGAGAATTTTGGTGATGGGTTTGTACAGATTTGCTATGCCTTGCGAGATTTGGCCGCGCGTTATCCAGACGTACATTTTGTATATCCGGTGCACCTTAACCCGAATGTGCAAGTGCCGGTGACTGCCATTTTGACAGGGCTGGCCAATGTGCATTTGATCGTACCATTGGACTATGAGCCATTTGTATACTTGCTCAAGCACAGTTATATCATTCTTACCGACAGCGGCGGTATACAGGAGGAAGCACCCAGTTTGGGTAAACCTGTATTGGTGATGCGCGATGTCACTGAGCGCCCTGAGGCAGTCAATGCCGGTACGGTACGTTTGGTGGGGGCTAATCACAACAAGATTGTGGCTAATGTGGCAGAGTTGCTCGATGACGAGAACAGCTACAAAGTAATGGCACGTGCTCATAACCCTTATGGTGATGGGAATGCCTGCGAACGTATTATTTCGGTATTGAAGAATATTTAAATGCAGGAAAAGCGATTTGTGCAATGTTCCTAGGTAAGAATTCAATGAGGTTATTGGTGATTGGTGCGAGCGGCATGATAGGCAGTACGGTGGTGCGCGTTCTGAGTGAGAAAAACGATTGGGAAGTCTTCGGCACGGTTCGCGACGATAGCGTGAAGCAATTTTTTTCGGCATCCATCGGTGCGCGCCTGAGAGCCGGTGTCGATGTCGTGCACCAGGATTCTCTAGTAAGCATCCTGGATCAGATACGACCGGATGTGGTCGTCAATTGCGCGGGCCTGACCAAGCACAAGCCGGAAGCAGATGACCCGCTGGTTTCTATTCCGATCAACACGTTGATGCCGCATCGTTTGGCGGGGCTATGCAAACTGACCGGCGCGCGCTTGATACATGTCAGCACGGATTGCGTCTTCTCCGGTGAAAAAGGCGGATACGTCGAAGATGATTTTGCCGATGCACGCGACGTTTATGGTAAATCCAAGGCATTAGGCGAGGTGCTTTATCCACATGCGATTACTTTACGCACTTCGACCATCGGCCATGAATTGCAAAGTCAATACGGACTGTTGGACTGGTTCCTGTCGCAAGGGGGGGGCTGTAAAGGTTACACTCGCGCCGTTTTTTCCGGGCTGCCGACTGTGGTTTTTGCACAAGTCGTGCGTGATGTGGTGATTCCTCATGCTGAGTTGTCAGGGTTGTACCATGTCGCCGCGAAACCAATCGGTAAATTCGATCTGCTGAAGTTGATCGCCGAGGTGTATGGCAAGACCATCGATATTGTGCCGGATGACAAGTTGGTGATCGACCGTTCGCTTGATGCAACGCGATTTCAGCAGGCAACTGGGTATGTTGCTCCAGAGTGGCCAGAGTTGATCAAATTGATGCACTCATATAAATAAATCTGGGGCGAATTATGTTCAAAGGCAAAGTATTAATGATCACCGGCGGCACCGGCTCTTTCGGGAACACCGTCCTCAAACGCTTCCTTTCGACCGATGTGCGTGAGATTCGTATTTTCAGTCGCGACGAAAAGAAGCAGGAGGAGATGCGTATCGCGCTGAACAATACAAAGCTGAAGTTCTATATCGGCGATGTTCGTGATTACGACAGCACCTATCAGGCGATGAAGGGGGTGGATTACGTGTTTCATGCGGCGGCGCTGAAGCAAGTCCCATCGTGCGAGTTCTATCCGATGGAGGCGGTGCGTACCAATGTCATCGGCACCGAGAATGTGATGAACGCGGCGACCGCCAATGGTGTCAAGCGCGTGGTGGTGCTGAGCACGGATAAGGCGGTGTACCCCATCAATGCGATGGGCATTTCCAAGGCGATGGCAGAGAAACTGGTGGTTGCCAAAGCGCGCAGGCAGCGCGAGGGCGAGACGGTATTCTGTGCGACGCGTTACGGTAACGTGATGGCTTCGCGCGGTTCGGTCATTCCCTTGTTCGTGTCGCAGCTTAAAGAGGGCAAGTCGTTGACAGTCACCGATCCGAACATGACGCGCTTCCTGATGTCGTTGGAAGATTCCGTCGATCTGGTGCTCTACGCCTACGAGCATGGCCAGCAAGGCGACATCTTTGTGCAAAAGGCTCCAGCATCAACTGTGGCAGATTTGGCACAAGCTCTCACAGAGATGTTCGGCGGGAAGGAAGAGGCACGGATCATTGGCACCCGCCATGGCGAGAAATTGTATGAATCACTCATCTCGCGAGAAGAGATGGCGCATGCTAAAGACATGGGCGGCTATTACCGCATCCCGGCGGATAACCGCGATCTCAATTACGCCCAATATTTTACTGAGGGCGAGGAGAAAGTTTCGCATTCGGAAGATTACACCTCGCACAACACCGAACGCCTGAATGTCGAGCAAGTTAAAAAGCTGTTATTGAAACTGGATTACATTAAGGAAGAGCTCCATGCTTAAAATCATGACCATCGTCGGGACACGACCCGAATTGATCAAAATGAGCCGGGTGATCGCCGAGTTCGATCAGCACACCAAGCACATTCTGGTGCATACCGGACAGAACTACGATTACGAGCTGAACCAGATGTTCTTTGAAGACTTGGGCATTCGCAAGCCGGATTATTTCCTTGAAGCGGTGGGCGAGAATGCTGCGCAGACCATCGCGCGCGTGATTGAAAAATCCGATGCGGTCATGGAAAAAGAAAAACCCGATGCGGTCATGCTGTACGGCGACACCAATTCCTGCCTGGCCGTCATCGCTGCCAAGCGCCGCAAGATCCCGGTGTTCCATATGGAAGCGGGTAACCGCTGCTTCGACCAGCGCGTGCCGGAAGAGCTGAACCGCAAGGTGCTGGATCATCTGAGCGACATCAATCTGGTGTTGACCGAGCATGCCCGTCGTTACCTGATCGCAGAGGGTATTCGACCTGAGACAATCATCAAGACCGGCTCGCATATGCGCGAGGTGCTGGATCATTACATGCCAAAGATCGAGAAGTCGGACGTGCTGCAACGCATGGGGCTTACGGCGAACAAGTTCTTTATCGTGAGCGCGCACCGGGAGGAAAATATCGACAGCCCTGAAAACATGTCGAACATGGTGGAAACGCTCAATGCGCTGGCCGAAACCTACAACTGTCCGGTGATCGTCTCCACGCATCCGCGCACGAAGAAACGCCTGGATACGATGGAATTGGGCAAGCTCAATCCGCATATCCAGTTCCTCAAGCCGTTCGGTTTCTGCGATTACATTAAATTGCAGATGGAGGCGCTATGTGTGGTGTCCGACAGCGGTACTATCACCGAGGAAGGTTCGTTGCTGAATTTGCCCGCGATTACCATCCGAAATGCGCACGAGCGCCCGGAAGGTATGGATGTCGGTACGCTTATCATGAGCGGGTTGAAGAAAGAGCGTGTGCTGGATGCGGTTCGCGTCATCATTGCCCAGCATGACAAGACCAGGCGCGTAATGAAACCGGTTCAAGACTACGAAGGTGGCCCTGTATCCAAACAGTTGCTGCGGGTTGTGATGAGTTACGTTGATTATGTGAACCGTACTGTCTGGTCAAAGTGATCTGATCGTGCGTATTGCCTTAATTGCAGATGCGTATCCCCCAATGCGCACTTCCGCTGCGGTGCAGTTGCGTGATTTGTCTCAAGAGCTGGTTCGGCAAGGACATAATCTTACGGTGATGATTCCGTCCTCCGATCTGAAACAACCTTGGTTGCTTGATGACATGAATGGCGTGCAGGTGTTGCGCCTGAAAGCACCGCGCACCAAGGATATAGGCCATGTGCAACGCACCATCAACGAGTTCTTGCTGCCTTTCATGATGCTGCGCAACCTGCGCAAAAGCCCCTTGGCAAACGTGCGCTGGGATGGTGTGGTGTGGTATTCGCCGACGATCTTTCTTGGGCCTCTAGCGAATGCTTTGAAAACAGCCAGCGCTTGCCGGAGTTATCTGATCATCCGGGATATTTTTCCGGAGTGGGCAGTCGATATGGGGTTGATGGGTCGCGGCTTGCCTTATCGATTTTTCAAAGCCATTGAACGTTATCAGTATTCTGTGGCGGATGTGATCGGTGTGCAGACGCAGGGTAATTCGTCCTACTTTGATGCTTGGGCGAAGCAGGGTGGGCGACGGGTCGAGATATTGCAGAACTGGCTGGCGGATGCACCCGATGTCGGCTCAAGTATATCGGTGGCGGATAGCTTTCTGGACTGCCACGGCCTGCGGCCTGATGGAACTACTAGCCATTCGACTAAGCCAGCAAGCTGGCAAGTCGCTGGTTATCGCAGTGACGAAGGCGGCCCTTTGGTTGGGCGGACTGTTTTTGTTTACGCCGGCAACATGGGCGTTGCGCAAGGTATGGATGTCTTGATTGACTTGGCTGAACGTTTGCATCACCGGCGTGATATCGGTTTTCTGTTTGTTGGCCGCGGCAGTGATGTCCAGCGCTTGCGCGGCGATGCGAAAGCGCGCGGGCTGGATAATGTGGTATTTCATGACGAGATTGATCCTTCTGAAATTCCCGGGCTGTATGCCCAATGCCATGTCGGCATCGTTGCGCTGGATCCGCGCCACAAAACTCACAACCTACCCGGCAAGTTCCTGTCGTATATGCAGGCCGGCTTGCCTGTGCTGGCGAGCATCAATCCGGGCAATGATCTGGCGGAGTTGATACAAAGAGAAGGTGTTGGGCGAGTCTGCACGGATCACTCGGCAGATACATTGCGGCGTCTGGCGGTGGAACTCGCGGATGAGATTGCCTCTGGAAAAAGCGTGTCTGCCCGCTGCCGTGCATTGTCGGTAAAACTGTTTTCGCCAGAGACGGCAGTGAAGCAGATTGTTGCGGCATTGGCTGGTTGAGTGCGGGTATGACTGAATCGCGGCACCTCGATGTCATTGCAAACCCTTTGACTGGCTCAGGACAGGCCAAGGCGTGGCAATCCAGCGGATTAAAGAAGGCATTGTTGGATTGGCTGGATTGCCGCGTCGGCTTTGCCTCCTCGCAATGACAGTGGTGGCTGCGCCGGGTTGTTGGATTGGCTGGATTGCCACGTCGCGGCGCTCCTGATGACACTACGTTTTCTGGGTATTTTTCAGTGCGTACCAACACGTCTTTTTTGTTTCCGGCTTGTCCGGCTTAGGGTCTTGAGAATACACAAAATCGAAAAAAACATATATGCCGAAAGGCCTATGTTGAGCCCGGTAAGTGAGCATCGGGCTGACGCCCGGCCTATGGGGCGATTCGAGTTTGGGTTTGACATTTGCGGCGGTTTATCCTTTATGATGTGAATGTGATGTTTCTATTAAGGTACAGATGAAGCCTTCTTCAGCTCTCAAGTTGCACAGATCAACCATTCTCAGGGTGGTGGAGAGTCACCAATCACGCAATCCGCGTGTGTTTGGTTCTGTGTTGCGCGGTGAAGATGATGATGAAAGTGATCTTGATCTTTTGGTCGATACTTTGCCGGGGGCAACTTTGTTTGATTTGGGGGCGATTCAAGTTGAGCTGGAGGAGTTGCTCGGTGTGTCTGTCGATGTGCTCACGCCCAATGATTTGCCTGTCAGTCTTCGTGAAGTGGTGGTGCGTGAGGCTATTCCAGTATGAATGCGAAGCAAAGGCAGTTGCGACACATCGATTATCTTGAGCACATGCTTACCGCGATTGATTTGGCGCTAAGTCATGTTGATGGTTTGTCAAAGGCAGATTTCCTGGCCGACAAGAAAACACAACAAGCAGTTATTTTGAACATCATTGTGATTGGCGAGGCAGCAACGCAAATTGCTGATGAGTGTCCCGTGTTTGCTGCCGCACACCCGGATGTTCCGTGGAAACAGATGCGTGGTATGCGTAATCGGATGGCGCACGGCTATTTTGAAATCAACCTTGATGTTGTTTGGGATACTGTCCAGACATCTCTTCCACTACTCAAAAAGCAGTTATTGAGCATACGTCTGTAGAGCCGCGACTTCGCTTGTGCTGAAAAAAATGAGTGCCAATCCTTGCGTATTCTGATCCACGGTATTAACTTTTCCGCCTTACTATTCGCAGTGGAAGGTGGCGGATGGGTATTCGGCGGCGCGGTATAAGCGTGAGGGTTTTGATACTGGATTGCCGCGTCGGCTGCGCCTCCTGATGAAACTACTAGACATCTCACTAAGTCAGTAAGCTGACAAGTGTTTGGTGTGAAGCAAATTGCTGCGGCATTAGTTGGCTGAATACGCCGGCACCGCCTTAAGCCGGGCAATTTGCCGATAGCTGACGACGTAGAAAATGCAATAGATGACGGCAAAGCCTGTCAGTGCCATTGTGGATTGCCAGAAGGCGCAGGCAAGCATAGCAGTGGCGATGGCAGGTATCCAAAGGTATTTGGCCACGCAGTGATTGGTGCCGCTGGTGCAGGCGCGCTTTCCGCGCTGGATGATGTTGTCGTGAATCAGTTGATGCAGGTGCATGTTGTCCGGCTGGCCCGGCGAAAGGCCGTGCTTGAGCTTGCGGCGGTAGATCGAAAAGAAGGTCTCGAACACCGGGTAGATCAGCAGCAGCAGCGGGAACCATGGCGAAACCTCGGGGTTGCGCGTCACCAGCAGGATGGAGAGTCCGGCCAGCAGAAAACCGGTCAGGTACGATCCGCCATCACCCAGAAATATCTTGCCGCTTGGCCAGTTCCAGACCAGGAAGCCTAATAAGGCTCCGGTGAGAGCCAGGGCGGCGGCGAAGACGAGGCTGTCGCCAGCCAGGTAAGCCACATAGGCAAGGGCGACGAGCACGATGACCGCAAAACCGCCGGCCAGGCCGTTGTAGCCGTCGATGATGTTGGTGGCGTTGGCGATGCCGCCGACGGCGAAGACGGTGAAGGCAACGGCGAAGGGCAGCCACAGCATGGCTTGATCCAGACCGGGCATATCCAGCCGTTGCAGCACGGCGCCCAGCAGCCAGGCTGCCACGGCGCCGGAAAGCATGGTGAGCAGCAGGCGTTCGAGTACACCGACTTTCTTGGTAACGTCTTCCACCAGGCCGCCGAGAAAGGCGGGCAGGGCGGCGAGCAGCAGCAGGCCGAATTCGCGTTCGTCGGGCAAGGTGTTGGCGAACAGCATGACACCTCCGGCAGCCAACAGGCTGACCATCAGCATCAGCCCGCCGATACGGGGGGTGGGTTCGGTATGGTATTTCTGCGGCCCGCTATCGACGTGGTCGTGCGAGAGGTGGGCATGCAGATGTTCGTATTTGATGATGAGCCAGCCGGCGAACCATGCGGCGGCGAAGGCTGTGAAAAGCAGGACTAAGGACTGAGGGGTGAGGACTGAGGGGGAGGCGGGTTTGGTGCGTGTGGTGTTGGCGGCGTAGCATTTGACCGGGTTGCCGTTCGTGGCAGACTGAGCTTCGGTCGCCTGACAGGCGGCTAGGGCGAGCTCGGAGTTGGCGGCGAGGAAGAGGATGACGCCGTTGGCCATGCGGCCGGAGGCGGTGGCCAGCGGGGCGTCGGTGAGCAGGGTTTGCCGGGTTTCATCCAGGGTGTTTTCGCACTGGATATTTTTGACGCGGCATTGCGGACACCGTTTGAGCACCGCCCGCGAGACGTTGCCAGTGAGCGCTTCGCAGTCACGCAGCGTGGGGCGGCTGTGGAAGAGGAAGCTGAGCGCGAGAGGTTCGGCCTGGCCGCCCATTTCAACTTCGATAATCGGGTGAAAGTTTTTGGGTTGCTGGGTGATGGCGAGCGCGCAGAAGATTATCACCAGGGCGGCGATGATCAGTGAGGGCAGGCGTTTTTTCATGATGATTTTTTCATGATGTTTGGGAAGCCGGTCTTGGCGGTGCTGCGGTTAGCGGTTTTACGCGGACTACCTTGTTCATCCTAAGCCGGACGAGCCGGAACCAAATTGTAGGTCGGGCTATGCCCGACATGGTGGGCGTAGCCCACCCTACGGGCGCTATTGAATCCGAGAAAACTATTGAATCCGAAAAAATTGGCAACATTCACAATCATTTAACCTATTGACAATACAAAATAAACACAAAATTCTTGGCATGATTTGAGATCATTTGACTGGTAAGAGACTAAAAACCGCAGTTGTCTGGCAATGTCATTTTGCTTCAATATATTGAACCGCTCTTGTAGGTGCGAATTTACCTCGCAGAGGTTCTTGTGCCCTGTGGGTATTCGCACGTAACCTGTTGTCCGGGCGAATGAATTCGCCCCGACCGCACCGCCAACTGCGTTTTTTAGGTTCATCCATCAAGGCATGAAAAAATACACTATCCATGCAGGGCTTGACGTCGAACTCTGGGGTAAAGGCTTTTTTCATGATTCCGGCCAGGTTGGCAAATGCTGTTAAAGTCAATTCGAGGGTTGTCTTGAGAATACACAAAATTGAAAAAAAAGCATATATGCCGAAAGGCCTATTTATTTGGCGTTTGTCACATGTATTGGTGTTGGCGGCTCATGTAATTCCGCGTAAATATGGCGGAGAAAAGCGCTTGCTTGCAGGTTGTAACCGGCTTTCGCCGCGAATTCCGGTCCAAACTGGACACGCATTCCACGCCGGGTGTTGGATTGGCTGGATTGCCGCGTCGCTGCGCTCCTCGCAATGACAGTGGCGGCTGCGCCGGGTGTTGGATTTGCTGGATTGCCGCGTCGCTGCGCTCCTCGCAATGACGGGGCTTTGTCATCGCGAGGCCAAAGGCCGTGGCGATCCAGTGGATTAAAAAAGGCATTTGGCCAAAGGCATTGTTGGATAAAGGCGCTGGATTGCTTCGCGTTGCTCGCAAAGACATTGGCGGCTGCGCCGGGTTGTTGGATTGGCTGGATTGCCACGTCGGCTTTGCCTCATCGCAATGACGGGGCTTTGTCATCGCGAGGCCAAAGGCCGTGGCGATCCAGATGTTTCAAAAAGGCTCGTCATCGCGAGCGTAGCGCGGCGATCCAGTGGATTAAAAAAGGCATTTGGCTAAAG
>Ga0209343_10000824_pt1 | contig 43073 bp, 32 predicted proteins | sample RifCSPlowO2_02_FD_184026 | JGI IMG/M metagenome (GOLD analysis project Ga0209343, IMG submission 184026) | Groundwater microbial communities from Rifle, Colorado - Rifle CSP2_plank lowO2_0.2 (SPAdes) (version 2) | ecosystem: Environmental > Aquatic > Deep subsurface > Groundwater | place...
GGGCCGGTTACTTATCATGAGCGCATGGAATTGCCTCATCGAGGTAGAGACCAAACCAGGGTTTTGTATGTTTTTATCGAATTTACTTCTTCGTCCCGGGGTGGCTTTGTTGCAGCGCTTGAGTCTGCGTGTGCGGCTGTGGCTGATGGCTATGCTGGTGCTGTTGCCCTTGTTGATCTTGGGTCTGCTGTTGGGTTATCAGTCTTATGCGCAGCAGTCTGGCCTCAGCCTTGCCATGGTTCTTGGGCTGCTGGGATTTCTTGTGGTGCTTTACTTGTCTGCGGCTTTTTATCAAAGCCTCACGCTGGCAGTGGACGTCCTGACGCGCGTCGTGCGCAGCAGCGCGCGAGGCGACCTGTCGCACAGCGTGGTGGTGCCCGGGCACGATGAGTTGTCGCAAGCGGGTCGCCATCTCGAATCCATGAGCGAGAATTTTTCTGGTTTGGTCGGCACCATTCGCAACCAGGCCGTGCATGTGGCGCAGGCGGGTGAATTGTTGGCGAGCGGCATGGGGGATCTTTCGCAGCGCACCGAGGCGCAGGCTGCCAGCCTGGAGCAAGCCAGTGCCAGCATTCTTGGCTTGAACGAGTCGGCACAGGCCACGGCGCGGCATTCCAAGGAGGTGGATGCCCTGACCCGGCGCGTGCGCGACGAGGCCGAAGCCGGCGCGCAGGCGATGGATGTGGCGGTGCACGCCATTGGCGAGATTCAGGACGGATCCAAGCGTATGGGCGAGATCATTGGGGTGATTGATGGCATCGCTTTCCAGACCAATATCCTGGCACTCAATGCAGCTGTGGAAGCCGCGCGCGCCGGTGACTTGGGGCGTGGTTTTGCCGTGGTGGCGAGCGAGGTGCGCACACTGGCGCAGCGCAGTGCCGCCTCGGCGCGCGAAATACGCGCCCTGATTGCACGCTCGGGTGATCAGGTCAGCGTAGGTGTCACCCGCATCGAGGCTGTCACCGGCAGCCTGCGTACCGTGGTTAGGGGCATTCATGAGGTGGCTGAGGGTCTGGATGGCATCACTGCAGCCAGCAACGAGCAGAGCACAGCCCTGTCTGAGATTGCGCAGGCGGTCAAGGAACTTGACAACATCACACAGCGCAACGGCGCCATGGTGGACCAGGCCTTGCAGGCAACCGTTGGCCTGCGTGACCGGGCCTCCAATCTCAGCGAAGCCGTTGCGGCCATCAAACTGCGTCGCGGTACTGCGGATGAAGCCCATGCGCTGGTCAAGCGGGGCTTTGATCTGATCAGCCAGATTGGCCTGTCAAACGCTGCCGCGCGCTTTCATGACCCGCACGGTGGTTTTCGCGACCGGGACTTGTACCTCTTTGCATTCGACCGCCAGGGCGTTTATCAGGTGTTTGGGTCCACGCCGGACCGGGTGGGCAAGACGGTGTATGACGTCCGGGGACTCGACGGCGATCATATTTTGCGCGAAGGCTTTGCCGCCGCTGAGCGTGGCGGTGATTGGATTGACTATGAGGTGGTGAATCCGGTGACCAGCATGGTGGATGAGAAAACCTCTTACATCCTGCCCTTGCCAGATGGACGACTGCTTGGTTGCGGCGTCTTTAAGCCCAAGGGCGGATTTAGCCTTCAGGTATCGTAGATTGAGCAGCAAATTGAAAAGGGTTAGCAGGTAAAACCCTGCTAACCCTTTTTAATATTGGTCGGGGCGAAAGGATTCGAACCTTCGACCCTCTGGTCCCAAACCAGATGCGCTACCAGGCTGCGCTACGCCCCGACGAGGTGGGATTGTAGCGGGTTGCCGCACTGAATCCGGGGTTAACATCTAATAATGTCCTCTCAACCGCCACTGCTGCCATGGCTGGATCCAAACCAGGACTTCCCGCCAACGAGTCAAGCCTGGGATGAAAATTCTCCAGCGCCGGGACTGTTGGCTGCAGGTGGCGTGCTGGATGTCGAGACTTTGCGCCGCGCCTATAGCCAGGGCATTTTCCCCTGGTACAGCCAGGGGCAGCCCACGTTGTGGTGGAGCCCCAATCCAAGAATGGTGCTGCAAGTCACCAATTTTCGTTTGCGCCCGTCCTTCAAGAAAAAGATCCGGCAGTTCTTCCAGACGCCGGGTTGTGAAATTCGGATTGACTCGGCTTTTGAACAAGTCATTGAAGCCTGCGCCAGCAGTGAGCGTATTGGCCAATCCGGCACCTGGATCGTGCCTGACATGAGGGCCGCCTATGGCAAGCTGCACCGCGCTGGGTTAGCCCACAGTGTGGAAACCTGGGTCAATGGCGAGCTGGCTGGAGGCTTGTACTGCGTGGCGCTAGGCAAAGCCGTGTTTGGTGAATCAATGTTCAGCCGCGTCAGTGACGCCTCCAAAATTGCCCTGGCCGCGTTGATCGGATTTTGTCGTCACCATGGCATCAAGCAGATTGATTGCCAACAAAACACGCCCCACCTTGCCTCGTTGGGAGCGGGTGAAATTTCGCGCGATCTTTTTTTGAAGGGCCTGGCTGCTGGGCTTGCCGAAGCGGGACCAGCTTGGGAATTTGACCGCCAATTCTGGCAACAGCTGCTGACCCCAGAGTCAATGTCAACGTGAAGGCAATGTAATGCAACTGAAGGAACTCCCGCTGAACGCGCTGCAGTTTTATGCCACCTCCAGCTATCCGTGCAGCTATTTGCCCGGGCAGCAGGCCCGCTCGCAAGTGGCAGCGCCCAGCCATCTGGTGAATGGCGTCATTTACGCTGAGTTGGTCCGACAGGGATTTAGACGCAGTGGTCTTTTTACGTATCGACCCTATTGTGATGGCTGCTCTGCCTGCACACCGGTGCGGGTTCTCGTCGCTCAATTTCAACCCGACAGAAGTCAGCGCCGCGCGTGGTCGCGCCATTGCGCTCTGCAAGCGAGGGTGCTCAAACCTTCTTTTGTGCAAGAACACTATGACCTGTATCTTCGCTATCAAAATACGCGACATGCCGGTGGGGGCATGGACCACGACAGCGTCGATCAATACACGCAGTTTTTATTGCAGAGCCGGGTCAATTCGCGATTGATTGAGTTCCGGGAAACGCTGGCTGATGGTGAACCGGGTCCGTTGAAATTGGTCTCAATTCTCGATGTGCTTGATGATGGCCTGTCGGCGGTTTATACCTTTTACGAGCCCGAGAGCAGTGGCAGTCTTGGCACTTACTGCATTCTTTGGCAAATTGCCGAAGCCAAAAAACTGGGGCTCGCCTATGTTTACTTGGGTTTCTGGATCAAGGACAGCCAAAAAATGAACTACAAGACAAGGTTCAGACCGCTGGAGTTTCTTGTGTCAGGAACGTGGCGTGCGGATTACCCGTCTATGCCGGCATCCCAATTGTCCTGAGTCAAAGCTTCCTGCAAAAGGGTTTACCCTTGGTATCCATTTCACAAGATAAAATGACTGCAGTCATTCAGGAGTCATTATGCGAAAAATAGAGAGCAGCATTCCCAGTACCCCAACCGTTCAGGTGATTGAGCGCATGTTTACCTTGATGGACGTTCTGGCATCAAGAAAAGAATCGATTTCGCTGAAAGAGATTAGTGAGAAAACTGGTCTGCACCCCTCAACCACCCACCGCTTGTTAAATGACCTGGCCACCGGTCGTTTTGTGGATCGGTCACAGCCCGGCAGTTACCGACTGGGCATGCGCCTGCTTGAACTGGGCAATCTGGTTAAGAATCGCCTCAACGTGCGTGACGCAGCGCTGGTGCCAATGCGGCGATTGCATAAATTGATTCAGCAACCTGTCAACCTGAGTATGCGTCAGGGTGACGAGATTATTTATATCGAACGGGCGTTCAGCGAGCGCTCGGGCATGCAGGTCGTGCGCGCCATCGGTGGGCGCGCTCCGCTGCACCTGACGTCGGTCGGAAAATTGTTTCTGGCGACGGATGATCCACAACGGGTCCGGACGTACGCCACACGCACAGGCTTGAGCGGTCACACCAAAAACAGCTTGACCGAATTGTCAGGGTTGGAGAAGGAACTCTCGAAAGTGCGCCAGTATGGCTACGCGCATGACAACGAGGAGCTTGAACTTGGCGTTCGTTGCATGGCTTCTGGCATTTACGATGATCAAGGCACGCTGGTGGCGGGCTTGTCAATTTCTGCCCCAGCAGATCGTCTGGAAGACGAGTGGTTGCCCAAGCTTCAGGCGACCACCCATGAAATCTCAACGACGTTGGGTTTTAAACCTGAAGTCAAGAGCGCTTGACGCCTGAGCGGCTATTGAAAGGTAGCGATTTTTTCACCAGCGGCGCTAGCCAAAGGTACCGAGTCGGACCTGATGGCCGGCTTGGCCTCTACCCAGCGGCGAACCCGCTCGGCATCGGCGATACGGGTCAATTTTCCGGCCGAATCCAGAAACACCATGATTAACTTGCGGCCGGCAATTTTGGTTTGCATCACAAGACACCGACCCGCCTCGGAGATGTAGCCTGTCTTTTGCAGGCCGATGTCCCAAGATGGATTCTTGACCAGCCGGTTTGTGTTGTTGTATTGCAGTGTTCGGTTGCCGACAGCCACCTGGTAATCCGGCGAGGTGGTCAATTCACGCAAGATCGGGTCGCCATGCGCAATGTTGACCAACTTGGCCAAATCACGGGCGCTGGACTGGTTCTTGCTGGAGAGTCCAGTCGGTTCCACATAGTGGGTGTCGGTCATGCCAATCAATTGGGCCTTGGCATTCATCAGGCCAACAAACACAGGTAAGCCGCCCGGGTAACTGCGGGCCAGTGCATGCGCCGCGCGGTTCTCGCTTGACATCAACGCCAGATGCAAGAGTTCACCGCGGCTCAATGTTGTTCCCACTTTAAGTCGTGACGAACTGCCTTTTTCGGTGTCCACGTCGTCTTGAGAAATGGTGATCATCTGGTCCGTGGGCAGGTGGGCCTCCTGCAGGACCAGTCCGGTCATGAGCTTGGTGAGTGAAGCAATCGGCAAGACCGCTTGCTCATTTTTGCTAAACAACACTTCATTGGTCTCTTGGTCGATGACCAGTGCCACGCTGGATTTCAGATCAAGGGTGTCAGATGCACCGTTCAATCCTGCAATTTGTCCAAACGATGGCTTCAGGGAAACCCCTTTTGCACGGGCAAGCGACATGCGTTTTCCGACAACAAAGATCTTGGTAACTTTTCGTTTCGCAACGATGGTGCTCTTGGAGGACTTGGCAAGCTGATGTTTTTTCTGAGCGGCCTGCGCTTGCGGCAGTGAGACAGCAGCAATGAAAAGCGTCAGGCCAAAGAAAAATAGTAGTTTGCGCACAATGTCTCCAAATGGAATCCGTCAAGAATGGGTTTTTCACCCCATTCCAGACCTATTTCTCAAAGACACAAGTTTAAACAAAAAAGTCGCACAATATCAAATACTTGCACGACTTTCTTAAACAATTACCAGCGAAGTAAGCAATTTCCCCGGACGTTATCCTTGCGCGGCTACCCGATCAGCTTTGCTGTGCAGTTTGCTGAGCGCACTCAGATAGGCTTTGGCGGAGGCAACAATGATGTCGGGGTCGGCCCCGACGCCGTTGACCACGCGGCCACCGTGTTGCAAGCGCACGGTCACTTCGCCCTGGCTCTCGGTCGAACCGCTGATGGCATTGACTGAGTAGAGCACCATTTCGGCACCACTTTTGACCTGTGCCTCGATCGCTTTGAGTGATGCATCTACCGGACCATCCCCATCGGATGAACTTTTCACTTCCTTGCCGTCGGCGGTAAAAACAATACTGGCTTGGGGACGTTCTCCTGTTTCGCTATGTTGCGACAATGAGACAAAACTGTATTGTTCCTTCTCGCGAGCCACACTTTCGCTGCCGACAAGTGCCAGGATGTCTTCGTCAAAAATCTCGCTTTTACGATCTGCCAATTCCTTGAATCTGGCGAATGCGGCGTTGACATCAGACTCGCTTTCCATCTGCGCCCCCAAATCTTGCAAGCGTTGCTTGAAGGCATTGCGGCCACTGACTTTGCTCAGCACAATTTTATTGGCGCTCCAGCCGACATCTTCGGCACGCATGATTTCATAAGTGTCGCGCGCCTTGAGCACGCCGTCTTGGTGAATGCCCGCAGCGTGGGCAAACGCATTGGCCCCGACGATCGCCTTGTTGGGTTGAACCACAAAGCCAGTGATCTGGCTGACCATGCGACTGGCGGCCAAAATGTGCTGAGTCTCGATGCCGACGTCAAGGCCGAAATAGTCGCGTCGTGTCTTGACCGCCATCACAACCTCTTCCAGGCTGCAATTGCCAGCGCGTTCACCGAGACCATTGATGGTGCATTCGACCTGGCGGGCGCCACCAATTTGGACGCCCGCCAGCGAGTTCGCGACCGCCATGCCAAGATCGTTGTGACAATGAACCGACCAGATGGCTTTGTCCGAATTAGGGACGCGCTCGCGCAGTGTCTTGATGAAAGTGCCATAGAGTTCAGGAATGGCATAACCGACGGTGTCGGGCACATTGATGGTGGTGGCACCCTCGTTGATTGCGGCCTCGATGACACGACATAAAAAGTCCTCATCGCTGCGGTAGGCGTCTTCCGGACTGAATTCCACGTCGGCTACCAGATTGCGCGCAAAGCGCACTGCAAGTTTGGCCTGCTCAAACACCTCATCGGGTGTCATGCGCAGTTTTTTCTCCATATGCAGCGCCGAGGTGGCAATAAAAGTATGGATACGGCTGCGGTTGGCGCCTTTGAGCGCTTCGGCAGCGCGTGAAATATCGCGGTCATTGGCGCGTGACAGCGAGCAGATGGTGGAGTCCTTGATGGCCCTGGCAATGCCTTGCACGGCTTCGAAATCGCCGTTGGAGCTGGCCGCAAAGCCCGCTTCGATGACATCCACTTTCAGGCGTTCCAGCTGGCGCGCGATGCGCAGCTTCTCGTCTTTGTTCATGGATGCGCCAGGTGACTGCTCGCCGTCACGCAACGTGGTGTCAAAAATAATCAATTGGTCGGCCATCTGGTTTCTCCTGTGTTCAACAATATCCGCAATCAAAAATGCCGGGGGTAAAAAAACCAAAAGCCCGTTGCGGATGCATACGGGCTTTTGGTTTGGGTGCGTGCGTACGCTACCGTCTCCGCCCGTCGGGCAGTAGTAGCAGGGCTAGCAACATCTTTTTCATAGGGCCAATGTACCACAAATGAGCGTTTGACCTGACACTTGAGCGCTCTGCAATCAAGAAAGTGCCAAGCATGAATATTTCCAGTTTTGATGATTTACTACAGGCGGCGCGCCAGCAAACCGAACCACAACGCTTGCTCTTTGTGTTTACCCGCGCTGACTTGCCTGCCGATGCCACGTCGGCGCAGCGTGAGCGCTTCAAGGACGGGCAGGGCGGTGCGCTGGTGCCCATCATGTGTGTGGACAAGACACCCGATGAGTTGCATACCTTTGCCGATCTGGCTGAAGAGTCACGCCAGTTTGGGCAAGAGTGGCACGTCGTCTTCGCAACCGCCATGTCCGGCAATGGCGGGCTGGCGCCAAGCAGTTCGGCGGCTGAAATGCCCTTGCAGCGCATGGTCGAAGCCATTAAGGCAGGCAACCTGGGAACGCTGATTCCATTTGACCAACAAGGCCAATCCTTGACATTGGGGTAGCTGTTCTTGCGCACCTGGTGCGCGCGCCACCAGATCATGGCTTGGCCCGCTGCAGACAGGCGGTGATGTCGTGATTCGGGCCAGTCGCGGTGTGAGTCCAGCACAAACTGGCTTCTCTGACGTCAGCGAGCGGTGTCGTCCTACAGGTACAGGCGGCTGAGGCTGATGGTTGCGCAACGTCAGTGATTTTAAAGTTCAGCCATCCCAATCACACATCAACTTTAACTGGAGATTCATTATGTTCATTCGCACCACTCTCGCCGCCGCCATTGCCGCAGTCGTTTTACTGACTGCGCCCGGCTGCGCCGTTCAACGCGGACAGGAGACTGTTGGCGCTTACGTTGACGATACCGGTATCACCACGCTCATCAAGTCACGTTTCGTCGAAAGCAAACTGGTTAGCGCAGCGTCCATCAGCGTTGAAACCCTGAATGGCACCGTCATGTTGTCCGGTTTCGCCAAGAGTCTGACGGAAAAGAGTGCTGCAGAGAATATTGCGCGTGGCGTTAACGGCGTGAAGTTGGTCAAGAACGAGATCACCATTCGCCCTTGAGCCGATTTCTCGCGCTCAGACGCGTAATTTGGCAAGACCAGCGGTTTGAACCGTTGGCAGGCTTTTGGCCCCGCATTCGTTAGCGAATGGCGGGGCGTTCCGTTTTTTAGGGGGTAAGTTTCACGTCATACTACTGCCATCAAATAACAGCAAGTGCCAAAGAGCACTGATAACTTTGAGAGACACAAATTCATGATTTTCGCAAGCCTGCTGACTCCTGGCCTGTTGCTGATGCGCCGCGTGCGCATCGTGACCAAGTTATCGCTGCTTGCAGTCGTTTTGATGACGCCGCCGATTCTGATGTTGGTGCATTATTTTCTGACTGAGCCTGCCGGCGATGGTGCTGCTGCGTGGATCGCTTGGCTGAGCGCTGCATGCTTGATCGTGTCCTTGTATGTTTTGCTGGCCATCTACCGCAGTTTTGCTCTGGACCTGGCGCAGGTGACGCAAGCCATGGCACAGATGTTGCGCGGCGATTTGCGTTTGAATGTGGTGCCTCGCGGTCGTGATGAACTCGCGGAACTGGCGTCGGCAGTCAGCAAAATGGGATCAACCGTGTCGGCGATGGTCGCCAATGTGCGCAGCAACTCGGCCTTTGTCGCCCATGCCGGTAAAAGCATGGCAAGCAGCAACCGGGAGTTGGCCGACCGGACTGAGCAACAAGCCGCCAATCTGGAACAAACGGCAGCCAGTGTGGAGCAGTTGTCGTCGACCGTGCAAGAGAACGCCCAAACGGCGGGTCAGGCCAACGCACAAGCTGCCGGTGTGCGCGATCTTGCCGATCAGGGGGCCAGCACCATGGCGCAGTCCATCGCCTCAGTGGAAGCCATCCAGAGCAGTGCCAAACGCATGGATGAGATTGTCAGCGTGATTGACGGGCTGGCGTTTCAAACCAATATTCTGGCGCTCAATGCGGCCGTGGAGGCTGCGCGCGCTGGGGAGTCGGGTCGTGGGTTTGCGGTGGTTGCCAGTGAGGTCCGGTTGCTGGCCCAGCGTTCGGCTGAATCGGCCAAAGAGATTCGGCAACTCATCGGTGCCTCGTCGGCCCAGGTGGCCGCCAGCGTGCAGAGCATCAGGGCCGCGGGGGGCAACATCACGCAGATTGTGTCGGGCATTCGTGCTGTTGCCGTCAATATGGGACAGATATCAACGTCCAGCGCCGAGCAAAGTGCCGGCCTGACCGAAATTACGTCGGCAGTGCGTCAACTTGACGAAATCACGCAGCGCAATGCCCAGATGGTGGAGCAAGCGGTGTCGCAGGCCACTGATCTGGAACACCGCGCCTCAACGCTGGTGGATGCGGTGGCACTGTTCAAGTTGCAACAGGGCTCCGCCGAAGAGGCCGTCGAGCTGGTGAATCGGGCTGTTGCGCAACGCCGACGCAGTGCCTCGCTCCAGGCCTTTGTGCGTGCTGTGACTGACCCAGCGCAGGGGTTTTATGACCGTGACATGTATGTCTTTGTGCTCGATGACGAGGGAACCTATCTCTCGTTTGGGGGCAACCCGGCCAAAGTGGGGACGCGGGTGCAGGACATCCCCGGCATTGACGGCCAGGGACTGGTCGATGACATCATTGCGCAAGCCCGGCGCGAGCCCGGCTGGGTTGAATACGACATCAATAACCCCACCACCGGACGCGTGCAGACCAAGATGTCTTTTGTGCAACTGGTGGATGGTTTGTACGTTGGCTGCGGCGTCTACCGAAACCTGGTGGTCGGCTAGCTAAAGCGGGTGCAATGGCTCAGGGGGGTGGGCCGACGCCGCGCTTGTTGCTGTGTCACGTTTGACCCGTGCGCGAGCCAAGGCCGCTTCAATGACCGCGCTTTTTTGTTGCTGGATGGCGATGTCAGTGTGTAATGAAGGGAGGGTCGGAGTTGCTGTCGTGCGACTTTCTTCTTTTGGCTTCTCAAGGCTCAAGCTCCCGTATTTACTACGTCTATTGCTATTAAATTCATAGCGATATTGGGCTAAATCCGCCTGCTGTCGTGACCAGGCCGCCCAGCCGGTGGCTGTTTTTGTCACATTCTCCAGTTTGATGCAGTCCACCGGGCAGACCGGCAGGCACAACTCACAACCGGTGCAATAGGCCTCGATGACCGTGTGCATCAACTTGTTGCTGCCCAAAATGGCGTCGGTGGGACAAGCTTCGATGCACAGTGTGCAGCCGATGCACCAGTCTTCATCGATGAACGCAACGCTGCGCGGTGTCTCGCTGCCATGGACCGGATTCAGCGCTTGAACCGCTTGGCCGGTGATGGTCGCCAGCCACGCAATGCCTTGCTCGCCGCCGGGCGGGCATTGGTTGATGCCCGCTGTGCCTGTAGACACCGCCTGCGCGTAGGCGGCGCAGTCCCGGTAGCCGCAGCGGGTGCACTGCGTCTGGGGCAACACCGCCAGGATTTGGGCGGCTAACGTGGACATTACTTTTTGCGTAGAGACTTGCCTGCTACAGTTTTAGTAGCTACTTCCTCCCGTTTGACGGGGGCTACCGATGGTTTCTTCTCAATTTTCGCAGGGATGACCGGATTGATAGTCGGTGCCGGTTTTGCTGCTACTGGTTGGTGACTGAGGATGAACGATTTGACCGCTGGGTACACCACCTCGCGCCAGCGTCGGCCGCTGAAGATCCCAAAGTGTCCGGCGCCCTTGACCTCCAGGTGTTTTTGCTCCGAATTGGCAACACCACTGCAGATGCTGTGCACGGCCTCGGTCTGACCTGAGCCGGAGATGTCGTCAAGCTCACCTTCGACCGAGAACAGGGCGGTGGTGGTAATGTCTTGCGGGCGGACCGGTTCAATTTTCCCGTCCACGCCCTTGATTTTCCAGGTGCCGTTGAGCAGGCAGAACTCCTGAAACACGACCCGGATGGTTTCCAGGTAGTAGTCGGCGTCCATGTCCAGCACGGCGTTGTACTCGTCATAGAACTTGCGGTGCGCCTCGGTGCTCGCCTCGTCGCCTTTAACCAAGTCTTTAAAGTAGTCGTAGTGGCTCTTGGCGTGGTTGCTCGGATTCATGGCAACAAAGCCGGAATGCTGCAGGAAACCGGGGTAGACCCGCCGACCAGCACCGGCAAAGTTGGTGGGAACGCGGTAAATCACGTTGTTCTCAAACCATTCAAAACTCTTGTTCATCGCCAGGTTGTTCACGGCCGTGGGTGATTTGCGGGCATCAATGGGTCCGCCCATCATGGTCATGCTCAAGGGCGTCAATTCACCGCGACTGGCCATCAGGGAAACCGCTGCCAACACCGGCACCGTGGGCTGGCACACGCTGACCACATGGCAATTGCCGTAAATGCCCTGCAGATGGCGGATGAACTCCTGCACATAGTTCACGTAGTCGTCCAGATGAAATTCACCTTCTGACAAGGGAATCAGGCGCGCATTCTTCCAGTCGGTGATGTAGACCTTGTGATCCTTGAGCATGGTCTTGACGGTATCGCGCAGCAGCGTCGCGTAGTGACCGGACAGGGGTGCCACGATCAACACTGCGGGCTGCCCTTTGAGCTTTCCGAGTGTGGCCGGGTCATCGGTGAAGCGTTTGAAGCGGCGCAATTCACAAAAGGGTTTGTCAATCTCTACGCGCTCATGAATGGCGACCTCGACCCCATCGACATCGACCGTGCGCAGGCCAAACTCCGGCTTTTCGTAATCTTTGCCCAAGCGATGCATCAAATCGTAGCCCGCAGAAATACGCTGGGCAAACGGGTTTTGCCCAAACATCGACAGCGGATTACCGTAGACCTTGGAGGCAGAGTGCGCCAAGTCGGAGAAAGGCTCCATCAAAGAGCGTTGGGTTTCGTAGATTTTGTACAGCACGATGAATTCACTTTCAGGAAATGTTGCAGTGCAATATAACAGTTTTGACGGGTATTGCGCAGGGGTGAAAGCACCAATTTCCCAGCCATTCGTCAGGTTTTTGCAAGGCTCAAATCGGTCAAAATTTTCGCTTGATGAGCTCTTTATAAAGGAAAATCAAGGACACTGCTCGCGTCGCAAGGCTTAGGGTTTTGGCACTGGTGCCACGGCGCCAGTGGTGTCGCTAATTTTTGGAGATTTGATGACTGTCGTGTCAAATGCTAGCGCCTTCGGCTCTGTCCAAGCGCTGAAAAAAACGAGCAAAATGCCGGTTATTTTTCTGGGCCATGGCAGCCCCATGAATGCCATTGAAGACAACGACTATCGTCGCAGCTGGCAATCGCTGGGGGCCAAATTTGGTGCGCAGTGGCCCATGCCACAGCTCATTTTGTGTATCTCTGCCCATTGGCTCACAAACGGCTGGTGGCTGACCGCCATGACTCAGCCCAAAACGATTCACGATTTTGGCGGTTTCCCGCCAGCGCTTTTCGATCAGCAGTACCCGGCGCCGGGTTTTCCGCAAGCCGCACAGGAAATCAGCCAGTGCCTGCATCAGCCCGGCAGCGCCAAGCCCTTATCACTCGATTTTCAGGAATGGGGCATTGACCATGGTGCATGGTCCGTGCTCAAGCCGATGTTTCCTGCTGCCGATGTGCCGGTCATTCAACTCAGCATGGATTACAGCCGCCCCCCTGCAGAGCACTATGCGCTGGGCCAGCAACTCAAAGGTTTGCGCGAACGTGGCGTGCTGATTGTGGGAAGTGGCAATGTGGTGCACAACTTGCGCACCCTGCAAATGGGTGTCGGATCGAATCAGGCGTATGACTGGGCGCTTGAATTCGATCAAACCATTGGCGACTATTTGCAGAACGGAAATCTGGACGCGCTACAGAATTTCCAGGCGCTCGGGGCGGTTGCAAAACAGTCACATCCCACCCATGAGCATTTTTTGCCCCTGCTTTATGCGGCCGGGGCCGTCGATGCCAGCGAAACGCCGCAGTTTTTCAATACCAGTTTTCAGGCGGCATCGATCTCGATGCGTTCGGTCATCTGGGCCTGACTACGGCGTTGCGCTGGCTTTCAGCACGCCGCGCACCATGTTGCGGCTGTGGGCGCCAAAGTTACCCATCAATTCGGTCGTGACACGGTCCAGCCCGGCCCGTTTGGCGGCATCTTGCTGGCTTAGTTCAGCCACCAGATCGATACCCGATTCCTTCACGCCGAAATCAAATGACGGGTCGGAAACATAGCCAGGCGGCAGGGTGTTGACAAGAATGTCGGTCAGCCTGCTGCCAAGGGCATGAGACTGGCGACTCACGACATCGCGTGCATACAAGTCGGACCAAGCCGGGTAGCTGGCGTCTTTGTCGCTGTTGCGCAGTGACTTTTCGATGCCGGTCTCCTGGCTGGCCAGCGCGGCGTTGTAAATGAGCTGATTCTGGTATTTTTCCAGCGCGAGATGGCGATTGGACAGCAGCACAATCATTTCGTCTTTCATTCTGGGCAGCCCGGCCATCGCCAGCAGGTTGATGCCGATCAGCTTCACGGATGAATTGCCGGGCGACAGGCTGGCGTGATACGGTTGGGTTAGATCCTGCACATAGTGCAGCGCCAGACCGGTGAAGCGCCAGCCCCAATAAGGGTGGCCGGTTCGGAAAGCCAGCGCGGCCAGGCTGCTGTACTGGTGGGTACGTAGCAGAGGAAAAGTCTTCTTGATGAAGGGCGCCGCCAGGTAAATAACGCGGTCTTCGTGGTAGAAGCCCATGTGAAACGGCGCCTGGGTCGAGAAGTACAGCGCGGGGTTGCCAAACGGCAACGCGCCAAAGCCGTAGACCTTGCCCCAGTCCGACGGGCTGTCGGCCCACAGATTGATGTCCAAACCGTAGTCCGGCTCATCGGTGGCCGAGGCCAGCACGCTCAGTGGCGAGACCTTGTCGCCCGCCTTGATGCCGACAAAACGGTAGTTTGAGTCGGGTTGCTCGGGCAGCGTGTTGACGCTGGCGTGTGCCAGCAGCGTGGCAGCGTCCGGGCGTGGACTCCAGGGATCGGGTTGAATGTAGAGTGCCAATCTGCTGTTGGGCGCCACACGCAAAGCCATCAGAAATGCCAGTCGCCGGGCCTCGTCGGTTCGCGTTGGGTTGGCCCTGAAAACCAGTTCTGCCGGACAGGGTGGGTAGACGTCCAGGTGGGTTTGTGCCCAGGCTTCCTGGCTGACCAGCAGGGTTTCAATGGATTTCTCTTGTGCCTTCAGGAAGGCTTCCAGCGGCTCGACCGTGACCACCACTGCATTCGCCACTTCGGGCATATTTTCAAAAGTGCGGTAGACGGCAAAGCTGTGATTGCTCCAGGCCAGGGCGTTACCGGCTGCCAGCCCAAGTACGCTGGCCAAAGCCACCGCGAATCGTTTCATCTGAAGTCTCCTGTGCCTATTTCAAACTTGCATCGGGCCAGCGTCAGGCCTTGTGTGCCATTGGGATTCTGTCATGCCTCGCAGTCATGGAACACAACGGTATTGCGCCCCGCTTCTTTGGCTTTGTACATTGCGATATCAGCCCACTTCAGGAAGTCATCCGCGCTGCCTTTGTGGTCCATGAGCAACGCCACACCGATGCTCACCGTGCAATGATGCTCAACGGTGGTGTTGGTGTTCGATCCGTGATTGAGAGTCAGCAGATAGGGCTGCGCCAATGCGACGCGGACTTTTTCAGCAATGCACCGGGCCTGCAGGGCCGCTTGCGGCAGATTCGCTTCCAAATCGACCAACATCACCACAAACTCATCGCCGCCGAAGCGCGCAACAGTGTCTATTTCACGTACACACCCCGTGAGTCGATCCGCCGCCTCAACCAGCAGCAGATCGCCAACCTCATGCCCGTGCGTGTCATTGAGCGGCTTGAAGTTGTCCAAATCAAGAAACATCAATGCGCCATAGCAGGCACTGCGCTTGCTCGCTGCCAGGGCCTGGCTCAGGCGGTCGCTGAGCAGACGACGGTTCGGCAGTTGCGTCAGAGCGTCATGAAACGCCAGATTCCTGATTTCGTCTTCCGCCCGCTTGCGCACGGTGATGTCGGTTAAGGTGGCAACGTAGTTGGTGATTTCTCCCGCGTCGTCCTTGACCGCGGTGATCCTGAGCCATTCGGGGTAGACCTCGCCGTTCCTGCGCCGATTCCAGAGTTCTCCCTGCCATCTGCCGCTAGACCGCAGGCTTTCCATCATGGCGGCATAAAAGGCTGTGTCGTGTCTGCCAGATTTGAGCATGCGCGGATTCTGACCCACGGCCGCTTCGGCCGTGTAGCCGGTAATGTCCGTGAAGGCCCGGTTGACGCGCAGGATCGTGCTGGCCGCATCGGTGATGAACATGCCCTCCTGAGATTCAAAGGCAGTGGCGGCAATACGTTGCTGCAAGTCGGCCAGCTTGCGCTCGCTGATATCCATGTAGGTGCTGACAAAACCGCCGTCTGGCAGGGGCATGCCACGGATCTCCAGCACCGTTCCGTTGGGGCGAACTCGCTCGAATTTGTGGGCCTGAAAGTGGCTTGCCCGGGCAACGATGGCTGCGATCTGCTGCTCTGGGTCACCGGGGCCGTACTCGCCGCGACCCGTGTTGTAGCGAGCGATGTCTTCGAAACCCACCCCGGGATTGCCGAGCAGCGAATCGGGAAGATCGAGCAACTGCTTGAACTGGTCGTTGTGCGCCGCCAGGCGCAGCTCAGCGTCGAACAGTGAGATGCCGCCTGGGAAGTTATCGATGACGGCGGACAGTATGTGGTTTTGCCGTTGCAGTTTCTCTTCGATGCGCTTGCGTTCAGTGATGTCACGCCAAACACAGTAGATGACGGGCCTGCTTTCCAGCTCGACGATCGAGAGCGTGACTTCGGCGACGAAATTCGTGCCGTCGGCCCTGGTGTGTATCCATTCAAACCGGTGCAAACCCTTGTCCATGGCAATGGCCATCATGTGCTCGGCCTTGGCGAAGGAGTCTTGACCATCAGATTGCGTGGGGGGTGAGAGTTTTGACGGATGAACGTTCAGGAACTCGCCACGGCTTGTGTAGCCCAGTGTCCTGACGGCTGCCTCATTGCACGCGACAAACCGGTTACCGTCGATGATCCAGGCGGGATCTGGTGAAGACTCAAACAACTGCTTGAACCAGCGTTGATCGGATTTCAGGTTGGGGCGGGACATTCAAGTGCCTGTTTATGCGCGTATTGAATGATGCCACCTTAGTCGACCGGGAGCAAATGCCCGTTTTTCCCCGACCGTCATGGGAGCCGACGAGCCCTGCAGCCGCTGGCGTTCGCGCCACGTCTTCGTGCAGGCACAGGATATTGCCTTCGGTGTCCTCAAACCAGGCCGCCTTCTCCGTGCCGAGCACGCAGACATGGTCGACCGTTTTCAGGTCGGGGTAGTCGTAATCGGCAAAAGTTACGCCACGCTCCCCAAGCCGAGCAATGGCATCAGCGATGTTGTCGACGCGAAAACTTAAGGTCGTGTGTGGCGCCTTTCCGCCCGCTGGCTTGCCTCCCATGGGCTGCAGGCTTCGCGCGGTTGTCCTTGACCGGAAGCATGCATGTCACTTTGGTAATAGGAATGATGCTCATTTCAGAAAATCCTTGTAAGGTTTAAGAAATTGACTATATTGAAAGCGGCATGTGCGGATTTCAATACGCAGGGTTGCGCCGGGATCAGTGCCTGACGACGAAGTGACGTCCGTGGCGGCGATGGTGCCCGGCCTGCCTAAGCTGAACCCCAGGGACGGACAAGGCGCGAAGACGGATCAAAGCGAGATCCGCACTATTCATGGAAATGGAGGCGAAGTATGGAAAGCTTGAAAGTGCTTCAACTGTCTGGAGAACGTGCCACATTTGATGAAGCCACTGTCGAAAAATTGAGATCCTCTTTGCGAGGCGGGCTGCTGCTTCCGAACGACGAAGGCTTTGATAAAGCGCGCACCGTTTGGAACGCCATGATCCATCGCAGCCCTGCGTTGGTGGTGCGTTGCGCCGGCGTGGCCGACATCCGCCAGGCCGTGGCCTTTGCGCATGAGAACCGCCTCCTGACGGCCGTCAAGGGAGGCGGACACAATATTGCGGGGAATGCTGTCTGCGATGGCGGCTTGCTGATCGATTTGTCGGCCATGCGCGCCGTGACGGTCGACCCCATCGCGTCAGTCGCGCACGTCGAGCCGGGCGCAACGCTGGGCGACTTTGACCACGAATGCCAGGCCTTTGGATTGGCCGCCCCAATGGGCATCAATTCGACCACCGGTGTGGCCGGGCTCACGCTGGGGGGCGGATTCGGCTGGCTGTCCCGAAAGTACGGCATGACGGTGGACAATCTGCTGGCCGCCGACGTCATCACCGCCGACGGGCGCCTGCTTCGCGCCAGCGCCACCGAGAACCCCGATCTCTTTTGGGCGATTCGCGGCGGCAGCGGCAATTTTGGCGTCGTCAGCCGGTTTGAGTTCAAACTGCATCCGGTCGGGCCAGAGATCCTGGGCGGCCTGATTGTCTATGCACTCAAAGACGCGACCTCTGCGCTGAAGCAATTGCGTGAGTACGTCAAGCAACTCGGCGAGGACACGAATGTCTGGACCGTGATGCGCAAAGCGCCGCCCCTGCCTTTTCTCCCGCCCGAGGTGCACGGAACCGAGATCATTGCCTTCTGCGTGTTCCACGCCGGCAAACCCGACGAGGGGCGAAAGGCGATAGAACCCATGCGAAAACTCGGTACCATCCTTGGAGAATTTATCGGCATGCAGCCCTACACGGCCTGGCAACAAACCTTTGACCCGCTGCTGACACCGGGCGCCCGGAATTACTGGAAATCACATAATTTTGTTGACCTGAGTGACGGCGCCATCGAGGTGGCGGTGAAATACGTGCAAAACCTGCCCTCGCCGCACTGCGAGATATTCTTCGGCCTGGTCGGCGGCGCGACCACGCGGCCCAAGGCGGACGCGACCGCGTACTCCCATCGGGATGCCATTTACATCTGCAATGTTCACGGGCGCTGGGAAACCGCGGCGGAAGACCAGAAATGTACGGACTGGGCGCGTGGCTTCTTCCGCGATGCCGCGCCCTATGCGAGCGGCGGCGTGTACGTCAACTTCCTGACCGACGATGAACCCGAGCGCATCAAGGCCGCTTACGGACCCGGGTACGAGCGCCTGGTCAGCGCGAAGAAGAAATACGACCCAGATAATCTGTTTCGCATGAATCAGAATATCCGACCTAGCCCTTGAGGCGCATTGTTGGCCAGTGGGAGGTCACGCTTGATCTGGTTTTTTCAATTCTCCGGATAGCCCGTGATCGCCTGAATATCCCGGTACAGCGGCTGCAGCCGCTGGTACATGCGGCAGTAGACACGGCGGTAGAGCTGTTCGTAGGTATTGGCATGCGCGGGTTCGGGTTCAAACACCTGGCCGATGCGGGTCATCTCGCGAACGGCGGTGGCAAAGTCAGGGTGCAGCTTCAAACCCACGGCGGCCAGAATGGCGGCGCCCAGGCCGCTGGTTTCGTACAGATGCGGCCGCTCGCACGGCAGGTTGAAGACATTGGCCGTGATCTGCATCGCCGCGTCGCTTTGCGAGCCGCCGCCCGACACCCGCACGCGCGTGATGCGCTGCCCGCCACGCTTCTCAATTCGTTCCTTGCCTTCACGCAGCGCATAGGCCAGACCTTCCAGAATCGCGCGGTACAGGTGGGCGCGTGTGTGCACGTCGCCAAAGCCAATGACCGCGCCCTTGGCCTCCGGGCCGGGCACCTTGATGCCGGGGTTCCAGAACGGTTGCAGCATCAGGCCCAGTGAGCCGGGCGGCACGGTGTTCACCAACTCGTCAAACAGGCTCTCGGGTGCCACGCCGCGCTGCTGTGCAAGCTGCTGCTCATGCAGACCAAATTGCGCCTTGAACCAACTCACCATCCAAAAGCCCCGCGTGATCTGGATCTCGGTGTTGTAGTGGCCCGGCACGGCCGCCTGGTAGGGCGGAATGAAGCGCGTGGCCTCCAGGTAACGCGCTGTGGTGGTGTTGATGGTGGCGGCGGTGCCGTAAGACAGACAGGCAATCTCGGGCGTGAGGCAGCCCGCGCCGATGACCTCGCAGGCTTTGTCGGCGGCGCCCGCGATCACGCTCAATCCTTGCGGAATACCGGTGGCCAGTGCCGCCTGCGTGCTGACCTGGCCGATGGTGGTCCCTGCAGGCACCAGCTCGGGCAACATGGCGGCGGTGATCGGCATGGCTTGCCATTTCCAGTCGTGTTTGGCGGCCCAACAACCTTTTTTGTAGTCGAACGGGATGTAACCCACCTGCGCAGCCACCGAGTCAACAAATCGGCCGGTAAAGCGGTAGTTGAGGTAGCCAGAGAGCAGCAGGTATTTATCTGTCTTGGCCCACAGTTCAGGCTGGTGCTGCGCGATCCAGTTGGCCTCGGCTTCGCGTTGAAAAAAGCGCACGGTCTGACGCATGCCAATGGCGCGAAAGGCAGCGTCCCACCACCATGCCAACTTGGGCAACTGGTCGGCGCGGCGCTGGTCCAGCCAGATCATGGCCGGGCGCAAGGGCTGGCCGTTTTTGTCCAGCGCGATGGTGGTGCCGCGCTGGGTGGTGATGACCACGCCTGCAATCGCGCTTTTGGGTACGCTGGTGACGGCCCACAGGCGCTGGCAAGCGTCGCACAGGGCTTGCCAGAAGGCCTCGGAGTCGTTCTCCATCCATCCCGGCTGCGGTGACTGGTAGCTGGCGATAGTGACCTGCGCCTTGTCCACCAGATTGCCTTGCAAATCAAAGAGCAGGGCGCGCACGCTCTGGGTGCCGTTGTCGATGGCCAGCAGGTAGGTCTTGCTCATGGGGGTTCAATCAGTTGAGGACAGAGCTGGCCCGCTGCGCAGGCTGCGGTCTGTCCCGCAAGGTATCACGAGTGGGCCGGGCGCTTGATAGTGTGCGGCAATCAGCGAGCGGTAGCGTTCGATCTCGGTTTGCCATTGGGTATCGCTCCACAGCAAATGCGACTCGCACAGCGACCGGATGCGCGCCAGATGGTCCAGCCCACCGCTCGGCAACAGAATGCCCAGCCGCGTGCGGCGTAACAGCAGATCGTCCAGATGCTCGACGGCCTCATGCTTGGCCGCGATTGCAAGCTCCAGCCATAGGGTGTTGGTGCCGGGAATGGTTTGCAACTCAGCGTCCGTCGCGCCAGCGCTGAGTTCCTGCGCCCGATAACCGTAGCGCGCCGCCAGCCGGTGGCGCACGGCTGTGCTCCAGTGCGGACCCAATTCACCCACCGGGGTGAACACGGCGGCGGCGTCACGCGTAAACGGCTCGCCCACGTGCGGTGCCGCCAGTGCCAAGGCGTCTTGCGCCATCAGCCTAAAGGTCGTGAGCTTGCCCCCGGTCAGCGTGATCAGGCCCGATTCATTGAGCACCACATGGTCCCGTGCGGCTTGGGAGGCCGAACCCGTGCCGTCATCCACTACCGGACGCACGCCCGCGTAACAGGCGCTGATATCGGTAGCGCGTAAGGCCGCAGCGGGGAACTGGTCGTTCACCGCCGCCAGCAGGTAGTCCACTTCTTGCGGCGTGATGGAGGCCTCCACATCCAGGTCCTCGCGGTGATCGAGGTCGGTGGTGCCGATCAGCGTGGCGCCCTCCCAAGGGTAGAGGAATACCGGTCGGCCGTCCGTCGGGTGCATCAGGCTGATGGATTGCGCGACGGGCAAACGCCAGAACGGCACCACCAAGTGACTGCCACGCAAAGGACGCAGCATGGGCTTGCCGCCCACCGCCCCGCGCAGCCGGTCGGCCCAGGCGCCGGTCGCGTTGACCACGGATTTGGTTCGCACCTGAAACTGCTGGTGGGTGAGCACGTCTTGCACCGTGATGCTGGACACGCGACCCGCATCAAGTTGCAAGCCAAGTGCGCTCACGTAGTTCAACACCAGTGCCCCGTCGCGCTGCGCCTCCATCAGCACACGCCAGACCAGACGAGCATCGTCGGTCTTGGCGTCCTGGAATACCAGGGCGCCGCGCATTTTGGGCGGTGCCAAGCCGGGGGCGAGCATCTGCACCTCGGCCAGATCGGCCCAGCCGTGGCTGCGAAGACCTGCCATCAGGTCGTACACCATCAAGCCGAGTTGAAACAGCCAGCGCCCGGGTTTGCGCCCTTTGCAATCGGCAAACAAGAAGCTTTGCGGCTCAATCAGTTCCGGCGCCTCGCGCATCAGCCGCTCGCGCTCGTGCACCGAGTGCAGGGTGGTTTTGATATCGCCTTCCTTGAGGTAGCGCAGTCCCCCGTGCACCAGCTTGGAGGAGCGGCTGGACGTGCCCCAGGCAAAGTCACGCTGCTCGATCAGCAGCACGTTCCAGCCCCGGCGCGCCGCCTGCTGGGCCACGCCGGCGCCGCTGATGCCGCCGCCAATCACCACCAGGTCCCAGGTGTGGGCGTCGAGCCGCGCCAGGCCTTTAGCGCGTTCTGTGCCTGCGCTTAACTCGCCCATGGGCCTTCGTCCTGCAGCAGCTTGCCGGGGTTCATGATTTTTTTCGGATCAAAGTGGCGACACAGCTCAGCCAACGTGGCCATGCCCAATGGTCCTTTCTCCTCGGCCAGGTGGGCGGCGTGGTCGCGCCCGACACCGTGCTGGTGGCTCACCGTGCCGCCGTGCGCCGCGATGGTGGCGGCGACCGCGGCTTTGAGTCGCTGCCAGCGCTCAAAGTTCGGCGCAAAGCCGCCCGGCGCAGTGGCCCAGACGAATTGCGAATAAATGCTGCTGCCCTGCGGGTACAGGTGCGACAGATGGGTGAAGGCGTGCACCCGCTCGCCGTAGGGCGCAAATACGTCGCGCGCGGCTTGCTCCATGGCCAGCATCAGGTGCTTCACCTGGGGCCAGTCCACCGCCGTCTCGATCGTGTCGGCCGAATAGCCCAAGTCCCACAGCGTGTTGCGCAAATAGGGTCCCTTGAAGCGATTGGCCGCCCACTTGGCTCCCATGGCGGGACCAATGTAGACGGCGCCATGTCTTGCCAGCAGGCGCCGCGCTTCGCGCAGGGCATGCCGCGCGGTGCGGGTGTCGGCCGTCACGCCCAACATCAGCATGCATTTGGCATCAAAGCAGCCGCGCCAGGACAAGTAGCGCTGCAGCCAGCCGATCAGGCGCGCGTGGCCAGCCAGCGTGAGGTTGGTTTCGGTCTCGATGCCGTTGGACAGGCGCAGCAGACTCAAGGGCAGTTTGCGCTGCACCAGCTCGCGCACCGCAGCCTCGGCAGCGTCCCAATGGGGGAAGAACAGGGCGTGAAAACTCTCGTGCTCTGGCAGCGGTGAGACCCGTACCGCGGCCTCGGTCAGAATGCCAAAGCGGCCTTCCGAACCCAGCACCAGCTCGCGCAAGTCCGGCCCGGCGCTGGCCGCGGGCACGGTCGGAATGGTCAGTGTGCCAACCGGAGACTCCATCTTTCCACCCGCAAACAACTGCTCGATGCGCCCATAGCGCAGCGACTGCTGGCCGCTGGAGCGTGTCACCACCCAGCCGCCCACCGTGGAATATTCAAACGACTGCGGAAAATGCCCCAGTGTGTAGCCGTGGGCGCGCAATTGCGCCTCGACCAGTGGCCCCGGCGTGCCGGCGCCGAAGGTGGCCAACTGGCTTGGCTTGTCCAGGTGCAGCAGGCGGTTCATGCGGCTGAGATTGACCGACAGGATCGGCCGCTGGCTGATCGGGCAATCCAGATGCCCGGCCACGCTGGTGCCGCCGGCAAATGGGATCACGATCCAGTTGTTTGCGTTGGCCAGGTCGATCAGCTCGCGCACCTGTTCGGAGGATTCAGGGAAGGCCACGCCGTCGGGCACCGGGGGCAGGGCGCCAAAGCGCTTGCGGATCCAGTCGCCAAAGCTCTCGCCCAGCGCCGTGGCAAAGCGGGTGTCGGCGTCGGTTTGAATGAGCGGATGCGTGGGCAGGCGCGAGGTCAGAACCTGCGCCAGCATCGCGTCGCGCGTGGCGTCAACTTGGGGCAGGCCTGGCCCCAGGCGCGCGTTCAGCATGGCGCGCGCGGCGTCGCTCAGGTCCATCGAGGTCGCGTCGTCCCCCCAGCCGTTCCATCGTCGCATGCCTTGCTCCTTGTTGTGTCAGTATCGAGCCGACTGTAGAACAAGGCCAGTCATTTGCCGTTTCGCAATGCCGCCAATCGATTGTTCTATCGCGCCAGGTCTGACGGATGCCAGGGCCTTGGATGCCCCAAGGCAATCGACCCGACGTCGGTTTACTTTACAGTTCGCCGCGTGATCCCGGAAGTATCTCCCGCAAGCCCTTGAAATTTAACAATTTTTTGCATTTGGCCTGAATCTTGCGCATGTTTGACGAATTGCGAATGATGTGTCGCAATTCTTCAAGAATGTACTCGCGCCAGCCGGGCGCGCCGTTCGCTGTGACCAACGACTTGGATGGGGAGTGCGGAAAATGCTTGAAAAGATATTACGTGGCGTCTTGACACTCGTTCTCGCGTGCGCTTCAGTCGCGGCGGCGGCGACACCGTACACGTCGATCACCGTCTTCGGCGACAGCCTCTCGGACGGTGGCAACGCCTATGCCTACACTGAAGCCATTTTCGGGCCAGGGAACGGCTTCCCACCCGCTCCGTATGCCCAGCGCTTCAGCAACGGCCCCGTCGCCGTCGAGCGACTGGCTGCCAATCTGGGGCTTTCGTTAACCCCGTCGCTGCTCGGAGGCAGTAACTATGCCTACGGGGGCGCAGAGACTGGATCGATGAACTACCTCAGGTTTAATTCGAATCCGTTTGTTGCTGCGGCATTTTCCGGTAGTAACACCGGTGTGCTGGCACAAGTGGCCGACTTCACTTCATTGCACAGTCTCAATCCCTCAAGTCTGGTCGTGCTTTGGGCCGGACCGAACGATCTTTTCTCGGCGCTCGATTCCTCAGCCGATCCTGTGGCTGCCATGTCCCTGGCGTTGTTCAACCTGCAGTTGGCGGCGCAGCAGTTGTATCTTGACGGAGCCCGTACCATCCTGATGCCGAACATGCCCAACATAGGGCTGACGCCTTTTGGGCTGTCTTTGGGGGCAGCAGCGTCGGCTCAACTCACAGGGATATCCGTGGGTTTCAACGCTGGGCTTCATTTGTTGGCCGACGCATTGAATGCAACGGACCCCGGCCTCAATATTCTCGAATTTGACACTTTCAGCCTGTTGGACAGTCTGATCAACAACCCCGCTGCCTACGGTTTCTCAAACGTGACGCAGCCGTGTTTCAACGGCGTGGCGGTCTGTGCGAACCCCGACTCCTACCTGTTTTGGGACAGCGTGCATCCGACGACGAGCGCACATCAACTCATCGGGGACCTCTTCACGACAACGACAACCGTGCCCGAGCCACCCCTGACTGCGCTGATGGCAGTCGCCTTGATTGGCCTGTACGCATCGCGCCGGCGCAAACGTTGAGCAGAATCGTTGTTCACGAGAGTCCCGCATCATCGGCGCGGGCTTTTGTCTTGGGTGCCCTCGGGAGGGTGTGAGCCAATCCATGTGTTGAGGTCGCAGGCCGCGTTCCAGACCAGCTTGCCCGACACAAGTGTCATCAGTTTCGTTGGTGCTTGATGCCCCCGGGCCTCCGGTTCTTCACGGGATAATGTGCGCACAGGAGGGGGTTCTACGAGCCTCAATCACCCATGACCATGACCTCAGCCATGCCCGCCAGCGCCTACACCGTGCTGGACAGTGGCGCCTACCATGCCAGCTTGCTCACGCGCGGTCCCTGGCACCCCGCGCACCAGCACGCCGGGCCACCCATTGCGCTGGTGTGCCGCGCCATTGAACTCGCCGCCGCCGCCCACGGCCTGACCCACATCGCGCGGCTCACCGCCAACCTGCTGCGTCCGGTGCCGATTGGAGAGGTCGCGGTCGAGGTCGCCACCGACTATGCCGGGCGCAACGCCGGCCATTTCTCGGCGCGGCTTCTGGCTGGCGGGAAGGAAGTCGCGCGCTTCACGGCGCTGGCCCAGCGCGAGAACGACCTCCAACTGCCCGACGGCCTGCCGGGCCACCCGCTGCCACTGGCACCGATGGGGCCCGAAGCGTCGCAGGCGGCGACATTCCCCTTTGCCAGCAAGCATGTGGGCTACTCCGACCTGGTCGAGACCCGCGTCGCGCAGGGTCGTTTCTTTAACGGTCCCTGTGCCATCTGGTTCCGCTTGCGCCACCCGCTGCTCGGCAGCGAAGCACCCAGTGTCTACCAGCGCGTCGCCGTTGCTGCTGATTCGGGCAATGGCATCAGCGCGATTCTCGATTTAAAAAGCTACAGCTTCGTCAATTCGGACCTGACCATCAATCTCTTGCGTCGGCCTCAGGGTGAGTGGATCTGCCTCGATGCCCGCACCTATCTTGGCCCGAACGGTGGCGGCCTCGCCGAATCGGCGCTCTACGATACACACGGGCTCATTGGCCGGGCCACGCAGAGCCTGTGCGTCAGCCAGCGCGACTGAGGATGTCGCCAGTTGAGGGTTCTATCGCGCCAAGTGCGAAACTCTTTTCGGTTCATTCGACCCTTACCCCTTGATCAAAGAGTACCAACATGACAACAAAAACCCCGATCGACCGCAGGCAATTGCTGGGCAGCATGTTCGACGCAGCCGTTGCGTCAGCGCAGCCGGCGCTGTGCCTGCCGCCATTTCTGCCAGCACAGCCAAAGGGCAGAACAATCGTCATCGGCGCGGGGAAAGCCTCTGCTGCCATGGCGCGGGCGCTGGAAGAGCATTGGAGCGGTCCGCTCGAAGGTCTGGTGGTCACGCGCTATGGTTACGAAGTGCCTTGCAAGCGAATCGACATTGTGCAGGCGGCGCATCCGGTACCCGATGCAGCCGGTCTGCTTGCCACCCAGCGCATCTTGGATGCCGTGAGCGACCTGACCCCTGACGATTTGGTGATCGCACTGATCTCCGGCGGCGGTTCCTCACTGCTGGTCGCACCGAGCCCCGGCTTGACGCTGGCGGACAAGCAGGCCATCAACGTTCAGTTGCTCAAGAGCGGGGCGAGCATCTCCGAGATGAACTGCGTGCGCCGTCACCTCTCAAGCATCAAGGGTGGACGGCTCGGTGCAGCCTGCCACCCCGCCAGACTGCTCACCCTGCTGATTTCGGACGTGCCCGGCGACGCACCGGTTGACATTGCCTCCGGCCCCACGGTGGCGGACTCAAGCACCTGCGCCGATGCGCTGGCCATCGTTGATCGGTACCGCATTGAGATGCCGCCCGCAGTGCGCTCGCTGCTGGAATCCGGCCAGGGCGAGAGCGTCAAGCCTGGCGACGCGCGGCTGATGGGAAGCGAGACGCGCATGATCACGGCGCCCCAAATGGCACTCGAAGCTGCGGCACGGGTCGCCCGCAGCGCGGGCCTTGCAAGCTACATCCTCAGTGACAGCCTGGAGGGCGAAGCACGCGAGGTTGGCAAGACGCTGGCTGGCATCGCTCGACAGGTGGCTCTGCACGGTCAACCCTTCACACCGCCCTGCGTGCTGCTGTCGGGCGGCGAGACCACGGTGACGGTGCAGGGAACTGGCCGTGGTGGTCGCAATGTGGAGTTTTTGCTCGCGCTCGCTGTTGCCCTCGACGGATTGACCGCCATCCATGCCATTGCCGGCGATACCGATGGCGTTGATGGCGCCGAGGAAATTGCCGGTGCCGTCATCACACCCGACACCTTGGCTCGCGCCTGGGGCCTTGGCATCAATCCACGTGCCAGTCTCGACAACAACGATGGTCACGGGTTCTTTCAGGCGCTGGGTGACTCTGTGGTGACCGGGCCCACCCTGACCAATGTGAACGACTTTCGGGCCATCGTCATCGACGCCGGTCCGGCCGACAGAATGCCCTGAATGCAGCGCAGGCGCTGGAACTTGTTGAAGACATAGCGGCCAAGCAAGCCAATTTTCAATGCAAAGGCGCGCGACTATCATGGCGCGATGCCCTTAACCGATTGCTTTATCCCGGCCGCCGCTCCAAGCGCGCGCGTGGTGGCGCCCTACGCCCACACGCTGTGGGATGCAGCGCGTGCACAGGGGCTGGACGACGCGCTGTTGATGGCCACGCTCGGGCGCGCCGCCATCGGCGATGACGATGTTTCGGTGGCGGCCTACCTGGACCTGCTGGAGGCGGCTCGCGCCCAAGGTGGGCCGCTGTTTGGCTGGCGTCTGGGGCAGTGGGTCAAACCCACCTCCTATGGCGTCAACGGTATCTTGCTGCTGGCTTGTCCAACCCTGGGGGATGCACTGCAACAGGTACTGCGTTTTGAGTCGCTGGTGCATGACCTGGGTCGCTCCAGCTTCACCCGGCACGCAGACAGGGTGGTTTACGCCTGGCGCAACGACTGCGCCGCGCATCCGATGGCCGGTGTGCTGGCGGAATCTGTGTTCTCTGGCATTCAGACCTGCGCCCAGTGGCTGATCGGCAAGCCCCTGATCGATTTTGACCTTGAGTTCATGCATGTCACCGACGCAGCGACATCGACGCGCATTGCGCAGTGGAGTGGGGCGCGTGTGCGCTGGGGCGCGGCTGAAAACCGGGCCATCTTTCCGGCCTCGCTACTGGCCTGGCCGATCCCGCAAGCCAACAAGGCCTTGTTGCCTTTGTTGCAGCAGCACGCCGAAGCCTTGCTGCAAGCGCGCTATCCGCAGGAAGTGGGCATCGTGGCCCAGGTGCGCCAAAGTATTTCTGGTCGTCTGGGAAGCGGTTCGGTCAAACTCGCCGGCGTCGCCTCCGACTTGCACCTGTCCACCCGCACCTTGCAGCGCCGCCTGGCGGATGTGGGGGTGGCTTATCAGACGCTGCTGGACAGTAGCCGCCACGAATTGGCTCGCCATTACCTGAGCAACTCGGCCATGCCGGTGGCCGAAGTGGCTTATCTGCTGGGTTTTCACGATACGCCAGCGTTTCATCACGCCTTCAAGGGCTGGCAAGGTCAGGGGCCAGGGCAGTACCGCGTGTCAGTTTGCCAAAAAGTTTAAGGCTTTTAGGCCTCTAGCCCCCGTAGAATAAGGATGTATAGCTATTAAATTAATAGCTAATGCCAGCTGGCCTTTGCGGGCCGGCTTGATCCTGCTGCCGGTCCAACCGAGCTCGGCAATCAGCTGACCCGGCGCTCAATGCCCCAGAATCTTCGACAAAAAGTCTTTGCTGCGCTCGTTTTGCGGATTGTTGAAGAAGTCATGCGGATTGTTTTGTTCCACGATCTGACCCTGATCCATAAAGATCACGCGGTCGGCCACCGCTTTGGCAAAGCCCATTTCATGCGTGACGCACAGCATGGTGATGCCTTCATCGGCCATGGCAATCATCACATCGAGCACTTCCTTGATCATTTCGGGGTCCAGCGCCGACGTGGGCTCGTCAAACAGCATGATTTTGGGCTTGAGGCACAAGGCACGCGCAATGGCGACCCGCTGCTGCTGGCCGCCTGAGAGTTGCAACGGATATTTCTCGGCCTGCTCGGCGATGCGCACCCGGTTGAGCTGGTGCATGGCCTTTTCCTCGGCTTCCTTTTTGGGCATTTTGCCGACCCACATCGGTGACAGCGTCAGGTTCTCCAGGACCGTCAGGTGGGGGAACAGATTGAATTGCTGAAACACCATGCCGACTTCCTTGCGCACCTGGTCGATGGCCTTGACGTCGTCAGCGAGTTCGATCCCGTCCACAACCAGACGCCCTTGTTGGTGCTCTTCAAGGCGATTGATGCAGCGGATCAGCGTGGATTTTCCCGAGCCCGACGGCCCGCAAATGACGATGCGTTCGCCCTTGGCCACGGTCAGGTCAATGTCGCGCAGCACATGAAAGTTATTGCCGTACCACTTGTTGACCTTGTCGAAAATGATGATGGGTTGTGGGGTTGAGGACTCGGACATGATTGTTTTCTTTTGGGTGAGAGGGTTTCAGCGCAGCTTGCTTTTATTGACTTGTTTTTCCACCCAGTGGCTGTAGCGCGACATGGAGAAGCAAAACACAAAATAAATCAGGGCAATAAAAATGTAGCCTTCGATCGTGAACGGGCGCCAGTTGGAATCGGAGTTAAGCGCCAGGCTCATGGCCCCGGTCAATTCATAGAGGCTGACGATGGTGACCAGCGAGGTGTCCTTGAAGGTAGAAATGAAGTTGTTCATGATGCCCGGCACCACCATCGCCAGGGCTTGCGGCAGCACGATCTTGCGCTGGGTTTGCCAATACGAAAGCCCCAGGGTGGCGGCCGCCTCGACTTGCCCCTTGGGAATGGCCTGCAAACCGCCGCGAATGACCTCGGCCGAATAGGCCGCGGCAAACAGGGTGATGCCCACCAACACGCGAATCAGCACGTCGATCTTGAATCCCTGCGGCATGAACAGTGGAAACATGAAGGAGGCCATGAACAGCACCGAGATCAGCGGCACGCCGCGAATCAACTCGACGTAAATGGTACAAAAACTGCGGATGGCGGGCAGGCTGGAGCGCCGCCCCAGTGCCACCAGCAGTGCAATCGGGAACGACATCACCAAGGACAGCGAGGCCAGCAGAATGGTCAGCGGCAAGCCGCCCCAGCGATCGGTGTCCACTTGGGTCAGGCCCAGTGTGTTGCCGTACATCAGGGTGAAAAATGCTGCCAGCACGACCAGCCACAGCAGCGGCAGCCAGGTTTTCCAGAACATGCGCACGCAGCTGGCCACCAGCAAGCCGGTGAGCAGCACAGTGGCAATCAGCGGGCGCCATTGTTCCTCAAACGGGTAGCGTCCGAAGATGATGACACGGTATTTCTCGGCGATCACGCCCCAGCAGGCGCCCACACCGTCGGCGCGGCAGGCCTCATAGTTCGGCAGCCAGGCGGCTTTGAACACCGCCCAGTTCAGGATTTGCGGTACCAGCCACAGTAAAACGCCGCCAACGATCAGGGTCGCCAGGGTGGTTTTCCAGTCAGCCAGCAAATTGGCCTTGACCCACGCGACCGGGCCTTCGGTGTCGACCGGGGCAGGGCGCGCCGCGATGGGTTGAAAAATAGTTGCAGTCATGGTGTGGGTCCGGGGTCAACGTTCTTTGATAGCGGAGCGGCTGTTGTACCAGTTCATCAGAATGGCGGTACCCAGCGAGGTGCTCAGGTAAACCAGCATCACCAATGAAATGCACTCCACCGCGCGGCCGGTCTGGTTGAGCGCGGTGTTGGCAATGGAGACCACATCGGGGTAGCCAATGGCCACCGCCAGCGAGGAGTTTTTGGTCAGGTTCAGGTATTGGTTGGTCAGCGGCGGGATGATCACGCGCAACGCCTGTGGCAGCATCACCAGGCGCATTTCCTGCTGGCGGCTCAGGCCCAAGGCGGCAGCCGCTTCACTTTGGCCCAGTGGTACCGACTGGATGCCACCGCGCACCACCTCGGCGATGAAGGAGGCGGTGTAAAGCGTCAAACCCAATAACACAGCCAAAAACTCAGGTGTCAGCGCCCCCCCGTTTTCAATCGAAAAATCACCTTTGAACGGTCGGTTCAAAGCAGTGGGTGCACCACCGAGCAACCATCCCAGCAGGCTGGCCGCAACAATGATCACCATCGGCATCCAGAACATGCTGCGCACCCGGCCGGTCGCCTCAAATTGGCGCTTGGCCCAGCGCCGGTAAACCCAGGCCAAAACCAAACCGGGGATCAAACCATAAGCGGCCCACAATTGCCCGATAGACCATACCGGAATAGGGTAGTTGAGCCCGCCTTTGCTCAAGAAAAAAGAGCCTAACACCCAGGCATCAGATGCAGCGGGCAATACCTCGGTCAAGATCACGTACCACAGCAGCAGTTGCAATAGCACGGGGATGTTGCGGAAAAGCTCCACGTAGACCTGGCACAGGCCGCGCACCAGGGCATTGCGCGAGAACCGCCCCACGCCTAACAGGGTGCCTAACACGGTCGCCAGAATAATGCCCAGCACGGCCACGCGCAGGGTGTTGGTGACGCCCACCAGGAAGGCTTGCCAGTACGGTTGGGCCGAGTCAAACGGGTACAGGCTCTCGCCGATATCAAAGCCGGCCGCCTGTGTCAGAAAGTCAAACCCGCTCTGGATGCCACGCACCCGCATGTTGAGCAGGGTGTTGTGGGCCAGAAACCAGACAAAGCCGCCAATGACAAGAAGGGCAACGACCTGGTAAATCAGGCCTCGAAAGGCCTGACTTCGCCAGGACCAGTTATTCTTTTTAGGAGGATTTTTGGAATTCATTGTGCTTTGCGATTTGCAGTGCTTCGTGAAACAACAAGAGGGACACCTGAATAGAGCGTCATAAAAAAAGGCGCCGCGTGAATCGCCAGAGCGACATCAAGCGGCGCCGGTCAGGGCTGAGTGCCGCGAATTAACGCACCGGATAGGCGTACATCAAACCGCCCTTGTTCCACTGGTTGTTGACGCCACGCGGCAGGCCCAGAGGTGAACTGGGGCCGACATTGCGTTCAAAAATTTCGCCATAGTTGCCAGTGGCCTTGATGGCGTTGGCCATCCAGTCCTTGCTCAGACCCAGCAGCTTGCCACTGTCTTCAGAGGTGCCCAGAATGCGCTGCACCACGGGGTCTTTGCTGGTGGTCTTCAAACCTTCCAAATTGGCTTGGGTGATGCCGTATTCTTCAGCTTCGAGCAGGCCATAAATAACCCATTTGACAATCGCAAACCACTCGTCGTCACCGCGGCGCACCATGGGGCCCAAAGGCTCTTTAGAGATGAGTTCAGGCAGGATGACATGTTCTTTGGGGTCCTTGGCAACCTTGTTGCGGGTCGAAGCCAGACCAGACGCGTCGGTTGTGTAGGCAATGCAACGGCCGGTAAAGTAAGCGTTTTCAGCGGCCTCAAGCTTTTCAAACACGACCGGTTTGATGTTCAGTCCGTTGGCCTTGGAGTAGTCGGTCAGGTTCTTTTCCGTGGTGGTGCCGGATTGCACGCACACGGTTTGGCCCTTGAGCTGCTTGGCGCTCTTGATCTTGCTCTTGACCGGCACCATGAAGCCTTGACCATCATAGTAGGTCACTGCGGTGTCGTGCAGGCCCAGAGACGCATCGCGGGTCAGGGTGAATGTGGTGTTGCGCGAGAGTACGTCCACTTCACCCGACTGCAGGGCCGTGAAGCGTTGCTGCGCATTGAGCGGCACATATTTGATCTTTTCAGCATCGCCCAAGGTGGCAGCAGCGATGGCGCGGCATACATCCACGTCCAACCCAGACCATTTGCCCGCCGAGTCAGCCGCACCAAACCCGGCCAAACCGGTGTTGACACCGCAGACCACCTGACCACGGGCCTTGATGCCGTCCAGGGTCTTGCCCGCGTGGGCAGGAGCGGTCATGAAGGCGCCCAAGGTTGCCACGACGGCGGTCAGGGTTTGTAATTTACTCAGATGCATTTGCATTACTCCAGTGGAAAAAATGAATCAAACAAAGGACAGCGGCAGTTTTCTGCGGATTTATCCCCGGGGAGAACTTTAGTCCCCCTGGGGATACCTTGGCATCGGGGTTTACTCTTGCCGTTCATGCAAAATATTTATAACCTGATCCAACTATGTCGCTTGCCCCTTAAGCCATGAGCAAAATCTGTACCAACTGGCAGATACCCTGAACACTTGCGGTTTAATTGACCAGTACCCGAAAATATTCAACTTCTTGAAGGAAAGCCTGCCATGTTGCTAGATGCTGCCCAATCCCAACTCGTGCTGGTGGATTACCAAAACCGCCTGATGCCCGCCATTTTTGAAGCTCCGCTGGTGCTGGCCAACGCGCTGCGCCTGGCGCAAATTGCGCGTTTGCTGGAGGTACCAATTTGGGGCACTGAACAAAATCCGTCCAAGTTGGGCGAAAACGCGCCCGAATTGCGGGCGCTGTGCGCGCAGACCTTGAGCAAAATGCATTTCAGCGGTGTCGAAGAAGGCCTGGGCGAGTGGTTGCGTCCACCAGCCAAGCCGGTCGCGGGCAATGCGCGCAGCTTGCCCAAGCACCTGCAAAAGCCGACTGCAAATGCGTCCGAGCGCAACACGGTCGTGATTGCTGGCTGCGAGGCGCACGTTTGCCTGCTGCAAACCGCGCTGCATTTGCTCGAAGATGAGTTTGAAGTCTGGGTGGTGACCGACGCCTGCAGCTCACGCACCGAGCGCAACCGCGACGCTGCCTTTGACCGGCTGGCGGGCGCTGGGGCCGAACTGGTAACGACCGAGATGGTGGCGTTTGAGTGGCTGCGCGGCGCCGAGCATCCCCACTTCAAAGCCGTGCAGAATTTGATAAAATAGGGCAAAAGCCGGCGTCAGTATTACGTTAGTAGCTATTAGTTGTATAGCAGTCAAGTGCCAGTCATTGATCGAAAGGTCTTACCCCGGCAGCCACGGGCCAAACCGACGTCGTGCCCGCTACAACGCCGCTCTGTGTCCAGGTGAACAGGCGCAAGGTAGTGCAGCAGGGTCAGAGGCTGAGGCGACAAGTCAGTTTGCAGCAAGTTCAAAGTCCATAATTATGAATTCAGTTTCATGACCCTTGGAGACCCACAATGACAAACTATGCTGAATTTCACCGCCGTTCACTCGAAGATCGCGACGCATTCTGGGGCGAACAAGCCCGACTGGTGGATTGGAAAACGCAGCCACAGCAGGTCTGTGACTACACCAATCCGCCCTTTGCCAAGTGGTTTGTGGGTGGCACCACCAATTTGTGCCACAACGCGGTCGATCGCCATCTGAAAGACCGGGCCGACCAGGCGGCGCTGATTTTTGTGTCGACCGAGACCAACCAGGAGAAGGTTTATTCCTTCCGTGAACTGCACGCCGAGGTGCAGCGCATGGCGGCGGTGCTTAAAGACCTGGGGGTGAAAAAGAGCGACCGGGTGCTGATCTACATGCCGATGATTGCCGATGCCGCGTTTGCCATGCTGGCCTGCGCGCGCATAGGCGCCATTCACTCGGTGGTTTTTGGCGGCTTTGCCTCGGGCTCACTGGCCTCGCGCATTGAAGATGCCTCGCCCAAAGTGATCATCAGTGCCGACGCCGGGTCGCGCGGCGGCAAAGCGGTGGCTTACAAACCCTTGCTGGATGAAGCGATCCGCTTGTCCAGCCACAAACCGGAGGCGGTGTTGCTGGTGGATCGTGGTCTCGTTCCTATGAATTTGGTAGCGGGTCGGGACCATCTGTGGGCGGCTTTGCGGCAAAAACACATGAGTACCGTGGTGCCCTGCGAGTGGGTCGATGCCACGCACCCGAGCTACACGCTCTACACCAGCGGTACCACCGGCAAGCCTAAAGGTGTGCAGCGCGACACCGGCGGTTACGCCGTCGCGCTGGCCGCCAGCATGAAACACATCTACTGTGGCAATGCCGGTGAAACCTATTTTTCCACCAGCGACATCGGTTGGGTCGTGGGCCACAGCTACATCATTTACGGCCCCCTGATTGCGGGCATGGCGACCATCATGTACGAAGGCCTGCCGACGCGACCGGATGGCGGCATCTGGTGGAGTCTGGTCGAGAAATATAAGGTGACGGTGATGTTCAGCGCGCCCACGGCGATCCGGGTGCTAAAAAAACAGGACCCGGCGCTGCTCAAAAAATACGATTTGTCGTCACTGCGTGCACTGTTCCTGGCCGGCGAGCCCCTGGATCAGCCCACTGCCCAGTGGATCAGCGAGGGCCTGGGCCGACCGATTGTTGACAACTACTGGCAGACCGAGACCGGCTGGCCGATCCTGAGCATTTGCAAGGGCGTTGATGATTCGCCGACCAAGTTCGGCTCACCAGGCAAGGCGGTCTACGGCTACAACGTCAAACTGCTCGACGAAAACACCGGCGAGGAACTCAAGGGCGCCAACCAGAAGGGCGTGGTGGCCATCGAGGGTCCGTTGCCGCCCGGCTGCCTGCAAACGGTGTGGGGTGACGATGCACGATTTGTCAGCACGTACTGGACCACCATCCCCGGACGCATGGTCTATAGCACTTTTGACTGGGGAATTCGCGATGCCGATGGCTACTACTTCATCCTGGGCCGCACCGACGATGTGATCAACGTCGCCGGGCACCGGCTGGGCACGCGTGAGATTGAAGAAAGCATCTCGGCCCACCCCAACATTGCCGAAGTGGCGGTGGTCGGCGTCGCCGATCAACTCAAGGGGCAGGTCGCGATGGCGTTTGCGGTGGTCAAGGACATGACCCTGGTTGCCGACGAAGCCGGTCGCCTGAAGTTGGAGGGCGAGATCATGAAACTCGTGGACGGTGACCTGGGTGCCGTCGCCCGTCCAGCGCGCGTGCGCTTTGTCACGGTGCTGCCGAAAACCCGCAGCGGCAAGCTGCTGCGCCGGGCCGTGCAGGCGGTTTGTGAAGGGCGCGACCCAGGGGACTTGACGACCATGGAAGACCCGGCAGCGCTGCAACAGATCAAGGATTTGGTGACAGAGTAAGTCGGTATTTGGGGTCGGCGTCGAAAACCCGCCGTCTGACCCGAAGTTCTCATTAGTGGCACAATTGCGCCTCGTCACAGGGCCCTTCCAGCCACAGTCGCATCCGCCAAACGGTCAAGCCGTGACGCGGAAGGTTTTTAAAAACAGCTTTAACCAGCTCAAGTTTCCTGCAGGGAAACGGAGGTCAGCGCAATATGAGTGAAACAACGTCTCAAGGGGCGAGTTCGACATCGTCGGTCTATCAGGCCTATCAGGCCAATACCTATCTTTTTGGTGGCAACGCACCGTACGTCGAAGAGATGTACGAAAACTACCTAGCCAACCCCGGTGGTGTGCCAGACAGTTGGCGTGATTACTTCGACGCCTTGCAGCATGTGCCCGCCGCCGATGGCAGCAACGCCAAAGACGTGCCTCACCTGCCCGTCATCAATGCATTTGCTGAGCGTGCCAAACAGGGTGGCACCAAGGTGGTGGTGGCCAATGTCGATGCCGAAATGGGGCGCAAGCGCACCGCCGCGCAGCAGTTGATTGCAGCCTACCGCAACGTTGGCGTCAGTTGGGCGGATCTGGATCCTTTGAAGCGCGCCGAGCGGGTGGCGATTCCTGAATTGGAGCCCTCGTTTTACGGTTTCAGCGATGCCGACCAGGAAGCGGTGTTTGACACCAGCAACACCTTCTTTGGCAAAAACAGCATGAGCCTGCGCGAGTTGATGAACGCGTTGCGGCAGACTTATTGCGGCACCATCGGTGCGCAATTCATGCACACCACGGATCAGAACCACAAACGCTGGTGGCAACAAAAGTTGGAGAGTATTCGTTCCAAACCGAGCTTCTCGGTGGAACAACAAAAACACATTCTGGATCGGCTGACCGCGGCCGAAGGCCTGGAGCGGTTTTTGCACACCAAGTACGTGGGGCAAAAGCGCTTTTCCCTGGAAGGCGGCGAGAGTTTTATCGCCTGCATGGATGAGCTTATTCAATCGGCCGGCGTCAAGGGTATCCAGGAAATCGTGATTGGCATGGCGCACCGGGGTCGTCTGAATGTGCTGGTGAATTCGCTGGGCAAGATGCCTGGTGATCTGTTTGCCGAGTTCGACCATACCGCACCCGAAGAATTGACCAGCGGGGACGTGAAATACCACCAGGGTTTCAGTTCTGACGTCACCACCCGCGGTGGCCCGGTGCATTTGAGTCTGGCGTTCAACCCCTCGCATCTGGAGATCGTCAACCCGGTGGTTGAGGGTTCAGTGCGCGCCCGCATGGATCGCCGCGCTGACCCGCTCGGCAAGCAAGTGCTGCCGGTGCTGGTGCATGGCGACGCGGCCTTTTCGGGCCAGGGTGTCAACATGGAAACCTTTGCACTGGCTGAAACCCGGGGTTACTCCACGGGTGGCACGGTGCATATCATCATCAACAACCAGATCGGTTTCACCACCAGCGATCCACGCGACAGCCGCTCCACACTGTATTGCACCGATGTGATCAAGATGATCGAGGCGCCGGTGGTGCATGTGAACGGCGATGACCCGGAAGCTGTGGTGCTGGCCACTCAGTTGGCGCTTGAGTTCCGTCTGGAGTTTCGCAAGGACGTGGTGGTGGACATCATTTGTTTCCGCAAGCTCGGCCACAATGAGCAGGACACACCCGCGCTGACGCAGCCGCTGATGTACAAGAAAATTGCAACTCACCCCGGAACGCGCAGCCTGTACGCCGACAAGCTGGCAGCGCAGGGTTTGGGGGCCACGCTCGGCGATGACATGGTCAAAGCCTTTCGCGCTGCCATGGATGCGGGCAAACACACGGTGGACCCGGTACTGACCAACTTCAAGAGCAAGTACGCTGTGGACTGGGCGCCCTTTATTGGCCAGAAGTGGACCGATGCCGCCGAGACCGCGATCCCCCTGGGTGAGTGGAAGCGTCTGGCTGAAAAAATCACCACCATTCCGGCCAGCGTGACGCCGCACAACCTGGTTAGAAAGGTTTATGAAGACCGCGCCGCCATGGGCAGGGGCGACCTACCGGTGGACTGGGGCATGGGCGAACACATGGCCTTTGCCTCGCTGGTGGCCAGCGGTTACCCGGTGCGCCTGAGCGGCGAAGATTGCGGTCGCGGCACCTTTACCCATCGGCATTCGGTGATTCACGACCAGAATCGTGAAAAGTGGGATGTGGGCACCTATATCCCGCTGCAAAACGTGACCGACAACCAGGCTCCGTTTGTTGTCATCGACTCGATCCTGTCAGAAGAGGCCGTGCTGGCCTTTGAGTATGGCTACGCGTCGAACGAACCCAACACGCTGGTGATCTGGGAAGCCCAGTTTGGCGACTTTGCCAATGGGGCGCAAGTTGTTATCGACCAGTTCATCGCCTCCGGCGAGGTCAAGTGGGGCCGTGTCAACGGCATCACCCTGATGCTGCCGCACGGCTATGAAGGCCAGGGCCCGGAGCACAGCTCGGCCCGACTGGAGCGCTTCATGCAGCTCAGTGCCGACACCAATATGCAGGTCGTGCAGCCGACCACGGCGAGCCAGATCTTCCACATTTTGCGGCGACAGATGGTGCGCAACATTCGCAAGCCTTTGATCATCCTGACGCCCAAGTCGCTGCTGCGCGCCAAGGATGCGGCGTCCCCCGTGTCCGAATTTACCAAGGGCAGCTTCCAGACCATCATTCCGGAACAAAAAGCGCTGAAGGCCGACAAGGTCAAGCGCCTGGTGGCTTGTTCCGGCAAGGTCTATTACGACCTGGTCAAAAAGCGCGAAGAAATCGCTGCCGACGACGTGGCGATTATTCGGGTCGAGCAGTTGTATCCGTTTCCACACAAGGCGTTTGCCACTGAACTCAAAAAATATCCGAATGTGACGGAAGTCGTATGGTGTCAGGACGAGCCGCAGAACCAGGGCGCCTGGTTTTTTGTGCAGCATTACATCTACGAAAACATGATTGATGGGCAAAAGCGGGGCTACTCGGGTCGCGCGGCGTCGGCATCACCCGCCGTGGGTTATGCGCACCTGCACCAGGAGCAGCAAAAAGCGCTGGTTGAAGGCGCATTCGCCAAGCTCAAAGGCACTGTCCTCACTAAATAAAGAACGAAAGAAATATCATGGCTATCGTAGAAGTGAAAGTCCCGCAACTGTCGGAATCCGTGGCTGAGGCCACCATGTTGCAGTGGAAGAAGAAGGTCGGTGACGCTGTCGCCGTGGATGAAATCCTGATCGACATCGAAACCGACAAAGTGGTGCTGGAAGTTCCCGCCCCGTCGGCCGGTGTGATTGTTGAGATTCTGGTCGCTGACGGTGGCACCGTGGCGGCCGAGCAGGTGATTGCCCGCATCGACACCGAAGCCAAGGCTGGTGCGGCGGTTGCGCCTGCGGCGGCTCAAGCTGCCGTGGCCGCGCCAGTCGCCACGGCATCGGCAGCAGTGGTGGGTGGCGGTGCGATGGCCGGTGTGCCGATGCCCGCAGCGGCCAAGTTGATGGCGGATAACCAACTGGCCGCGGGCTCCGTGGCAGGCACAGGTAAAGATGGCCGCGTCACCAAGGGTGATGTGTTGAGCGCTGTTGCGGCTGCTTCTGCTCCTAAAGCAGCAGCTGTTGCCGCAATGCCAGCAAGGGCTCCTGTGATTTTATTGCCTCAGGTCGCAGCACCGGCTGTCAATCTGGGCGAACGCCCGGAGCAGCGCGTGCCCATGAGTCGCCTGCGCGCCCGTGTCGCCGAGCGGCTCTTGCAATCGCAATCCACCAATGCCATTTTGACCACGTTCAACGAGATCAACATGGCGCCGGTGATGGACATGCGCAAGCGCATGCAGGAGCGGTTTGAGAAAGAGCATGGCGTGAAGCTGGGCTTCATGAGCTTCTTCGTCAAGGCGGCGGTGCATGCCCTCAAGAAGTTCCCGATGCTCAATGCGTCGGTGGATGGCACCGACATCGTTTATCACGGCTTTTTTGATATTGGTATCGCTGTGGGCTCGCCGCGCGGTTTGGTGGTGCCGATTTTGCGCAATGCCGACCAGATGAGCTTTGCCGACATTGAGAAAAAGATCGCCGAATACGGTGCCAAAGCCCGTGACGGCAAGCTGGGCATGGAAGAGATGACCGGTGGCACGTTCTCGATCAGCAATGGTGGCACCTTTGGCTCCATGCTGTCCACTCCCATCATCAATCCGCCGCAGTCGGCCATCTTGGGGGTTCACGCGACCAAAGACCGCGCCGTGGTGGAAAACGGTCAAGTGGTGGTGCGTCCCATGAACTACTTCGCCATGAGCTACGACCACCGCATCATCGACGGCCGCGAAGCCGTGCTGGGCCTGGTGGCGATGAAAGAAGCGCTGGAAGACCCGGCGCGCCTGTTGTTCGACATCTAAGCCATCTGGCTCGACCCACCCTGAGCGGCGCACTTCATGTGCCCGAATCCGGTGGGTTTTCAATTCAAAAAACGGGATTTTTATGAGCAAGCAATTTGACGTGATCGTGATTGGTGCTGGCCCCGGCGGCTATATCGCTGCCATTCGTGCCGCCCAACTCGGCAAAAACGTGGCCTGTGTGGATGAGTGGAAGAACAGCAAGGGCGGCCCGGCGCTGGGCGGCACCTGCACCAACACGGGCTGTATTCCGTCCAAGGCCCTGCTGCAGTCGTCGGAGCATTTCGACCATGCCAGCCATCACTTTGCCGAGCACGGCATCGAGGTCAAAGGCGTGAGCATGGATGCGGCCAAGATGGTGGCACGCAAGGACGCCGTGGTGAAGCAAAACAACGATGGCATCCTGTACCTGTTCAAAAAGAACAAGGTCAGCTTCTTCCATGGTCGCGCCTCGTTTGTGAAAGCAGTGGAGGGCGGCTACGAAATCAAGGTGGCAGGCGCTGCCGAAGAAACGCTGCTGGGCCAGCAAGTCATTGTGGCCACGGGTTCTAGCGCCCGCGCGCTGCCGGGTGCGCCGTTCGACGAGAGCCAGGTCCTGTCCAACGAAGGCGCTTTGGCCATGACGGCCGTGCCGAAGAAGCTGGGTTTGATTGGCTCGGGTGTGATTGGCCTGGAGATGGGCTCGGTCTGGCGTCGTTTGGGTTCTGAAGTGACCATTCTGGAAGGTCTGCCGACTTTCCTGGGCGTGGTCGACGCGCAGATTGCCAAGGAAGCGCACAAAGCCTTTGTCAAGCAGGGCCTCAAGATCGAGCTGGGCGTGACGGTTGGCGACGTCAAGGTCGGCAAAAAAGGTGTCAGCGTCGCTTGGACCAACGCCAAGGGTGAGGCTCAAAAACTGGACATGGACAAGTTGATCGTGTCAATTGGCCGGGTGCCCAACACCGCTGGCCTGAACGCCGAAGCCGTTGGCCTGCAACTCGATGAGCGCGGCGCGATCGTGGTGGACAGTGATTGCAAAACCAACCTGCCCGGCGTGTGGGCAGTCGGTGACGTGGTGCGTGGCCCGATGCTGGCGCACAAGGCGGAAGAAGAAGGCGTTGCGGTGGCCGAGCGCATCGCGGGCCAGCATGGGCATGTCAACTTCAACACCATTCCGTGGGTGATTTACACCAACCCGGAGATTGCCTGGGTGGGACGCACGGAGCAGCAACTCAAGGCCGACGGCGTGGCCTACAAAGCGGGTACCTTCCCGTTCCTGGCCAATGGCCGTGCCCGTGCTTTGGGGGACACCACCGGCATGGTCAAAATGCTGGCCGATGCCACCACGGATGAAATTTTGGGCGTGCACATTGTCGGCCCCATGGCCAGCGAGTTGATTGCCGAATGTGTGGTGGCGATGGAATTCCGCGCCAGCAGCGAAGACATTGCACGCATTTGCCACGCCCACCCGACTTTGAGCGAATCCACCAAGGAAGCGGCGCTGGCGGTGGACAAACGCACACTGAATTTCTAAATTTATAGAAAATAGGCCTCTAGCCCCCGTTCTATATGCGAATACAGCTATTAATAGTATAGCAATTTAGAGTTGAGTTCGTGACTGTCAGACAAGCCTACAAAGCCGAGATTGCCGCCCGTGGCTACACCGCTGACCCAGCGCAGTGGCGCGCCGTGGAGGCGTTGGGGCGCTGCGCCCGTGAGTGGACGGCTTTTCGGGAGCAGCGCTCCAATTCCCTCAAGAAGCTGATCAACCGCCCCGCCATTCCGCGCGGCGTTTACCTGTATGGCGGGGTCGGGCGGGGCAAGAGTTTTCTGATGGACTGCTTTTTTGGCGCGGTGCCACTCAAGCGCAAGACCCGCTTGCATTTTCACGAGTTCATGCGGGAAGTGCATCGTGAGCTCGCCGAGCTGAGCGGCACGGCCGATCCTCTGGATGTGCTGGCCCGGCGCATGGCGAAAAAATACCGGCTGATTTGCTTTGATGAGTTTCACATTGCCGACATCACGGATGCCATGATCCTGCACCGGCTGCTAGCGGCCTTGTTCAGCAACGGTGTCGGATTTGTGACGACCTCAAATTTCAAGCCGGACGATCTGTACCCCAATGGTCTGCACCGCGACCGCATTCTGCCCGCGATTGCCTTGCTCAAACAGCAACTCGAAGTCGTCAATGTGGACAACGGCGTCGATTACCGTCGCCTGATGCTGGAGCAACTCGATTGCTACCATGTGCCCCTGGGTGCGCCAGCGGATGCGGCCATGCGTGATGCCTTTGAGCGCCTGGCGGAAACGCAGGACGAACAACCCGTGCTGCAAATCGAGGCCCGGCAAATTCACGCGCGGCGCAAGGCGGGAGGACTGGTCTGGTTCGACTTCAAGACCTTGTGCGGCGGGCCCCGCTCGCAGAACGACTATTTGGAAATTGCCAGCCGGTTTCACACCGTTTTATTGAGTGACGTTCCCCAGATGCCGCCCCGCATGGCGTCGGAGGCGCGGCGTTTTACCTGGCTGGTGGATGTGCTGTATGACCGACGGGTCAAGCTGATCATGTCAGCGGCGGTACCGCCGCAAGAGTTGTATTTAGAGGGACCGCTGCTGCATGAATTTCCGCGCACGGTGTCGCGCTTGAACGAAATGCAATCGGCTGAGTTTTTGGCGCTGGAGCGTCGTCTGGTCGACACCTGTTTGACGTAACAAATAGCTCTCGGCTTTGACCTGGCTCTTGCTCAATGACCGCTGAAAGTCAGGTTCCCAACGGTTCGAGCTTGACCACCACCAATGACAGGTTGTCGCCGCTGCCATGACCACGGGAGCGCGCTTTTTCGATCAAAAACTCGGTCGCTTCCCTGGCGGACAGGGTGGCGAGAACTGATCCGATTTCATCACTCGTGAAGTAGTGCCAGATGCCATCGCTGCAGGCCATCAGAATGTCCCCCGCGTGCAGTTGGGCAATGAAATGCGTACTGACCGGTGGATCGTTTTCGGTCCCCAGGCAACCCAAAAGAATATTGGATTGCGGATGTGCATTGGCTTGCTCTTCGGTGAGTTCACCCCGATCGACCAGCGCCTGAACGTAGGAATGATCCAGGGTGCGCTTGATCAGCTTGTTGCCGCGGTAGTGATAAATTCTTGAATCGCCAGCGTGCGCCCAGTAGCAGTCGCCGCCTGGATTGATCAAAAAAGCCGCCACCGTGCTGTGGGGTTCTTCTTCCGATGAAACAGCGGTCAGCCTGATGACCGTATGGGCCTCCTGTACCAGTTGTGTCAACGCGACCACGGCATCATCGGTTTCGGGC
>Ga0209343_10000826_pt1 | contig 43029 bp, 48 predicted proteins | sample RifCSPlowO2_02_FD_184026 | JGI IMG/M metagenome (GOLD analysis project Ga0209343, IMG submission 184026) | Groundwater microbial communities from Rifle, Colorado - Rifle CSP2_plank lowO2_0.2 (SPAdes) (version 2) | ecosystem: Environmental > Aquatic > Deep subsurface > Groundwater | place...
AAAAGAATCTAGACCGGCAAAATCAAATTCGTCCGCGGCAAAGGCTTGGGTAATATACAAAGAGCCCACCTTGACCAGATTAAGGTTAATAACAGTTCCAGTTTCCCACACATCCTCCAACGCTACCCCGCCGGCGACCATTATATTACTGGAGCTGGCACCGGCCAATCCCACTTTTCCGGAAGCCTTAATTTTATCAGAGAGAGGCGCGGACAAGGCAATGTTGGCTCGGACATCACGAGGGGTAGAAGAGATAAAACCTGAAGATAAATAATCACCACTCACCTCAAGTTTCATAGAGGTAAAAAGAGGGACGCCAACTTTTCCGGTTATTTTACTGGTAGTCAGCCGGCCGGCCGCGGTTTGAGTTAAAGCAATATATCCAGCCGAGACATCAGCTCCCCAGAGCCTCGTCGAAGCCAAAATTGCGGTATCCGGCCGTTTATAAACCTGGCCGGTCTCACTTGGCACAACACCGGTCGCGTCCGTATGCTGCACAACACCCGAACCATAGGTAAGTTTTAAATTTACCGGCGTCTCCCATCCCAGATCCAATCTTAGATTTGACTCGATACCAAAGAGCTCGGTACCCAGAACTCCGCCGGCTGTTGAACCCCAACCATAATCCATTGTATCCAGGTTAACAATCACGTTTACGCCATCGCCAAATTCATGCGCACTGGTCAAGATAAGCCTGTAGCGTCCTATGGCCCCACGAGCGCCGCCGCTTAAAAGATTGGCTAACAACCAATCCGCTTGATAGCTGCCGGATAAGCCGACGCCTTCGCCACCCTTTTTCAAACGGGAGATATCATCCTTTATCTTTTTAAGGTCCCCTTTAAGATCTTCGGCCCCAATGGCTTTGGCAAATTTTGAAAGAAAAACAGCCGTTTCAAACCTGGTAATTTTTCCCGCACCGCGGAAGGTCCCATCGGGATAGCCCTTGGTAACTCCGAGTTTGACTAAATCATAGACCGAAGAAGCTGCCCAGTGATCATCCGGCAAATCTTTAAATTTAAGCTGCTCCCCACTTGCCATACCCGACACCAATAATACCGCGACAAACACTGCCCAATACCGTTTCATATTGAAAATTTTAGCACTATACGGGCTTTTGTCAATAGGCCAAAATAGGCGGGATTTTTATTTGGATACTAAGAAGCAAATCAGAGAAATCCAAACAAAAATGTATGTAATAAATACAAAATTGTTTAGTCCCACACCAAGAACTTTGGTGTGGGGCTTTACGAATTTGGGGGGCAGCGCTGAATGATCGCTTTTAAAATGGGCGGCGTGACAAAAGTAGTGAGGATTACCATGACCAGAATCGCGACGTAGAGCGGCTGGCTGATAATCTTATGTGAGAGTCCGTAGGCGGCAAAAATCAGGCCCACTTCCCCCCGAGGCATCATCCCTACTCCAATCATCAATTTGTTAACCCTGGCAAAAACCGCCCAGCCGCTGATCAATTTTCCCGCGACTGCCACCGCGAAAAGCAGCGCGGCAAAAACTAACATCGAGTGATTGGCAGGGTTAAAAGGATTAAAATAACTGACATTGACCGCCGCGCCCATCATGATGAAAAAGATGGGGACAAAAATATCCGCCACCGGTTTTATCTGGCGCTCAACATGTTCCTTATGCTCGGTGCGGGACAAAATTAGCCCGGCGGCAAAAGCCCCCACGATAGGCGCAAGACCGACCGCCTGGGAAGCAACCGCCATGATCAGGCAAAAGGCAAACGCGAAAACAAAGAGGACTCCCCGCACCCTCATCTGATGAACAAATTTAAGCAGGGTCGGAGCAGCAACGTTGCCCACAATCAGCGCCCCGCCCAAAAAGAAGGCCGCCATCCCGGTGATGCGCAAAATGTTGATCACCGAAACCGAGCCGGAAGTTATTATTCCAATAATCACCGCCAGGATGATCAAGCCGATGACGTCGTCCACCACCGCCGCGCCGATCACGATCTGCGCCTCTTTTGATTTGATCCTACCCAGGTCCTGAAAAACTCTCACCGTGATGCCGACGCTCGTGGCGGTCAGCGTCGCGCCAACGAAGATTGATTCGATCACACCCAAACCGTAATAATGCGACACAAAATATCCAAAAATAAATGGCAAGACCACTCCAACGCAGGCCACCGTGAACGCCCAGAGCTTAACCTTCATGAACGATTCATATTCAGAAGTCACGCCTGCCTCAAACAGCAAAATGATCGCACCGATTTGAGCCAGAATATTGATGAAGTCACTCTCTTTGACGAGGCCGAGCGCGCCCACTCCCACCACCACCCCCGCGATCAATTCTCCCAGGACCGCCGGCTGCTTAAAATACTCGGCAATCTCGCCCCCGATTTTCGCGGCCACCAGAATAATGAACAAAGTTAATAATACTGCCGAAATTTCCATTAAGTGACGACATTGTATCAAGCACTACGATATTGTCAAGCCGGAGGGCTGAAATAGGTTATAATTAACATATGTTAGACAATTTTGGTATCAACCCAAAAGATGTGATTGAAAAATTTATCCGCTCGGGCGGACCTGGTGGTCAAAAAGTGAATAAGAGCTCGAGTTGTGTTTATCTCAAACATATTCCCACCGGCTTTGAGGTAAAAATGTCGCGCGAGCGCTCCCAGGCGCTTAATCGCTTCCTGGCCTGGAGATTATTGGCGGATAAAATCAAGGAGAGGATTCAAGGAATAAAAAGCGCCCGGCGCAAAAAGATCGAGAAAATAAGACGCCAAAAACGCAAACGTTCCAAACGTGCCCAAGAGAAGGTCCTGCGGCAAAAAAAGCTCCACTCACAAAAAAAGAATCTTAGAAAAGTCGGCCTAAAAGACTGGGCTTAACCTCCGCCATTTTCCCCATAAAAACTGAAATTTCCCGGCAAAAGAGATGATAAATAAGCGGGAGAAATAGATGTCGGACCTAGCGATTAGCTCACTAAATATAAGCAAGCCCTATCGGGCAAAACAAGCGGAAGTAAACACCTGCCATCCGGAAGAAGAAGCTCATTTTGAGGGGACGACTTCAGCTCTTGATAACGTCATAGGCAGATCAGAACCGGATTCAATTTTGGCCTTTGGCTACACCCATCGCGAAACCGAGGGCCAACCTTCCGCTGTCGAGATTTTTGCCTGGGAGGTTGTCCCCTATCTTGCTTCTATCGGCTATACGGACCTCGTTCTTGAGGTTTTTCCCCGGGACGAAACAGGAGATGTCATTGAAGTTGAGATCGAAGAATTCAATGAGACAGGAATCGTAGGCGTCGAGATGAACCGCTTTCTTAATCTTGTTGACCGCCCGAATTTTGAATTACTGCTGCGGCAGGCTTACGCCAGTGGAGTAAACATTCACTCCGGCGGATTGGATCGCGACAATATTTTTCAAACTATCTGGTATCCGAACTTTGCTTTGTATCCGGAACGACTGGAAGTGGCCAGGCAGGAAATTGCCAGGAATTCCGGGGATAGAATAAGCTCCTTGGCCGCCGCCGGGCAAAGGGTTTTCAGCTTAAACGGCACGGTCCACAACGATCTCTACCCAAGCCCAAGAAATGAGACCGCCAGCTTTGGCGGCAGCATTAATTCCCTTTTCCCGAGCAGATTTGTGGAGATTGATATGGTGATACCGGAGCTTTCAGAGAGGCATGATTATTATACAGACTTGCCTTTGTCAGATGAATGTTCCTGGAGAAGCTTTATTCCCGACGCTGGCGTAAATCTAATTTCCGAGCGAGGCCCAAACAGCTATCTTATCTTTTGGCCTATTGCTGACCGGCAATATTCCCGCCCAGAGTTAGACGTCTTCGAGGAGTAGATTCTGGGGCAGGTTCTGCCGGAGCGGCCTCTTCTAGAGATAATTCTGTAACCCGCGGATACCGATAATCAAGGTTAATAATCGTTGTCTGGTTCTCGTAATTTAGAGCTTCTAGAGTAAACGCATTTGGCCAGTGGTCATCATCATCTCGTCTACCATAGGGATTAAATCTACTGTAATTGCTGCCATCAAGACCTCCGTCATATCCACCAGCACAATCAGTATCTCTTAAAATATCTTCCCCTATGAACGGAACAAAATCAGTAACGCTAATCTGAAGCTCAATATTCGCTCTAAAATTCTCAGTTATAGGATTATAGGCTGACGTCTCGGTTGACGTACCGCCTCCTGAAGAATCAGCCGGGCGTTCAACTCCTCTCGACCAAAGTTGTATAATGAGCTCCGAAGCTAAGCCGATAACAGCATTTTGGTCTCTTACGCTTATCTCATCAAACTCACCGGATTCAATGAATTCCATTACTTCTTCATAAAAACCCACAACCAGAGCATCAACATCCCCGTCAGTCTCGCAATCACCTTCTATAAAAGCAGCATAACCAGCAAAACGCGCCTCAAACCTTTCGCTCACACTACCATCACTTGGCGCAAAGTAATCATGGATTATTTCAACCGCCCTTAAATAAGACTCTTCTTCAGCGCCGTTTTGAAAAGATCCGTTAAGAGAGGTCCCGAGATTTACATTTGTATCAAAAAAATTATAAAATTGTTCAGTAACATTTCTCTGGCCCGCATATATCTGCATTTCAGCTTCCTCCTCGTCAGGGCTATTAAATAGCTCGCCCCGGTATACTGTACTATCGTAACTATAGGGGTGAAACTTGCGTTAATTCTTTGACAGGTCTATGCCAAATTTAGGCGGCTCCGGGGCTTTTTTTATAGTTCCGGATTTCTTCTCATACATACCGATATTCTCCTGCAAAGCCTGCAGAAAACGCTTGGCATGAGAAGGCGACATGACGACTCTGGCATTTACCCTCCCCTTGGGCGGATGGGCAAAGATAAAGTCAAGAATAAATTCACTTTCATTATGCGAAATAACGGCAACATTACTATACACCCCTGCCGCGATCCGCTCAGGGACATCTATCGGTATTTTTTGTTCTTCCATATTTACCACCTCAAGTTGAAAGAAATTTTAATTGCTAAATGTCGGCTGACTTATCGTTTTCCGCCACAAATTTTTTAATCTCATCAATGCAGGCAAGCACTTTTTTTGCTTTGGCCAAACCAAAAGAAAACGGAAACTTGTCATTCTCATCACTTTTAATTACCAGAAGCGGCCGCCCCTTAAACTCTGCTCTTTCTATTAACATTTACAATCCCTCCTATCATTTAATGTATTGATTATAACATATATTTGATAAAATTCTCTTTTTGCTTTATAATCCCATATTATGAAAACAAAAATGTTTATCGCCGCGGTTTTTTGTTTGCAAATTTTCGCAGGTTTAGCGCTTGCCATGGGAGGAACACCAAAAATGCCTGATAAATTATACGCCATATTAGAAACCAACCAGGGAGACATTACTTGCCAGCTCTATTCAAGAGCCGCGCCCAAAACAGTTGCCAACTTTGTTCTGCTGGCTAAAGGGGAAAAAGAATGGACCGATCCCAGAACCCACAAACAATCAAAAGAACCACTCTATAATGGGACCATCTTTCATCGGGTTATACCCGATTTTATGATCCAGGGAGGCGACCCTCTTGGTCTGGGTATTGGCGGCCCGGGTTATAAGTTTGAGGATGAATTTGTTGATGAATTAACCTTTAGCGAAGCCGGCATATTGGCCATGGCTAATTCCGGCCCCGGCACCAATGGTTCACAGTTTTTTATCACCGTAGTCCCTACCGACTGGCTCAATGGCCGGCACACAATTTTTGGCAAAGTGATGGCTGGGCAGGAAGTGGTTGAGGCCATCTCCAAGGTCAAAACCGGCGCGAATGATAAGCCCCAGGATCCCGTTGTCCTCAAAAAAGTCACGATCAAAGAAGCAATTTAAGCAAAAAAAAGGCCCCGATCGCTCGGAGCCTTAATTTTAAATTAAAACGCGATAAAAGTATCGGTTAAAATCTATCTCTGTCATCAGAGCGTCTCTCGGTCTTTGGTCTAGCTTCGTTAACCGTGATGTCGCGTCCACCCCAACTGTAACCGTTCATAGCGGATACAATCTTAGCGGAGTCAGCGTCTTCGACGTCAACAAAACCAAATCCACGAGATCTGCCTGAAAATTTATCGGTAATTACCCTGGCCGACAAAACTTTACCGTGTTTTTCGAACTCGGCTTTAAGCTCTTCGTCTTTAATCGTCCAGGGTAGGTTCCCTACAAACAAACTCTTCATAAATATAGGTTTCTCCTGATATTTTTTTCTGCTATTAATGGATCGGAGAGGCCCAAACAATGAGGGACACTCGAGAGCAAAGAGGCAGATACTTCTATACTCATCAATCTAATCACCATTAACTTCGACCTTTTAACATGTACCGGGTAATTATAGCATGCCGGTGGTTACGAGTCAACCTGCATCACTATATATGGGGTGCCGAGACCGCTTTCCAGCCCTTCGTAGCGAACAAACCGGTGCGGGGATTTAACATTATACCAAAAATATGTCTTAGGCACGAAAGCCCCGATAATGTTTAAAGCACCCAAATCAACTGTCATTTCCAGCTTATAACATTCGATTGATTCCGCGCCGGCCTCAACAGTTTCTTGGCCCAAGGGTTTAAAATTAACTTTGTACATGGCCGGCTCATGGGTTAAAAGATGCTGGCTAATCTCCTTACCCCGGACAAAAGGGAAATGCGGCAAGACAATCCCCAGGGCCGATCTTTCTAATAAATCATCCACAAATACATATCGTTTGGTCTTTTCATCAATAATACAAACAACTTGCTTATCTTTGGCGTCAAAATATTTATCCAGCTTGGTAACAATATCCCCTTTTTCGTCTTTTAAGATATATTTCGTCTGATAAGGAACAATTTGCTTATTGTTATGGTGGAAAAAGCTCTCAGTCCGCCAATTTCTGTTTTGCTTATCATTTCCGTATATCCCCCGTCCTTCTTCCAAAACAAATATAAAGCCGTCACCTTTCTGCACGGCTACTTCACTCCGCCACAAAGCCTTCCCGCTGGATTTTTCCCAGGCCCTAATGCTTTGCGTGCTTTCTATAATCTCATCGACTTCTATCATTGCGCCAAAGGAGAGAGGGGTTAAAATAAAAAAAGTGAAAAAAATAAACAGACACGCTTTCTTCATATCAAGAAATAATTCTGATAACACTTGACACTTTTTTAACGATCGCTAATTTATTGATGCTGTCCAAAGCGGCTCTTAAGTTCTTTTCTGCCACACAATGAAGCAGGATTACAATAGTGGCCACATCACCTACCGTCTCTTTTTGCATAACCGCAGCGATACTAACATCTTGTTTGGCAAAGGCCTTGGCAATACCCGCCAGAACACCTGCGCGATCCAAAGTTTGAAGACGAAGATAGTAGCGGCTTTTGATCTCACCAATTTTTCTGACTCTAATCGACTTCAACCTGCTTGGTCCCACATCCTCCCCCACCGCAATCTTGACAATATCTGAAATCACCGCCGAAGCCGTTGGCCCGCCTCCAGCACCCGGCCCATAAAACATCACCTGACCAACCGGCTTGCCTTTAACATAAATAGCATTATAATTTTCGGAAACCGAAGCCAGGGGATGGGTTCTGGCAACCAGCGCGGGATGGACTCTGACATCCAATTGTCCCTCTACCATCCTGGCAATAGCTAAAGGTTTAACTACATAGCCTATATCTTTGGCATATTGGATATCTTCTTGAGTAATACCAGTGATCCCTTCAACATAAACATCCTTTAAATTAACTTCGGCACCAAAAGCGACAGAAGTTAAAATTACCGCCTTATAAGCCGCGTCAAACCCCTTAATATCCGCGGCCGGATTGGGTTCGGCATAACCTTTTTCTTGCGCTTTTTTTAGGGCGACAGAGAATTCCATGCCTTCCTGGTCCATTTTTGTAAGGATATAGTTGGTCGTCCCGTTAACGATACCAAATATTTCGGAGAGACGATTGACGGCTAAAGATTCCCGCAACGGTTGAATAATAGGAATCCCACCGCCCACCGCCGCTTCAAAGAGAACCTTAACCCCCTGCTGTTTCGCCACGCTCATTATCTCTTTCATGTGCTTGGCGATGAGCTCTTTATTGGGCGTAACAATATGCTTGCCCTGTTTTAATGCGGCCAGAACAAGTTTTAGGGCTGGCTTGACTCCGCCAATGGCCTCAACAACAATGTCGATCTCCGGATCATTGATTATATTATAGGGATCAGAGGTCAGAGGATAAGGAGATTTAATTTTTCGGAGGTCGCAAACCTTTTTGACGCAAAGATCAAAACCGGAGTTCTCGAGAATTAATTTGTGGTTCTTTTTTATGTTGTCAGCTACCGCCGAGCCAACATTTCCCAAACCAATTATGCCAATATTAATCTTGTTACTCATGATAATTTAATCAAAAAGAGAGCTGATAGACTGATTTTTATAATTTCTGAACACGGCTTCACTCAACAACTCCGCCGAGGACAACACCTTTAGCCCTTTAAATTGCTTCTCTTCCGGGATAGGAAAAGTATCTGTTACAACAACCTCTCTAAACCCGGCTTTGGACATACGCTCAACCGCCGGGCCAGAAAACAGACCATGAGTAGCCACAACATAAATATCCTCTTTACAGCCTTTTTTACGCAAAGCCTCAACCCCGTTGGTAATAGTCCCCGCGGTATCGATCATATCATCGGTAATAATCACGGTTTTATCTTTAACATAACCAACCACGTGGGTAACGGCTGATTGGTTATGCTCTCCCCTTACCTTGTGCAGAATCGCCAGCCTGGCGCCGATGCGATCGGCCAATTTTTTGGCGACTTTGGCCCGGCCGGTATCCGGCGCCACAACCACCATATCTTTAAGTTTTTTCTTTTTAAGATAATTGGCAAAAAGCGGCAGGGCGGTTAAAGTATCCACCGGAATATTAAAAAATCCCTGTATCTGGTCTGAATGCAAGTCCATTGTCACAATACGGTCAGCCCCGGCAGTTTCCAAGAGGTTAGCAATTAATCGGCCCGAAATCGGTTCACGGGAAGCAGCTTTCCTATCTTGACGGGCATAGCCAAAGTGCGGGATTACAACTGTAATTGTCTTGGCCGAAGCGCGCTTAAGCGCGTCGATAATCATGAAGAGCTCCATCAGATCCTCATTCACTTTTGCATTACAGGTTTGTATGATAACGCAATCTTGTCCACGGATATTTTCGAGAATCCGGGCGTAAATCTCGCCGCAGGCAAACCGGGAGATCCTTATTTTACCCGGCCGGAGACCAAGACGTTTAACGATTTGCTTGCCTAATTCAGGATGCGAGGTTCCGTAAAAAACACGCAGTTTTGAAGTCGCCATTAATTACCTCCCACTATATTATCAAAAACTCAACCGGGGTTATTTTAACACTTAACTACTTGTCTGACAACTTGGATTATCTGTTGTAATCTGGCCTGCTTGATATCATCAGGCAGCTGGTTTGGCAGCTTGGCGGCCGCGGTTTGCGGTCGAGGGGAGAAGGCGGCCATTCTGACCTCATTAAACTTAATTTCTTTTATTAGATTTAGAGTATTTTGAAATTGAATCTCGGTTTCTCCCGGATAGCCAACAATCATGTCGGTTAATATTTTGGCCGCAGGCATTTTAAGACGAATCTTTTTGACTAATTGCCGATAATAATCAACCGTATAACCGCGATTCATGCTTTTGAGGATCTCATCGTCTCCATGCTGAATCGGCATATAAAATTCTTTGGCTACATGAGGAAGTTCGCAGATCGTATTGATAATTTCATCGGACATGTCGCGGGGGTGGCTGGTCATGAATTTAACAGTAACGGGTAAAGAGTAACGAGCAATGTGCGCATTGATTTGACGTAAAAGATCGGCAAAATTGGGTTGATACGAATTAACGTTTTGGCCGAGGAGGAAGAGTTCCTCATACTTGTTGAGATCTATTTGTTTGATCTCTGCAAGTATTTCTCCAATCGGCCGGCTATGTTCCCGTCCGCGCACATAGGGGACAATGCAGTAGGAGCAAAAGTTGTCGCAGCCGCGCATGATGGTGACCCAGGCGGATCTACCCAAGTTCCGAGTTCGGAGTTCGGAGTTCGGGGTCCCCAAAAACTCGGCCAACTTCTCCGGCTGGTTTGGCTCAAGAAACAAATCCACATGCGGAAACTGTTTTCTAACATCTCTCCCCGGTTCGGAGACAAAGCAACCGCACAGGATAATCTTGGTGCCGGGTCTCTCATTTTTGTAACCTTTTGCGGAGGTGATATACCAGGCGGCTTTATCTTCGGCAGTTTGGCGCACCACGCAGGTATTGATCAAGATAATGTTGGCCTGCCACGGGTCTTCTGTCGCCTGATAGCCGGCAGTTTGCAAAACACCCGCCAGCTTTTCCGAATCGGCGACGTTCATTTGGCAACCGTAAGTTTTAATGTAAAAAAAGGGCAATTTTTCTTCTCCTTTAGCGATTTTTTAATCTCATTGTTGATATTTTCAAAGGGTTCATAGAAGATAGGCGAAACGAGCGCCCGCACCCGTTCGTTTCGCCGCTTTTTAATAATAATTTTTTTAAGAATAAGCCCTAAAATTTCTTTTTTGGCGGCGACGTCCAGGTCTTGCTTTTCACTCTCATAAGAGGCCAGGAATTCTTTTACTCTGTCTAAATAGGCGGCTGAATTTTCTTTTTCCAACAACAAAATTTCAATTCCGGCCATTTTTTTTCTTAATTCTTCTTCTTCAATTCTAATCGACTCGTTTTTTTGTTTAAAGGTGTCTTCGGATAACAAATTTTTTAGATAAAGGTCCGTCAGTTTTAGTTGTTTTTCTCTATTGTTTTCGAGCTCTTTTTGGATATCGGAAAGGTCGGCCCCAAAATCACCGGTTTTGACATCAGTCATACATATCCATCGGCCCCCTCGACTCCCTCGATGGGACTCGGGACAAGTTCGCTCGGGACAAGCCCCTTTAAACTTATCGGAATCGAGCATATTTTTCATGGCTGATAAAATAATGGGGTCTAATACCTCTTCCCTGATTGAAGGACTCCCGCATCTAACATAATTTAAATGCTGTGTCTCTTTCCGCATCTGTGTTCGGCACGCTTTCTCCCTTCCCTGTTATCATGTAGACAGTCCCGAAGTGGGTCAGCCTCTATGTCTATATATTGTTTCAGGGCTCAATACCTTCACTTGCGTTTAGGTTGGATTTTCCGCCTTTGCGGATAACCAACTGTATAACCCAAGCTTTTCTTGGCGCACTCACGTCCATATTATAGCAGAAAAAAAGTCCCTCGACGGTTCGACTCGGGACAAAAGCAAGGCGCTTGAGGTTATCAAGCGCCTATGCTTATTGTTTGACTAGCGGGAAGTTAGAAACGATCGAAACTTCTTCGCTCGCCTCGTCCGCCACCGTCGTTAGACTTTGGCTTGGCTTCATTGACTGTCAGTTCGCGATCGCCCCATTTTTGACCACTCATGGCTGCAATGGCTTTTGCGGCGTCAGCGTCTTCCATATCAACAAATCCGAATCCTCTGGACTTGCCAGAGAATTTATCGTTAACTATCCTGGCTGACTTAACCGGGCCGAACTCAGAAAATTTCTGTTCCAGCTCTTCATTAGTGGCAGACCAAGGTAAATTACCTACAAATATGCTTTTCATATGATTTTACTCCTTTAATATAATTTTGCTGCGATTAACGGAATGTAGAGGCCTCAAGGGGCATCAACATGATCTTAGATGCAGTCAACTATTATCTAAACCATTAATTTCGACCGTGCCTGCTCGTATGCAGACTCTCAACTTTTATATTATAACAGATCTATGTCAAATTGCAAGCGCCCAAACTGATTACTTGAGCTTCTTACTTAACTTCCAAAATTTTAAACTTAACCTCTCCCCGCGGCAACTCGGCCTCCACCACTTGGCCTTTTTTACAATTTATCACCGCTGCGCCGATTGGCGATTCTGTAGAGATCCGTCCTTCTAAAACATCGGCATCGGCTTCCGAGACTATGGTGTATTCAGAGTCGTCCCCGGTATCAAGCGCCTTGATTCGCACAGTTGACCCCAGCCGGACTTTCCCGTCTTTTGGAATATCATTTTCGTTAACCAACACTGCATTAACTATTCTGGCCTCAAGATCACGGATCCGCATTTCGTTGAGCCCCTGCTCGTCTTTAGCCGAGTGATAAGCGGAATTCTCTTTTAGATCACCATGATCCCTGGCTTCCCCGATCGTCTTGGAAATCCTGGGCCGCTTTTCAGTAAGCTCTTTCAGCTTTTGTTTCATCTTCTCCAACGCGCTTTTGGTTACTCGTTCTGCCAGGGCTTAGCTCCCTTCCTCAATAACATAAATACTTAAATTGAACTTAAATTCCAACCGTGAGCCTTGATTACGCATTGCCAAAATACTGATCTGGCTCAAGTCAATAATTTTATCTGATTGATCAAACCAATCGAGCAAAGACAATATGCCCTTAAATTGCCCCTGAACAGTTGCTTGCAGATCCATCTTCTTTAACTGTATTCCGGCGTAGTAGTCACTACTCTGTGCCTGTTGCCAGAGAACCCTAAATTGCTCCCGCTTATTTTCGGGCAACATACTCATCGCCTGCTGCAAAAGGGATAATGTTTCTTCCTCGTTTTCCAGATCAATTTTTACCTGATTTATATTCAAAAAATCGATCAGCTCGTTTTCGGATGGCAGATTTTCGCTTAACACATGTTTTTTCAGCTTGGCGCTGCGGCTTAATTGTTCGGTCTGCACTCCGGGATTTAAGGCTACCACTTTATTGCCAAAACCAGCCACTATTCCAGGCAGTTGTTTCATAAAAATCTCCGCCTCACCCTGCGCAAAAAATCGTTTAGCCAGATCCCGCAAAGTCTGCTCGTCTACAATATGTTGTTTTTGTAATTTATCCAGGTTTTCAGACCTGGCCAACTTTGTTTTATAAAGATTTTCCTGCGCCTTAAGCTCACCCCTTAAGGAATTTACATTGGCCAAATAGGGTGCCAGCATTATACGAAAAAGAACAAAGGCCACCAGCAGCAAGACAAGGATAACAACATAGAGCCTCCGCTTAATTGAACTATCCATAATCATCTTTACAAGGTCTTCTTTATTCATCCCTGGCACCCTTCTCGGCATAAATACTAAAGTTAACCGCGTTTTCGAATTCATCCGAATCACGCACATACTGCAGGCTGATCTTTTTAAGATTTTTTGCCGTCTTTAACTTCTGAATAAAATCAAAGGCATTGTCGGATTTTGCCGTTAGACCATCGACAATAATAACATCCCCGTCTTTGACATCTATTTTTGACAGGAAAATACTTTCCGGCACCAGCTCGGTCAACTCATTAAAAACATTATCCCAATAAAAGTTACCGTACTTTTCAACCATCCGCCGGCGGCCAACGATTAATCTTGCAACCAACTCGCTCTGTTCCTCAACCTCTTTCAGCCGAGTAAATTTAATGGATGGCTTACTCAATTCAGCTTTGGCCGCCTCTATGCGATTATTCAGAGTAAAACTCCAAAAATAGAGCAGAAAAAAGCTGACAATCATCAATGCCGCGACCCCGGTTAAAGCGAAGAGAAAATAAAAGATGTGTTCGCGCAGCTCTTCAAGCTTCTTGACTTCGAGAGGCAACAGGTTGATTTTGGGATCTACGCTTTGCGCCAAACCAGCGGCTGTTTTGTTATATTCAACCTTTATCTCCTGACCGAGACCTTCGCCCAAAGGTCTAACCAGATCATTCACTAATGAATTGTCGGCGTGGATAACAACTCCGGCAATTGGCTGCTCCCTGTGCAATATTTTTTGCAGATCCTCGGCCAATACGGCCAGTTTTTCCGGAGAGGCAGCCAGCACCTGCGCGCCCAAAGCGAGATTATGAGTAAGCAAAACAGAATTTCCTTCCAAAACCAGGACAAAGGTTTGCTGTTCGTCCACATTTATAAAAATCATCTTCTCTTTACCCTTACTCTTTAGACTTCCCTCTTTAAGGGCCTGCCAACTGGCCAGAGGAGATAAAACTACACAATGGATAAGCAGCCCCGCCAGTTCCACGGCATTAATATAAGAGTCGACCAGGTCCCGTCTGGCCACTGCTAATAGGAATTTAGATCTCTTCTCCCCCGCCTCAAACACCTCACCAACCTTGTCCCAAGCAATAGCTGTTTTTACACCGGCAAAAGCAACATACTGATTCACTTTGGTTTCTAAAACTTGACAAATTTCGTCGGGCCTGGCGTAAGGAATGGTCACAATATGCAGCAACAGGTCCTGCCCATGGACCGCCAGAGAAACATTTTTAGTTTTTATTTTGTTGGCAGACCAGAGTTGTTTTAATGCTCTGGCAATCTTTTCGGGAGCAATAATCCGGCCATCCTTAATGGCATATTCGGGAGTAGCTATAGCGACGGTTATATCGGCAAAGGCGACCCGGATCTCGGCTTCATTAATATCCAATCCGGCCACGCTTGTTTTCTTTTTTAGATAATCTTTAATTTTCATATTGCCTGCAATAGTCTATTATAATTCCTTCCAAAAATCTATAGTCGGTGGATTAGAGCCCTGGATGGTCGTTCCAACCCGAAGGCTTTTCTGGTACGTACCGTCCACGGTCGCAGTAGATTCGACGGTTGTCGAATTTGGATGATGGTTGTAAACAACAACCGTATATGTCTCCCCGGCAAAGGCCTTGTTGGTAAAACCAGCATTCCAGCTACTGCTTTGACCCAGCTCATAAAGCGCGTCTTCTATACCTGCATCGGCGATATAAAGAGCACGGGTTGAATAGTGATGATTGCGCACTATTTCTAAATCAGCCAGGCTAAGTTCCAAAAAGCCAATTATTAAAACTGCTCCGATAGCAATAATAAAAACTGCCATCAAAAGAACCGCCCCTCGCTTTTTAGTTGTTAGCTGCGCCGGGTGTCCCATTTAAAACACTATCCTCCCAATTGTTTGGATCACTCGTCGACCCGGAAGCGCTTATCCTCTCCAAACTATCTCCCAAAGCATCAGAACCGCCAGCCCCCATATCGTCCGTATAACTAAGAGTATCTACAATAAGACCATCACCGTCCCAAATCCCCACAATATCCTGATCATCATGTAAGCCATTAACCAGGTCATTATCATCAACTCGAAGTCTAATCGCTCCGGCCGGCACCGTATAGGGAGAACCTGGATCATATACTCTGGTATCCATGTCAGTGATTAAAGCGTAACCGCCCTGAGGCACAATCGTAGTTCCGGAACCATGAACCGGATCGCCGATAATATTATCAAAAGTTCCACCATCCGTTAGCTGCCAACCGGCAAAATCAATAGAATTGGGCGTACCGTTATAAAACTCCACATATTCATAATAACTGTCTTCCTGTTGGCCCGGCATCAGGCTTCCAAGAGGATTATACATCACCTCATTAACTACCCGAACAGAGAAAGCAACTTGAGTTATTCTGATAAAAGTTTTTGAAGATAAAGTTTGAGCACTAATTTCACCTCTGGGATCTGCCGCTACCAGCTCGATATCAATTGTTCTGACATCAGAAACATTAGACGTTACAGTTACACCATCAGCTTCATAGCAGGTAAATTTTAAACTTTCAACAGGCCCGGCCAAAGGATAGGTAACTCCACCCTGGACATAGCCCAGCATATTATTGGCACCATCGCTATATTTTTTAAATCCCACTTGATTATCGTCTTTATCTATAAAAACTATCTGGCCGGCCGCTTCGGTGGAAGCAGTCACACTGGTAAGGCCGGTAGCTTGTCTTATTTCTCTAACCATCACAGCCAAACCGATCCGGCCATTTTGCAGGATGTCAGATCTGCCGTCAGCTTGATGCCAGACCTTTCTCAAGGTGTAGAAATACGGCTGGACAGCCGCGAACAGAATGCCAATCAGGGCCACGACGATCATTAATTCGGTTAGGGTTACACCCCTTTTTTGCTTCATTGCTATTACCTGTTCGCCGCTTTGCTATCCAGGGAGACCGCATATTCGTCCGCATCAACAGCACTATCACCATCAAGATCATTCCACACTGTTACATTTATATTTTTTATCAGAACCACCGCATTATCCGCGACAGTAAATCTATACAAAGCATCGGGGCCGGGGAAAGCGGTGGCCGCCTGGGTGCGATTTACACTATAGTCACTACATATTAAACTGCGGATATCTTCCATCTTCTTCTCGGCCAGAAAAGTCGCTTTGGTTATTCTTTCAACTTTTGCGCTCACTTTTAGCATGCCCGGAACAATTTGCATAATCGCGGTTAGAACCAACCCGATCAACGCAATCGCCACCATGACCTCAAGCAGAGTAAAGCCTCTCTTATTGCCCTTCAATGCTCACCCTCCCCGTTGCAACTGTCACGTAAATTTTATACTGTCTGGCTCCGGTGGTTAAAGTCAACAATTTGCCTGAAGAGGCAGCGGCATTCCCCAGTGGCTCGAAAACAAAATCATTGTCGCTGGAAGCGGTAATTTGAGACTTAATCAAGCGAGTCTCTCCCACCTGGTTGGCGGGAGCGACACTGCCGGCATAGAGCTTGTACACATTGGTCAGCGGAGAAATTTCCAAAATATAATTCTGGCCATTGGTGATGGCCAAATGACGAGCCATCCTGAGGTCCGACTGGATCCGGCGTGCTTCGCTTTCTAATCGACGCTCGATAATGCCGCTAAAACGCGGCAGAGAAATTGCGGTGAGTATCCCGATAATGGCCAAAACGACCATTACTTCTATTAAGGTTACGCCTCTTTTCATTAATGAGCGTGCGCATCTACGCGGCTATCGCCACCAGCATCCGCATAAGCCGTGCCAAATGGACAAGTTGGAGCGCCATCTGGAAAATAAGTCGTAGAACCAGTCAGCGCGGCCAGGGTTCCGTAGGCCCCGGTAGAGACGTATTTAGTCTCCCATTGCGCATTAATATTAGCAATATTAGCATTATCAGCTTTGATCTTGGCATCGTTACTTGTCTGCACGTATCTAGGCAATGCTATGGCCGCTAAAATACCAATAATCGCCACAACAATCATAATTTCAATTAATGTAAAACCTTTTTTCTTCATGTGTCACCTCCCTTTATTGACTCACTAATCTTACCAAATCAAACATGGGTAAGTAAATAGCCACTGCGATAAAGCCGACAATGCCGGCCAGGATCAGCGTGAGAGACGGCTCTAAAATAACAATCAGGCGCCGGGCGCTGGCTGCCACGTCCTGCTCCAAAGTATTGGCGCATTTGCCAAACATCTCCCCCAGACTGCCGCTCTCCTCACCCGCATAAGCCATCTGCACAACAATTGGAGGAAAAACATTGCTGCGGCCAAGAGTTTCTGTTAAGCGGCCTCCGGCCTGGATGGAGGATTTCATCTGCTTGATCTCTTTAGAAATATTGCGGTTGCCAACCACCCTGGCTACAATATCCAGGGCATCAATAATCGGCACACCACAAGACAACATATCACCCAGGCCGCGCACAAAATTGGCCACCACAACCTTGTGTAAAAATTTTCCGATAAACGGCAGTTTAAGGAGTGTTTCATCAAGGAATTCCCGCCCTGCGGCCAGGCTGGACATACGGCGGCAGCCATAAAAAATTCCCGAACTCAATAGGGCTAAAACCCACCAATAATGGCGGATACCAAAACTGATAGTTAATAACAATTGGGTTGGCCAGGGCAGGGCAACGCGCAATTGACGGTAAACACCGGCAAACACCGGCGCTACTACCACTATTAAAAAACCGACAATTAAAAGGACCAGAAAACCAATTACCAAAGGATAAGTAAAAACCCCCCTGACTTTGGCCTTTAAGGCTGATTCTTTCTCAAGATGGTCGGCAATATTGGTCAAGACTTTAGGCAGGCCTGCCCCCTGCTCACCGGCGTAAACCATACTGGTAAAGAATCTAGAAAAAACCCGAGGATGTTTTAACAAAGCTTCCGAAAGGAGCGAACCGCCTTGCACAGATTGACTGACCTGGCTGATAATTTCACGCAGTTCTCTGTTTTCTTCCTGCTCCTGCAAAGCCAATAAAGCATTGGATAGAGGAATCCCGGCATTAATCAAATTTGCAAATTGCTGGGTAAAACTGACTAATTCATCACTCTGAATAGACAACTCGGCTAATCTCCTCTTCGGTTGAAATACCTTGCTTCACTTTTTCCGCGCCGCTCTTTTGCAAAGTCTTCATCCCCTGTTTGATTGCTAGTTCTTTTATGGCAGAGGCCGAAGCCCTGTCCTGAATTATTTTTTTTATCTCATCCGTTACTTTCATAATTTCAAAAATACCGGTGCGGCCCTTCAACCCGGTCTTATAGCAAAAGTTGCAGCCTTGGCCATGACATTCATTACAAATCTTTCGAGCCAATCGCTGGGCCACCACGCCAATAACAGTAGAAGTAATGAGAAAGGGCTCAATCCCCATATCAACCAAGCGCGCCACTGCCGACGGCGCATCATTGGTGTGTAATGTGCTAAATACCAGATGGCCGGTCAACGCGGCTTGGATCGCAATCTCGGCTGTTTCTTTGTCCCTAACCTCTCCCACCATTATGATATTAGGATCCTGCCGCAAGATAGCCCTTAATTCCGAAGCGAAAGTAATATCGGCCTGCGGATTTATCTGAGTCTGGTTAATGCCGCTTAACCTAAATTCAACCGGGTCCTCAACCGTAATAATATTAACCTGTTCGTTATTGACATAATTCAAAATTGAGTACAGGGTAGTGGTTTTGCCACTGCCGGTTGGCCCGGTAACAAAGATCATGCCGTACGGCTTGGCCACAAGCTCTTTGATCAGCCTATCGTCATCACCCACCAAGCCCAATTCCTCCAAACCCAGGAGCATTTGGTTTTTGTCTAAAATTCTTAGAACCATTTTTTCGCCGGAAATATCTGGCATGGAAGAAACACGCAAATCATAGGGTTTTCCCTGAAAAGCCACACTAACGTGGCCGTCTTGAGGATGGCGCTTCTCTGTAATATCCATGTTGGAAATAATCTTGGCGCGAGAAACCAGGGAGGCTTCCACATGCTTGGGAATATTCATAACATCGTGCAGCACGCCATCAATACGATAACGCACCCGCATTTCAGGGTCTTGCGGTTCCAGGTGGATATCTGAGGCGCGTGCGGCAATGGCTCCATTGATAATCGAATTCATTAATTTGACAACCGGCTGGTCAGAAACTTGATCCTTGTTTTCAATAATTACTGTCTTCTGATCTCGCGCCGCTTTCAAACCTTCCATACGCATATCAATCAAAGCTTGCTTGGTACTTTCTTCAACGCGAAAATGCTTATCAATGATAGCCATAAGCTGATTTTCTGAAACCAAAACCGGTTTAATGTCAGCACCGGTCAGAAGCCTCATTTCGTCCAGGGCTTCCAGATCATCCGGACTGACCATGGCTACCTCAAGAACATTTCCCTGCGATTTAATAGGCAACACTTTGTAGCGACGCACCACGTCTTCGGGCAGCATATGAACAATCTGCGGATCCAGTTTTTGGCCCAGGAGATCTTCTGCCATGTTTTATTTTAATGCCTTTCTAATTTTTTCCAGCAGGGTCTTGGGCTCAAATGGTTTGGAGATATAGTCACTGGCCCCGCCCTCCAGTGAGCGGCTGACGGCATCAGGCTTGCCAACTGCCGTTAACATGACCACCGGGATAGCCTTGGTCTTGGCCTCTTGTTTAAGCCTTTTTAAGGTCTCATAGCCGTCAATGCCCGGCATCATGATATCCAGGAGGATCAAATCAGGCGCTGCCTGCCTGGCCAGGCTTATGCCCTCTTCGCCGTTGCCGGCGCCGACTATGTCATAACCCATGGCTGTCAAGCGCATAGTCATCATCTCCACCAGGTCTTTTTCATCGTCGATAATTAAAATTTTAGACATATTGTATCCTCCTTTTTTGAATCAGGTCAATCATGGCGTCGAGCTGCTTGCCGGAGAGCCCTTTGACAAATGCCATTAAGGCGCGGCGTTTTTGCTCGGTGCTGCCAAACTTGTAAATTGCCTTGCCTTGATACTTAAAATCACCCATGTTTTTTTCCACATAAGCCATGTAAAAAGCCTCTTTATAATTAACGGCCTTTAAGCTCCGGCCTTTTTTATCCTTGACATCAATGCGGGTAAAATCTTCTATGTGGGACCAGGCGCTGGGCAGGGTGCCGGCCAGTAAATTCATGCTCTGGATGGACTGGAGCACCTGTTCTTTTTCGTCAACATCAAAACCCGGGAAGACGATCGCTTCAATCAAGACCCTGACCACGCCGTAATCAGTTAACCCCTGGATCTCGTCCTGGCTCAGGCGTTCCCTTTTGCATACCTTAACCAGCTGGCTCAAACACGGAATCGCCAGGGGCAGCTCAATAATAAACTCGGAACCCTTGCCCACTTTGCTTTCGACGGAAATATTGCCGCCGTGCAGCTTAACGATCTGCGCGGCAATTGACAACCCCAGCCCCAGGCCAGATCTTTTGTCTGCTTCGCCGCCTTTTATCTGATGGAATTTATTAAAAATTAACGGCAGCTCTTCTGCTGGTATGCCTTTGCCGTCATCGTAAACAACAAGCCTAACACTCCTGGCATTATCGGTAACGCCAACTTTAATCGCGTCGCCCGGCCCGGTGAATTTCAGGGCGTTCTGGATCAGGTTGATCAAAACCTCGGTGAATTTATCCGCGTCGCCAAAAATAAGCAGTTCTTTTCTGTCTGTCGTTACCTCATAAGAGAATATCTTGTTTTCCTTTTTGGCCACAGCTTCAAAACCCTTAAAAACGTCTTCGGTTAAGCTTAAAATATCAAAATTTTCTTTCTTTAATTTTAGTTTGCCCCTCTCCAGGCGGGAAACATCCAGCAGTTCATTAACCAGGCGGGTCAGCCGATCAATGGATTTTAATGACAAGCGCAGGGCGCGCTGTTGTTTTTCGGTCACCGGGCCCAGCAGTTCTTCCGAAACCTGGGACAGGCCTTCTTTGATAATGGTTAAGGGTGTGCGCAGCTCATGCGACACTGTCGAGATAAACTCGGAAGCCAGGCCGTTTAATTCGTGGTCCCTAACTGCCTGCTGTTTTTTTTCTGTCTTGTCCATCTTTGGCCCCCTCTGCCTTGGGCAAAGTAAAAATAAATTTTGTTCCCTTGCCAGGCTGCGATTCGACCCGGATATTTCCGCCATGTAGCTCAATTAACCCTTTAACAATTGATAGCCCTAATCCTGTCCCTTTTATCCCCGGCCCCGGGGTACGGCCAAACTGCTCAAATTTGGAAAAGACCCTCGGCAAATCAGCTTCGCTGATCCCCCGGCCGGTATCAGCCACGCTGACCTCGACCAGACTGTCCTTATCTACAATTTCCACAGAGATTGTACCATTTTTCGGGGTAAACTTGATAGCATTTGAAAATAAATTTATAAAAACTTCTTCAAGCCTGTCAGAATCAGCAGACAGCTCAACGGCCTGGGGAAAAGCCTTAAGGGTCAGGTTAATGTCGCTTTCTTCAGCCTGCCCCCGCATCTGCTCAATGATCCTGGCCGCAACCGCGCAGATATCAACCTGGCTTCTGTTAAGTTCGACGCGATGCGCCTCAATCTTGGAAATATCCAGGAGCTCGTTGATGATGCGCGCCAGGCGGTCAACATTGCTTTTGGCGATTGACAGGAGCTTCTTTTGGTCCTTATTTATTTTCCCGTAAAGTCCATCAAGCACTATGGAAACACCTTCCTTAATAAGAGCCAGGGGGGTGCGCAATTCATGGGACACGGTAGAAACAAACTCTGTTTTCAGGAGGTCGATCTTTTTGCGTTCCGTAATATCAGAGCCGTATAAGTTAACATAGCCCTGCTCGACTAGCGGAACAATGTAATAGAGAAACACCCGCCCATTAGTTTGATACTCCGACTCAAGAGGCTGTTTGGTCTTAAGCGCGCTGTAAATTTTTTCTTTTAAAACATTCGGTACAGGGTTTCCCTCGCTACACCAGCCAGCCATAATGGATTTGCAGGCCCGATTGGCATATAGAAGAATGCCTTCTGTGGAAACCCGCATAACCGGCAGAGGATTTTCTGCGGGGAACTTGGCCAGCTCATCAATAAGCTTCGCAGCTTTGTTACGCTCCGTAATGTCCATAAAAATTTCCAGCACAGCATTTTTTCCTTGAAAGACCATCCCCGTGTGGAAAATTCTCATGGTCTTGCCTCCAAAATAATCGCCTATTTCAATGTCCACTGTTTCCCCTGTCTTTATTCCTGTGAACAAGGGGCAGTGCGGACATTGTTCTTTGTTATCTCTATAATTGTCCCAGCACTTGCTGCCCAGGACATTGTCCCCCACCAGCTCTTTCATCTTATCGTTAAGATAAAGGATGCCCCCCGTTGCATCAACAATGTCAATAGGAAAAGGGATCGCCCGCAGCAAGGCCTCATCAAACTGCCGGACAGCTTGCAGCTCTTTGAACTGTGAAACAAGAGGGCGAAACAGAAATTGATATAAAAAAGGCAAAATAAAAATGATTAAAAGTGCGGCATTTAAGAGTGCGTCAAAGAAATCATCTGTAAAAGGCGAAAGATTTCTTAGCGGCAACATAATCAAAAATTCGACGGCAAAGATCAACAAAGTAATAATTAAGATTGTAAACCAAGACTGGTTAAGTTTTGGCCGGAATGCCGGCTGCTTATCACTCATTACGGTGTGGAGAGGTGCGGGCCATTGCATGGCGGATAGTCTGGTGCAACAACCTGGAATCATAGTCGCCTTTAACCAAATAATCCTGGGCTCCGGCCTTAACTGCCGCCACGCCGACTTTATCGTCATTCGTCGCGGTCAGCACAACAATGGGGATGCCGGAGGCTCCCTTAACCATACCACGCACCGTATCAAGACCTTTTGAATCCGGCAGGTTGAGATCGAGCAAAATAATATCAAACCCACCCTGTTTAACCTGGACAATGGCGGAAGCAAGGTCAAGCGCGTAAGTCAATTTAATTGCCTCAGCCATTTTCTTTAACATATACTCGGCCATATTATTATAATCGGGTTCGTCTTCAACCAGTAAAATTTTTATCGTCTGCTCCGGCATTTTAATCTCCCCCTGGCTTTATAGGTTATTTATCATCTCATTTAATTGCGCGTAATCAATGGGTTTGCGCACCAGTCCATCAACTTTAGCGCGGATGGCCGGACTGATTGTTTCATCGTCATCGTAATAAATAGAGAATAAGAAGAGCGGCAAATCGGGCTTTACTTTTTTGATTGCGTCTATAACTTCTTCTCCGTTCAGGTCCGGCATATTGTAATCGGTTATCACCAGATCAAAGTCCTGGCTATTTGCCTGATCGACCCCCGCTTGCCCGGAATACGTTGTGGTAACTTCATATGATCCGCTAACGCCCAAACGTATTTTTACCATATCAATGATGTCTTTTTCGTCATCAATAAGTAAAATTTTCTTTTTCGTCATATTCTCTTTCTAAAGGCGTCGGGGTCGGGGACCCGGGACAACGCCTCGTCTAATTCGATTAGCCCTTTGCGGAGAAGCTGGAGCATGGCCTCAGACATCGTCTGCATCCCATATTTTTTGCCAACCTCAATTAACGTAGGGATCTCATGAGTCTGCGCTTTACGAATTACGTTTCTGATGGCAGGAACACCGATCAGCACTTCCACCGCAGCGATTACCCCTTTTTTGTCTTTTCTAGGGATAAGCTCCTGAGCCAGGATCGCCCTTAGCGTCAAAGACAGCTGGCTGCGCACTTGATTCTGCTGATGAGCCGGAAAAACATCAATAATACGATCAACAGCGTTAACCACCCCACTGGTATGTAAAGTAGAAATCACCAAATGCCCTGTTTCGGCCGCGGTAATCGCGGTAGAAATAGTTTCTAAATCACGCATCTCTCCAATAAGAATCACATTAGGGTTTTCGCGCAGCGCCGCGCGCAGAGCGCCGGGAAAATCTATCGCGTCGGTTCCTACTTCTCTTTGTTCAATCAGGCTCTTCTTATTTTCAATAATATACTCAATCGGATCTTCAATTGTCAGAATATGCGCCGCCCTTTGTTGATTGATCATATCAACCATGCAAGCCTGGGTAGTGGTTTTACCCGAGCCTGTCGGACCTGTCACAATAATTAAACCATTCTGCAGTTTGACTAATTCTTCGATTACTTCGGGCAAGCGCAGTTCCTGCCGACTGGGGACAACCTTTGGTACCGCTCTTATCGCCGCGGCCAAACTTCCCTTCTGAAAATGCAGGTTAACCCTAAAACGCTCCCCCGAAACCAGCTCGTACGAGCAATCAAGCTGTTTCTCATTCTCCAGGCGTATCTTTTGGGTAGGATTGAGAATTGAGGTTAGCAGTACCCCGATCTCAGCGGCGTTATAAACCTGTTTCATAAACCTTAGCTGCCCGCCGATCCTCAAGGCCATCGGAGCATTGGCTTCCAGGATTAGATCCGAGGCCTTAGCCTCGACCATCTCTTTTAATAATTCTTTTATTTCTGCTGCCATTTGATTAGCGCAACAACTTTACGTTTTCACTCCACTCCTGGCGGCTCTTCTCCAATTCTTTGGCCCGACCGGCCATGACTTCGAGAAAGGCTGGAGTAACTATGTGAGGAGTGACCACAACCATAAGTTCCCTTTTTTCTGAAACGATCTCTGTTCTTTTAAACAAATTCCCCAATAACGGGATGTTAGAAAGAATAGGTACGGCAATTTCGGTCTGTTGGTCATATTTTTTGGACAAACCGCCAATAACAACAGACTGACCATCCTTAACCAGGACCTTATTCTTTGTTTCTGTCGTATTCTCCTGCGGCAGGGAATTTGTCACCGAACCCTCGCTAACCGACGGATATATCTCCATGATAATATAACCATCTTCATTAATATGGGGAGTAAACTTCAATTTTGTGCCTACTTCCAAAAACTCAATATTTTGCATTGTGCCGGTAGTGGTGGTCAAGGTTGTCATATAGCCATACTTTGACCCGATGAGGATCTCCGCCTCTTCATGGTTAATCGCCGTGATCCAGGGAGAAGCCACCAAATTGTAGCCAACTGTTTTTTGCAAGGCTGTGAGATAGGCCTCAACATTGCCGGTCATAAGCTGAGCGAATAATCCCATAGAAGTGGCGGCCGCGCTCACAGTATCTGTAGTTAATAGTTGCAGGTAATCATTTGACCCGCTGCTATTTCTAATAGTCCAGCTCGCCCCCAGGGCCGAGGGATTGGTCGTATCACCATCATTGGCCTTTAGTTCGATAACCCTGGCTTCAACCTGAACCTGCAGCGGCGGCACATCCAGTTTTTCCACCTGCGCCGTCAAACGTTTGATACTGTCATGAGAAGCACGCACCATGACAGCGTTAAGTGTCTTATTGAGCGCCACCCCCTCTCCTTTGCCCAAGAGATCTACGATCATCTCGGCAAAATCGGAAGCTTTGATATATTTTAACTTAAACGACTGCAGCGGATACGAAGCGGAGACATCTCTAGTCTCATTAGCCACAGATTGTTCTTTGGTTTGCAAAAAAAGCTCTCGTCCCTCCACCGGGATCATCAACACAACCAAAAACAACAAAACCCCGCTTAATAGTTTCTTCAACATTTTATTTACCCCCTTTATTTTACTGATAAGGACTTATAAAGTTTATTTCGGCGATTATTTTTGTGTTTTCCTGGTCTACGTCCGCGCTGGCAATAAGCAAAACCGTTTTTAGCTCATGCAAAGAATTTAAAAAGCCGGAAAACTGATCGGAAGTGGCCTTAAATTTTAAATCAATAGTCAGCTGTTTTTTTTCGACTTCGCCCTGGCGCAGAGAAATCATCTTTATCCCAAACCACTTAAACTTATCGTCGATAAAAGTCATGATGCGGCCGAGCTGTTCTTCCTTGGGATATATTTTTATCTCCCGGCTCTTACTCAAGGGGGACTCCGCCTGAGCGTAGGGATTATACTCCAATTTGGTGCGCAAAGTGCTGATCTCTGACCTCATACCGTCAGTTGCCTTGATTAATGGATTAAGATACACCTGCCAGTAAATAAAGAAGACCACGAAAACAGTTGTGGCGATCAATAAGTTTTTTTCCCGGTCAGACAGCTTCAACTTCTTCACTTTTTGCCCCCTCCAGCCAACTGACACTTCAGCTCAAAGTCATAAGTAGGCAAAGTATAGGCATCCGACTCCTGCATAAAAACCAGGGTAATCGCGGAAAATAATTTATTGAGGCTTAAATCCTTCATAAAATTGGCCATGCTTGTCTTGCCATATTTTTTTAAAACGATCCCTTTGATAATCAACTCATTGCTGTCATTTTTATAGTTTAACTTGCTAAAGTAGACTTCCTCGGGAGTAACTTTATCAAGTTCATTTATTACCAAAGTAAAGCGATCTCTCTGCCCATACTTTATCAAATTAATAATCTTTTGCAGTTCGTCTCTCTGACCAATTTCCGTCATGCGCGACTTATATTCTTTTTGCAGAACCTGCTGCTGTTTGCCAAGCTCGCTGCGCTGCATATAAAACCAGCTATAAACAATGGCTAAGGCCAGTACGATAATACCGCCAACAAAAAAAAGTTTTATGCTTTGCTTTATTGTTCTAACAGCCAAAGGCAGAAAATTGGCCGGCAATAAGTTGGGCAGATTAAACAATTGATCCTCTTTTGGCATTAAGCTCAGGTGGTCTTTGCCGAAAAAAACCGCCCCCAAAGCCAAACTCAAAAAAGGGGCCTTATCGGCAAAGTCCTGGGACGTCGCTTCTATCTTGGGCGACAGCGCAGCAACCTCTAACCCCAATTGTTCTTTAAAATAGGTCAGGATATTTTTAGTCTTGGACACACCACCGGAAAAATAAACCTTTTTGAACTCAATCTCTTCGCCTATCTCGCCGCGGTAATACTCAAAGGTGCCTAATATCTCGGCGCTCAGTTTTTCCAGGGCCGGCCGCATCATCGCCATAACCTCAGCTGCCGGCAACCCCACCTCGGCCGAATACTGTTCATGATTAATCGGAATCCCATATTGGCTTTTGATCTCCTCGGCCCGTTTATAATCAATTTCCAATCTACCCTGCTCTGTCTGCACCTGCCCCACCATGGCATTGGTAATATCTTCTCCGCCGATCTTGGCCTCGCGGGCAAAAACAACCTGCCCCCCCTCGATTAAAACAATTACGCTGGAATATTTTCCAAGATAAATTAAGGCCGTTGGTTCCGGCCCAACCTCACCCAAGGCATTTTTAAAAGCGACTGACGGCACAATAATATCCTTAAGGATTAAGCCGGACGCTTTAACACTTCCAACAAAACTGAGGATATTTTCTTTGGGCACAGCCGCCACAAAGTACGAATTTTTTCCCTCAGGCCGCCCCTTCTCCAGCCGATAATGGTCAATCACTACTTCATTAAAAGAGAGGGGGAGCGTATTTTTGATCTTATACTTTAGCGCGGAGGTAATCTCTTTTTCAGACATATCGGGCAGCTCGACCAGCTTATAAACAATATCCGAACCCTGGATCACAATATTGGCTTCTTTAGTATGTATTTTATTCTTTTTGAGTGACTCAACCAAAGCTTTAACCCGGGCGGCTGGCTCATTCCCCGGGGGTAAAAAATCTATTGAATAGTTGACCAGCTTAAGTTTTTTGGCCTGCTCTTCTACTTCTACCAGCTTAAGCGCGCCCGGGGCAAAGTGTATGCCCAATCTTCTGTTAACCACGTTAGCTCCTTACCAGCAAAGTTTACACCACAAAAAAAGGAGTTGCAACAAAATTAATTAATAAACCTCTTGCCAATTCCCAACAGCTATCCCGGCTTCTCCCTCCACACTCCCTGTCCCTCCCAATCCCACGATAGAATCCGGCAAATAAGCCGCGTCATAATATATTTGTAAAGAGCCCTGAATGGTTGAGGGTGAATAACAAACCATGGCGCCTCTTATCTCCCCACTATTAGCGGTCCTAAGACTGCTTGAGTAAATTAACCCCCTGAGTGTTCCGTAATTCATGTAGAGCCCGCCGTAAGGTACCAGCATAGACGCATTAATGGTGCCCCCGGTTTCAATTGCCCGAGCTCCTGTCCCTTTGGAATAAAGAATACTTCCAGAGGGGACGGTTAAATTATTAGTTACAATAAGGTTGCGTTTTACATAAACTTCAATCGGAATAGTAAGATTGGATCCCCCACTATATGTGAAATCTCGCTCAGCCACAAACCGAACGCCCGCGCCAATCCCCGCGCCATAATTTAAATTTATATCACCATTTCCAGAAGGATTCCCGGTAGCCACCAGGGTCCCCGGGCCATTAACTGTGGCTCCCCAGCCAATAGTAATATCGCGATAGATATGCACCCCGCCAGCCAAATTCAAAACATTACCCCAACCAAGGGCCAATGTCGAGGAAGCGCTTTGAGTTGACGTCGCTAAGATTGCCTCATAAGAAGTATTATCCCAAATGGGCATATCAACAGGAGTAGCCGCTTCCCAAGAGTCATAAGTAGCCGTTCCATCAAGGACTAAACTGGTGCTATAGATTGTCCCACCCTGCTGGCTGGCAGATCCGCCCAAACGTATTGGTCCGTTATAATAAAAATCACCAAATATCTGCGCGCTGCCCTGGATCCTGAGAGTCGCTCCTCCGCCGGCCGGGCCGGAGTAAAGAGCATAATCAAAGTTATGCGTCAAGCCGGAACCCGCGCTTATCGAATATGCCGCGCTAATAGTACTGGAGTAAGTTTTGCCTTCTCTAGTAACCAGGCCTACAGACACAATCGTAATCTGATCACCCGATTCCTGGGTGGAAGAAATGGCAAATGTCCCGCCGGCAAAACTCCTGGCCAGAGGCAAACCCATATCTACAATCCAATCAGGATAAGCAGCCAAATGTTGAGCCGCAAAATTCTGCCCTGCCTGGGCAACATGAAAAGCCTTGGTATAATGATACTCTTTAACGGTAACATTGGTTTCTGATACCATAAAAGAAACCAACCCGATCGCTAAAACAGAAAACACCAGAATAATAAAAACTATCGTTAATAAACCAAAACCATTTCTGTTTTTCATTGTCTATTCCTTAGACTGGCCGCGGAACGCAGCTTAATTCGACTGGTACCTTCCTCAACAATCAGCGTAATTTGCACCACTCGAATATCTTCGGCAAAGCCGGCGATTGCCCCGCTAGCATCCAGATAGACAAATTCCAACCCGCCAACCACAGCCAGATCAGGCAAAAGCACATTCCCGTTTACCTCAAGATCATTGCCGTCCCGCTGATAATCGATAGTGTTATCATCAACATCAATAAACCTGTACCGGGTAGAGGTGAAATTAAGAATGACGCTGTCTGTGTTATCTTTTGTCCTTCTGATATCTCGAACCATGCGCTTCATCGCCGCACGCGTCTCCATCAAGAGGCTTTTTTGCCCCTTAATAAAAAACCAGCTGTCCATCCCCGCGTTTATTACCAATGAGAAAATACTGGCAATAATCCCGGCAATAGCGATAGCAACTACCAACTCAATTAATGTATGCGCTTTTTTAGTCATTGGACATCCCGGTGACTAAAGTTGTCACTTCGATTGAGACAGGCAAAAAGACTTGAGTCACCCGAACCTTAACGCGTTTATAGCTTTCGCTGGTACCGACAACCGGGACATCAAGCGCCTCGGCCGAAACATAGGCCACCTCAACTTCACTGCTATAAGTGTTGAATGATCCAGTAAAAGATGTTTGAGCTTCGGAAGTTATGGTATCAAAACTCCTGCTGGTGATACTTTCCAACTTCCCGTTAGCTAAATATAAAGCAACGCATAAAGCCTCGGAATCAACACTTTCTGTGGTTGCCGAGACAAAGATAAGGAGAAGAGAATAAACCGTTATCGCCCCAAGAATAACGGTCATTATCAGCTCAACAAAGGTAAAGCCCTTTCTCTTCATTGGATATAAATTCTCCCGGTTTGGGCTGCTATATTAACACTGAGCAAAGCAACATTCCCGCAGGCGCAACCACCACCAGCCCCAACCCCGGCCAAAAGAACACTTCCCGCGGCCGCCAGGGCAGAGCCATTTTTATCATTATACGGCACACCAGAAGGGCTAAACTCAATCTTACTTCCGCTAAGATTAACCAATGCTGAGATTGAAACATCATCATAATCAGCTAACAAATTTACTACATAATCTTCCGCCGGTTTGGCCGGATTTTTAATATTTGTATCTGTTGCTCCGTCAGTTTCATAAAGGGTGTAGGTGCTGCCGGAAAACGAAACCCCATGCCACCTGGCGGAGGTCAGCGCCAAATTCTTGGCATAACGCAGATCATTGGCCAATCTTTCGGCTGCCGCGTAAAGATGATGGGTTTTATAAGAAGTAATACTGATAAAAGCCACAAAAGCAATAATCCCCAGCAGGGCTGTCACCATAACCAGCTCTATCAGGGTGTGTCCGGTGAAATGTCTCATCGCACAAATTGTAACACCAAAAGAAAAACCCGACAAGTATTATTTGTCGGGTTTTTCGGAAAGTAACAATTAATTAACTACTACCAGGCATGTCCGCCTGCTACGTCAGCGCGGATCTCTCCGGTTGTTGAATTGTATACCCACCCGCCATCATCAACAAAAGTGGCAATGGGATCCTCAGCGTTTGCCGTTACAGTGTTATCATCATTATAGGCATCTCTGGGAATCTCTCCTCCCACAAACAACGCGCCAGTAATCGCGGGATAAGCAGCCGCGCCGGCCAAAGCGGCTTCCGCATACTTAGCCGCAACCACCGCTCTTAATGAACCCAAGGCCGCTTTGGTTGCATTTTGCTTCGCCGTACTGGTTAAATCGATATACCTTGGGAGTGACACCGCGGCAATAATACCCAAGATAACAATAACCATAATCAACTCAATTAATGTAAAACCCCGTTTTTTCATATACTCACCTCCTTCTTGACTAGATTATAAACCTTTAATGATATCTGTCAAGCAAAATATATTATTGGCTGTAAAGCTGCATCATACTCCACATGGGGAGAAATATCCCCATAGCCAGGAGCAGGACAAACATGCCTAAGAAAAAGATCAAGAACGGCTCGACTAAGCTCATCAAACCAGCCACGGTATTATCGCTCTCTTCATTAAAATAATCGGCAGTCTTCTTAAGCATACCCTCCAAGGTACCGGATTTTTCGCCAATCGCCACCATGCGCACCGAAGTCGAAGGAAAAAGATGGTGCCCTTTCATGCTGTCGGATAACGTCATACCGGCAATCACCTGCTCCCTGATCTTACCAATGGTCTGGGCCACAATGGCATTATCAGCCGTTCTGGCAGTTATCTCCAGTCCACTAACCACCGAAACCCCGCTGCTGATCATGGCCGAAAGCATGCTAAAAAACCTGGCCAGGGAAACCTTGGTGATCAACAATCCGACCACCGGCAATTTAAGCAAAACAAGATCCACTTGCCGCCGGCCCAGAGGAGTAGCACTATACGTTTTAAATAAAGCATAACCCCCAATTCCAGCAATCAATAACAGCCACCAGAAATTAGTAAAGGCATAATTAATCCCCAACAATATTCTGGTTGGCAAAGGGAGTTGGGTCTTAAAAGAACCAAAAATAGAAGTGAATTTGGGAATAATAAAAATTATGGCAAAAGTAAAAGCGATAGTTAAAGCTGTGATAACCATGATAGGATAACGCAGGGCCGCACGGACTTTTTGTTTCAGCTGGTCTTCTTTTTCCAAAAAAGCGGTAATCTTAATTAAAACATCTTCCATTACCCCTGCCCGCTCCCCTGCTTCTATCATAGCAATAATCAAGTCGGAAAAAACCGCCGAGTGTTTCGATAATGCTCCGGAAAAAGATGTGCCGGCAGCCACATCGTCCTTAAGCTTAACAATTGTCTGGTACATCCGCTCTTTGGCAAACTGTTCCTCCAGGGCCTGCAGGGAATCAAAGAGCGGAACTCCGGCAGAAAAAAGGGCGGAGAGCTGCCTAAAAAAAAGTATTATCTCCCGGCTTTTTACATGGCGCATTTTTAGCATCATTTGTGATGGGTCCAACAACTGGGAAAAGTCCGGCAGAGGCAGCTTCTCGGCAATATTGACCGGGGTGTAGCCTTTGGCTCCTAAATGGCTCGCCACTTCCTCCGACGAGCCGGCTTCGATCTCATCTTGAAATAAATCGCCCTTTTCGTTGATCGCTTTATATTTAAACCTGATCAAGTTCGGTCACCCTTAAAACCTCATCCAAGCTTGTTAGGCCAGCCTTAACTTTATCCAACCCGTCCAAATATAGAGATCTCATCCCCTGCTCGGTCGCGTATTTTCTTATCTTATCGCTCGCTTCTCTGGCGTTAATCATCTCCCGCAGTCTTTCATCAAGAAGCAAAAGTTCAAAAATTCCCAAACGTCCGCGATAACCAATATTCTTGCAAGCCTTGCACCCCTTGCCTTTGTGAATAAACTTGATATCAGGGTACTGCTTTTTCATGCTTTCCGGCGCCGGTAACTTTTCTGCGCATTTTTTACACACCGTACGCACCAGGCGCTGGGCTAAAACCGCCTCAACCGACGAAGAAATCAGGAATGGCTCTACCCCCATATCCATCAGACGGGTCAAGGCTCCCGGCGCATCATTGGTATGCAAGGTTGAAAAGACCAAATGTCCGGTTAGCGAAGATTGAATCGCGATGGTGGCAGTTTCTATATCCCTAATTTCTCCGATAAGAATAACATCGGGATCTTGACGCAAAATAGAACGCAAGGCGGACGCAAAGGTTAAACCGGCTTTTACATTAACTTGAGATTGGGTAATTCCCGGCAACTCAAACTCAATAGGATCTTCGATTGTCACAATATTTAATGCTTGGCTGTCAACTTCGGCCAAAGCGGAATAGAGCGTAGTGGTTTTTCCCGAACCCGTCGGCCCGGTTACTAAAACTATGCCATGGGGTTTGCGGATAATTTTTTTAAACTTCTCAAGATTCTCTTGGGAAAAACCAATTTCCCCCAGCTTGTAAACCATGGCCGCTTTATCCAAAATACGCAAAACAACTTTTTCGCCATAAGCCGAGGGAAAAGTGGAAACGCGAAGATCAACCTTTCTATTCTCATGTTTCATCTCAAAACGTCCATCCTGAGGCACCCGGGATTCGGCAATATTGAGCCCGGACAAAACTTTTATTCTGGAAACTACCGGCGCCAGCATGTGCTGCGGCAAAGTAAGCTCCTGGTGCAACAAACCATCAACGCGATAACGCACCCGCACATCTTTGGCTTCCGGTTCGATGTGAACATCTGAGGCGCGTTCTCTGATCGCCTGAGAAACAATCTCGTCGACCAGCTTCATAATCGGCGCATCAACCGGCATAGCCATCTTGTCCCTGGTTCCCGCGGGCGCCTGATATCCCCTTACCACATTATCCACAACGCCGGAAATCCCGTAGTGTTCGGTAATCGCGTCTTGAATATCCGGCAAGCTGGCTTTAACAATGGATACGTCCATACCGCAAGTCGCCCGCACTTCGTCCAAGGCCACAATATTTTTGGGGTCAGCCATGGCAATGGTAATCGTATCACCAACCTTAAAGAGGGGAAACAATTTGTACTTATGAGCAATGGTCGCCGGAATTATGCCAATCACTTTGGCATCTATGGCATAATTGGATAAATCAATTTCCGGGACTTCGCGGGAACCTTTTTTTTCTGCCATAGATCTCTACACCCCGGCCTATTCTACCAAAGGGGTATTTTTTTAGCAATCACTTTGGGGCTTGCCCAAAACTGCCTGAGCAGGTATAATCTTGAGCAATGACTTACCAGAAACGCGAAGTTTATTTACAGATCGAAGACTTAAAAAATAAAATTTCCTGGGCTATTGGCTTTCGTTACGCGTTTGTCTTCTTGGGTTTATTTCTAATCTACTTTTCGCACACCGGCAATGCCTATGCCCCCCTTAGCCTGGAGCTAATTATCTCCGTTGGCCTTTACAACATAGCGGCCAACCTCATATATGCACTAAAGAAAGAATATAAGCTCTGGCAAGCAGTCGCCGCGGCGGGGGTTTTTCAGTTTTTTGATATTGCCGCGATAACCTTTTTGATCTATATCACCGGCTGGGTAGAAAGCCCCTACTGGTTTTTATATTTAGTCATGATCATTGTTTCGGGCTTTGGCATGTTTTCTTACTATTCTTTTGCCGTATTTTTAATTGCTTTTTTCTCAGCTGTTTTTTATTTGGGGCTGCTTCTTTCTGCCTATCTCGGCATCCTGCCTATCTATGGAACCAGCTTTAGCCTGACTCCGGACCAACTGCTTATTTCCATCTATAACAAAGCTATTTTTACCAGTGTGGCGTTTTTCCTGTTTGCCACAACCATTTACTATTTTTCTAAACTGCTCAACGAACAACACGAAGAACTTTTCATAAAAAACAGAAAATTCCTGGCCGCCTTAACCAGAATAAAAGCCATTGACCGGATGAAAGATGAGTTTGTCTCGACTGCTTCTCACGAATTAAGAACACCCCTTTCAGTTGTGAGAGAAAATTTATCATTAATAGAAGACGGCATAGTTGGCACAATTGGCCCAAAACAAAAAAAGCTCCTGGAAACCTCTCGCGCCAATATTGATCGCCTGGCCAAGATCTTAGACAACCTGCTTGATATTGCGAAAATTGAGTCTCATTCCCTGGATCTGCGCTGCCAAACCACAGACATAACGCAACTTGGCCGGAAAGCCGTTGAATTATTAAAACCAAAAGCTGAGCATAAAAGCGTTACGCTTGAAACAACTTTCCCGAAAGAAGCAATGCTCTGGATTGACCCGGAGCAAATCCTGCGTGTTTTTGTCAATTTAATAGACAACGCGATCAAACACACCGGCCAGGACGGGAAAATAATTGTCGGCATAGAAGAGGCGAAAAAAGAAATCCGGACTTATATCAAAGATAACGGAGAAGGCATTGCCAGGGAAGATTTTCCAAAAGTGTTTGAGCGCTTTGTCCATATCGGGACCGGACACGAAACGCTCTCCAGGGGAGCGGGGCTTGGCCTGTCTATCTGCAAGGGCATCGTTGAAATGCATAACGGTATAATCTCGTTTGAAAGCGAAATCGACAGGGGAAGCACATTTACCTTTAGCCTCCCAAAAATAAAATCCAATGGACAATAAAAAAACACGCATTCTTTTAATTGAAGACGACCAAGACATGGCCGAGGCTATCCGTTTGAGATTAGAAGCCAACAACTTCGACATCATATTGGCCCATGATGGCATGGAGGGTTTAAGTAAAGCCCGCACGGAAAACCCGGACTTGATCATCCTGGACGTTATGCTGCCAAAGTTGGATGGTTTTAACCTTTGCCGCATGCTCAAATTTGACGAGAAGCACAAAAGCATTCTCATTATCATTTTGAGTGCTAAAGTCCAAAAAACCGATATTGAGCGGGGCAAAGAAGTGGGTGCCGACGCTTACATTACCAAGCCTTTTAAAGCTGAAGAGCTGCTGGCAAAGATCAAAGAGCTCATAAACTCCAAATGATTTTATTTTCTGCGCACAAAAATATCGCTAACTATCTCTTTTTCTAAGGCTATCTGCGTCTCTTCTACTTGAATAACGTAGGTGGGGGACTTTTGATGCAATTTAACTTTAACTCCCGGGGCAACACCAAAAGACATCAGTTTGTGCAATCGCGGATGGTGACGGGCCATAATATATGAAACCCTCACCCACTCTCCCACCTCAACCTTGTCTAAAGAAACTATTAAGCTTTTTATCTCTTTACGTACCGTTTCGCAACACTTCCCTTCTGGAATCGGCAAACCATGCGGACAAACTTTTGGGTGACCCAAAAGAGTACAGATAGCCTCGGTCACCTCTTCTGAAACCAGATGTTCAAACTGACAAGCGGGCTCTTCAATATTATCTTCCCGAGTATCCAAGACATCTACCAATAACCGCTCAGCTAAGCGATGACGGCGAATTAAGGCCGCCGCCAACCTTTCTCCTTTGGCGGTGAACTTCACCCCATCCCTGGCTACATCGACCAAGCCATCCCCCTCCATATCACTTAAAAGATTCTGCAGTTTTTCTGCCTTAATCTCCGCTTCAACAACACACAAGTCATTTTTCCCTTGCTCTTTTTTCATCCAAATTATCTCCAGTATTTCATCTATTTCTCTGCTGGGCATTGATTTTTCCTCCTTTTTACAAGCAACTTCTTAAAAAAATTGACAACCTTTGACTCACTGACAAACTCATAACCGCAATTGGGACACCTGGTCAGGTCGCACCCGTCATGAAAGGGACAGCTGCTGCACAGAGCCTCGCTCTTATTAAACTCTTTGCCGCATAAAGGGCACTTCATAAACTGACCCTCATTACCCGGAGGATAAGATTCAAAATCCCACCCACCAAAAAAGCAAATGGGAAAACAAACGCCACGATCCAAAAGGTTACCCTGGCCCCTCGCTCTTTGATCATTACTAAAACCTGGGCAATACAAGGAACAAATAAGGTAATCGTAACCAGGCTTACCACTATCTGAACGGGGCTCATTAACCCCTGCCTGGCCAAAGCAAAAAGACCGGCCGCGCCATAATCACGGCGCAAAAACCCGATTAAGAATGCCTGGGTGGCCTTGGCCGGCAACCCGAGAAAATTCACCACAATAGGACTGGCCAGATTTTCCAGTATTACCAGAAGCTGGAACTTGTCCAGAAAAAATAGAATCATCGTCCCCAGAATAAACAGCGGCACAGCTTCACGCAGATACCATTCCAAACGCGCCAACGTTTTAACCAGAATATTGGAAATCTTTGGCACACGCAAAGGCGGAATCTCCAAAATAAAATCGGATGATTCCCCCGGAAGAATTTTAGCCGCTATAAAACCTACTAATAATAAAACGCCGATAACCACTCCGGCCCAGATAGTTGTCGCTTTGGTTGATAAACCTCCGATCATCCCCAAAATCACGCCCAGTTGGGCAGAGCAAGGGATGGCCAGGGCTAACAGCAAAGTAGCGATAATCCGCTCCCGCTTGGTTTCTAATGTCCGCGTTGTCATGGTCGCCATCGTGTCGCAACCCAACCCCAGGACCAGAGGAATAACCGCCTTACCCGACAGACCAATGATTCTAAAGGCACGGTTCAAAAGGATGGCTAGCCTGGGCAAATAGCCGGAATCCTCCAGCAGGCTAAAAAAGATAAAAAAGGCAGTTATAATAGGCAAGACAATGGCAAAAGCGTAGGTCAAAGCCATGGTAATAATCCCATAATCTCCAACCAGAAACTCTTGAATAAACTTGATGGGTATCAGCCAGGCAACCACACCGCTGGCCCAGGGGTTAAGATAGGTTCCAAAAACAACCTCCTCCAGATAATTTACCCCCAGCTGAGCCGCTAATTCACCGACGAACTTATACATCAGGTATAGTATGAACAGAAGTATCGGAATCCCCGTTAAAGGACGCATGGTAATATTACCTAATCTCTGCATAAAGAGCATAGCGACCGGCTTAGTCGTTAAAACCCGCTTAACCAGACGAACAACCTCTCTCTGCCTGATTTCACCGATGATCTGATTTAATTTGCGGGCAAAGTTAGCCTGAAGCTCCTGACGGATTGCCTGTGCTTTGGTTAAAACTTCCTGCCCAAATCTTTCCACCAGCCATAGCTCAATTGATAGGTCATAAGAGAGGAACATTAAGCTAATCGCTCTGCCGGAAACAAAAAAACCTGGCAGCAGCTTTCCTATATCAGCCACAGCGTGCTCAATCTTTTCTCCGTAGTTAATTTTAAGGCTCGATCTTTTCCCCTCCAGGGCTATTTTCTTGAGCTCCGAGATACCCACCCCTTCCGTGGCCACGGTAAAGACAATTGGAATTTGCAATATTTCTGAAAGCTTGTGCCGATCAACCGACATGCGCCGCTGCTTTAGCTCATCCATCATGTTCAAGTCCAAGAGCAGAGGCAGGCCGGTCTCAATTAACTGTAGCGTTAAAAGCAGTGTGCGTCGTAAATTTTTGGCGTCGGCAATTTGGATGATTGAGGCAGGCTCTTCCTTGAGCAGGAGATCCCTGGCGACTTTCTCATCTTCGGACGAAGGGGTCAAAGAATTCATCCCGGGCGCATCAACTATCTCAATCCGCTGACCTTTTAATTTACCAATGCCACGACTAATTTCTACTGTTGTCCCGGGGTAATTAGACACCGTGACATACTGTCCTGTCAAGTGGGCAAAGACAACACTTTTGCCTACGTTAGGATTACCTGCCAAAACGATTTTTGGCATACCTGAAAAATCGAGATTTACTTTGCCCTCTAGCTCATGCATATATTCCCCCACCTTTATAACATCATCCGGCTAAATAATGGTTACACAAATTCACGCTCGATAATAATTTTAATCGAAACATCGTCGCTGGCCTCAGTTAAGCCAAAACCACCAATAAAGCAATAATTGACAAAACCAATCAGAATATGTTTTTCATCTTCCCCGATCCTCCTTAAACATAATCTGTCGCGGACTTTAGTGGTAATGATAGTCATTATCATTAACGATGCAGAAAAAAACCTCCTTTCTGTTATTTGTTACACTTCCTGCAAACGCCAAAAATCTGCATCAAGTGTCTTTTTCCTTTAAAACCATATTTCCTGCAGATCAAATCCTGTTTTTTTTCGATCTCCGGGTCAACGAATTCCGTTATCCGGCCGCATTTTTCACAGATAAAATGATCATGATGGGGACGTTCAAAAGCAGGCTCGAAGCGTCTTCTCCCGCCAAAGAAATTGACTTCCGCAGCCAGATTCACCTGCTGCAAAAGTTTAATAGTACGGCAGACGGTGGCGTAACCAATGTGCGGGTACCTCTTACGCAGCGTGTAGTACAATTCATCTACGCACACATGCCCTTCCCTGGCCAGGAACATATTAACAACGGCCTCTCTCTGCCTGGTGAACCTTAGCTTTCTCTCTTTTAGCGCTTGCTTAAAATGCTCGGTCGCTCTTGTTAAGTTTCTCATTTCTTACCTGGCCTTATGACACTTATGATATTGATAATCATTATCAATAGGTAATTATAACTTAACCCCAATTATCTGTCAAGAACGTTTTGAGAAAAGCTTTACTTCATAAATGACGGCAGTTCGATGTTTTCCTTATTGTTTAAAGATGATAGGGCGCGCGCTTTTCCCATATATTTGGGTTAGGTTTTATATGATTTAACGAAGCCGATTATGGTTAGATTTTAGATGATTTGATTCGAAGTTTTGATTTAATAACGGGTTCGTGGTAAAATCATTGAAAATGAAAGCAGGGGGGTAAGTTAAAATGGAAAAACCTCTAATTTTGATAGTTGACGACGAGCGAAATTATGCCGACGAAATCACGACGGTAATTTCTGAAACCGAAAGATATGCTACGGCAACCGCCTATTCCGCCATGGAAGCCTTAGAATATCTTAAGAACAATAAGATTATGTTCGGACTGGGCGGCAATCGCGTTCGCGTGATCGTGCTGGACATAAAAATGCCGGGGATGGACGGTTTGCAATTTCTGGAAAAGGTTAGAAAAGAGTACGGTCCGGATATCGGAATTATTATGCTGACTGCCTGGGAAGATGAAGAGAAATGGGAAAAAGCCACCAATGGCTTTGTGATTAACTACATTACCAAACCCTATGAGCGCGACAATTTGATAGGTACGATAGACCGATTCTGCCAGGGTCTAAAAGAAGAGGGGAAATTAGTTCTAGAAACCTTTGAGAAGCATATCGAAAAAAGAGAAACAGGCTTTAAAAAGGATCAAGGTTAAAGCGCAGGAAATTTTAGAATAAAGGTGGTCCCCTCTCCCACTTTACTTTTTACATCTATACTCCCGTTGTTCTCTACGACAATACGATGGGCGATCGAAAGGCCTAAGCCTGCCCCTTCGTGGCGGGTGCTGAAAAATGGGTCAAAAATCCGATGGATATTTTCCGGCGCTATCCCGTGGCCGGTATCGGAAAATTGGACCGTAACATTCGTGCCTTCCTGGCTGGTGGAAATGGTTAACTCCCCGCTTTCGGGCATAGCTTCGATAGCGTTACTGATCAGATTAATAAATACCTGTTTCAGCTCATCAGGATCGGCCATAATATCGGAAACAGGGGCAAGTCCTTTTTTCAAACTTATACGACTTATAGGGATCAATGCCAAAGTCGCTTCTATTAAATCGTTCAAGTTCACCTTGACCTCTTTTTTCTCCTTCACCTTTGACAAACTTTGCATTCCCCTGATAATTTTTGTGATGCGTCTTGAGTTTTCCAGGACATCGTTTTGAAATTGTCTTAAGTATTCCAAATCTCTTGGTTTATCCAGGAGTCTCTGTGTTTTTGAATGAATGATCCCTAATGGATTCCTGATTTCATGAGCCACCCCAGCGGTTATGGTGCCCAGAGAAGCTAAACGCTGCGAGCGATCCAGCTCTTTTTTAATTTGTTCGTACGGGCGAATACGATCGAGAATCGCCATACACTGGATCATTATTGTTTTGAATATAGTCATATCCCGTTCAGTATACGGATCTTCAGATGTTTTTTGTCCCAGGATCAGAGCCCCCTCTACCCCGTCAGAAGAAGAAAACGGCATTACCAAGCCATTCTTTGTTTGGGTTAAGCCATGATAATCAACCTGCGGCCTTCCAGTAATAACTTCAATGTTTTTGATCTTAATAGCCGATTTGAGCTCATCTGCAACAATTCTGTAAACGTCTTTTTTCTCTATAACCGGGATTAATTTTGTGGCAATCTGATTAATCAATCTATCGGAGTTATACCAGCCGGTGATCCATTTTTCTTCCAGCGGAGTTTGGATAATGTCGCGCAGACGGTGCGCGGCAAACGCCCAGATAAGCGCCAGCAGAGCGTTGGCAAATACAACCAAAGCGGCCGGCAGCGGCACTAGGCTCAATACGATAAAAGAAGCAATGATCAAAAGGCCGACAAAACCATAGGCGGCGGAACGGCTGATCTCAACCCGAATGTCCATGAATTCATGCTTGGTGATGGCGTAAGCAAGAAATAAAGGATAGGCCACAACCAGTATGTTGGCGATAGGAGGGATCGGGATGTCATACCAAAGTAAATAATTGGTCGAACCGCCGACAAAGCCAATCATTGTGCCAAGAAAAACATACATAATCTGCGTTTTGAGGTGCCCGCTTGCTTGATTGAAAACCGAATACATGATGAACAGCGAATAAATAACGTAGTAAAAGAACATCGCCAGAAACGGCATGTAAAATAATCCCGGCAAAGGCCAGAAGTCGAAAAACAGCTTCTTTGATACACCCGCCACGATCAGCGGGGTAAAATTCAAGACAAGAAAAACAAAACAGATGAGATAAGATAGCAGACTTTGCCATCGTTTTTCATGATATTTATTAGTCAACCTGAGCGAGAAATTAAAATAAGTCGCCGGGATAAAGATGGCTCCCGACATGAAGAATCTCGACCAGAACAGCGCGCCTTCTGAAGTTGCAGAAAGCTGCCAAAAGAAATAGCCGCAACTCCACCAGAAAACGCTGAAAGCGAATAAAGAGTACGACCTGTTCAACTGGCTTCTGTAGCCCCTCGCCAGAGAATATACGCCAAGAGAAAGACTGGTCAATCCGTTGAGCAAACCGGTGAAAGCGAAATAATTCATCCCATCTTTTCTATCAGCAGAAAAAGCTGAATGCCCGTAGAATCCCTCTCAATCGAAATCTTGGCCTTATCAGCAACATTGTGGGCCAAGCCCAACAACTGCTCCTCATTCCGATAATTCAGGAACCATTCTCCAAGTAGTTCCATGTAAGCACGCAAAACCTTTCCCGTATGTTTTAAGTTCCCTATGATCAATACCCCATTAGTTTTAAGCAGAGAAAAAAGATCGTCAATCAACCTGGAAGCTATCCTATCCGACAAATAATCAAATAAGCCGGTAGTATAAATTAAATTCTGCTTCTTGACGTCCATACGATTTTTAATAATATCATAAATAGAATTGTGATGACAGATCAAGCTGATTTTTTTCTTCTTTAAGACTTCATTGTTAATCTGCCCTTTGACAGACTTGAGCGCTTGGATCTCGCTGTCCAATAAATGGATGCTGCCGTTCATAGAGCTGTTATCCTTCATTAACTCGACTACTTCGACTGCGGGGCCGGAAGCAACGCTCATGAAAGAAAAGTCCGCGTCTTTTCTCTGTCCTGCAATCTTTGAAAGAATGTAATTTTTTCTATTTTTCACCGCTTGGGCTATTTCAAGATTTATCGAGAAATAATGAATAAGCTTGGCAAAAAGATTTTCCCCTTCAAGCTGATCATCGTAGATATACTTCAACATTCGAAAATCGCCGGCATATCCCAGTGGCTTTTGAAAAACCCGCCGGCAAAAAGGGCTAACAAGAAAAAAAGCATGAATCTCTTTCTGGAAAAACGACCGATAAAGCTGATGAAGAGGGTTGATTTGATCCTCAAGTCCCTGGCCGACAAGCAATTCCCATGTTTTATTATAAAGATGTTTTAAGGAGGAGAAGTTCTCTTTTGCCTTTGAATAGACAACAGCATTATATTCCCCGGGACCACCACGCTTTTCATTTTCATGCGATAATATCTCGTCGCTGAGGCGGCAATATAATTCTTTTAGGTCATATGTAACCTCCCTAAAGTTTTTATCTATAATATCTGTTGATTTCATGCTGACTCCGGCCTATCAGAGAATTTATTCTCATAATAAAGCCCTTTTTGTGTTTAATAATTAGAGAATTGTTTTCTGTCCCTGAAGAAGTATTATTCACTTGAGGTCACCCCCCTTTGGGTTATCAATAAGATTCTAGGGCAACTCGATATAGTCTACCTCTTTATCCCAGCAAAATCAAAATAATTTCAGTCTATTTGCAGCCAATTATATAGAAAAGAGGAGGAAGATCAGAAAATGATTACACCTACTTCATAAACGACGGCAGTTCGATGTTTTCCTTATTGTTTAAAGATGATGGGGCGCGCGCGGTAC
>Ga0209343_10000829_pt1 | contig 42952 bp, 46 predicted proteins | sample RifCSPlowO2_02_FD_184026 | JGI IMG/M metagenome (GOLD analysis project Ga0209343, IMG submission 184026) | Groundwater microbial communities from Rifle, Colorado - Rifle CSP2_plank lowO2_0.2 (SPAdes) (version 2) | ecosystem: Environmental > Aquatic > Deep subsurface > Groundwater | place...
AATTTCAATATTTTCTCGAACGGCGTATTCCCGCAATTCGGTGAGTTGAGCATCAATCGAAAGAACCTGCTTATCCTCGACATCAGTGGACTTGCGAGCATACAAAAAGAATTTTTGCGTTGATAAGTTTTGCATAATAATTATTGAAAATTAGAAACTTAAATGGCCGCACCGGTGCGCTAACCTAGGAAGACCTAGATAAGTCCGATACGGCCATTACAATAGGCCTTCCACAAGTTAGCGCAAACTCAGTATAGCAAAAATTCTTTTTGTATCAAAGCAAATACTATGAGTCAAAATTGTTTCTGATTCGCACCTCCTTCTCGCCGGAAAAACAGTGCGCGTCGCCGAAGGCGACGCTCCAAATTCGTTTGGAAAATTGAGAGGAAATCAGTGGGCGGCGCTTTGCGCCGCCCACAATTCGGTCTCTGAAAAACCGTTAAGTTCTATTCTGGTGCCGAAGGCAGGACTTGCACCTGCGACCTTCTCTTTATGAGTGAGATGCTCTAACTACCTGAGCTACTTCGGCACTTTTAGTAAAAATCTAACCAGTTGCCTGCCCGCCGCAGCTTCTTAGCGAAGGCGGGAACTACACCAGCAATTACAGCAGTTTAAGGTGAAAAACGAAAAGTGTAAAGCGATTGCCTTCGCTGTTTGAAAGTAGTATGCTATTCCTAGTTATCGCGGGGATGAGCAACGGTTGCTCGCAAGGCTCATAACCTTGAGGTAGTCGGTTCAATTCCGACCCCCGCAAATTTTACTCCGTAAAATTTGCTATTATCATTGTAATGAAAACTATTCTTGTTGATGCTGTTCATTGTTTTGTCTCGACAGAAGGGCAGATTTTTGATGCCATGCATTTATTGCTGGAAACCTATCCAAACAAAAAAATTATTTTGACTAATGCAAATGATGAGGAATTTAAAAAATTTAGGCTAGATAAAATGCCCTATAAGGTTTTTTCATTAAAGCATAACCCAGAAAAGACTGACCCAAAATACTATGAGATAATACTCTCCCATCTTAAATTAAAAAAAGAAGAAGTAATTTATTTTGAGCACAACATGAAAGCAGTAAAGAGTGCGCAATCTGTGGGTATCAAAACTTTCTACTATGATTCCGATAAAAAAGACTTAAAAGAACTTAATAATTTTCTATCGGGAAACCTAGTCCTTCACTAGCTTTAAACGGCGCATCAAAAAAATCCCTTCCGTGAGGTTGGGATTTTTTGATTACGCGCTCTTTGTTTTGTTCCGTTCGTTTTGCCGTCTTTCCGGCTGCCAATTCCCGACGCTACGGTCGGGATCCTCGATCCGATGAACATCGGATCGGGACCATTTTAGGTTTGGATAAACCCTTGTTTTGTGCCAGCCCGAGGCTGGTCCGCCCAGGGCGGAAAAAACAAAATCGACATTTAAGTCCTTCCGGACGTTTTTTCTTTGAATAATTCCACGAGCAGCTTCCGCTACCCGTGCCTTGTTCATGTTTTTCCCATGTTTCCATGGGCATGGACTATATCTTCACCCCGCATATTGCGGGGGCCGGCGTGTTATAGCGTCCATTTTGAAACGCTATCCTTCCATCCGCTTTCAGCGAATAGAAAAGTCTCTACAGGGCTAGGAGAATCACATATTTATCCGAGTTTATATTTCATGGACTGAATAATATATCTTTTCACTAGAGAAACAAATCTGTTTCTACTTTGAGCTCTTATAAACAATCGTGTATACCCATTATTTTTCTGAACTGAACATTCAATACCATGGATAGTCTTTAACGAACTAATGAGCGACTGATTTTCTAAACTAGTAAAACTTTGAGTATTAAGGTGGTAACCATGGATGTACCCATTCCTTTTGGAAACAATATTACCATCATCCATAAACCAGACAGCTAATGTTAGAGGATTTTGCACCAATTCAGAGATGTCACTAGGAATCATCTTTTTACCTTTTGGGTAAAACTTATTCCATAGTTGCGTTAATTGAGGATGACTAATAGTTTTAACTGTTAATGAATTGGTTTTCTCGTAAAACTTCGGCTTGCTCAATATCCACTTCTTCAAAATTTTATACTTCCATATTAGATAATCTTTTTGATCTACCGAATGTCTTATTTGAAGACGGTAATTAGTCCGTGACCAATTACTCATTAAGCAACCATCTCCCAAGATACTGCCAACAATAACTGCAAGTTGCCTTTTATCAAAAGGCAACGATTTTAGATTTCGAATCTCGGACGAATATGTGATTCTCCTAGCTTCCCTCGGTATTACCTTCATGCCTTTATTTTATCAAATAAAGAGGAAGGCTTCACCGATTTCAGCCAGATTTTTTAATCAAGATTACTCTTGACAAGTCGCAATATTTGTTTTTTAATCACGACTTAGCCCCTGTCATTGATCTTACCTTAGGCCCACCGAGGTGAGATTTCGGGTATTACCAACTTCCTTGGCTTGACGGGCGGTATTTGATGTTTTATAATGTTACCATTATAATTCTCTTCAACACGGGGCAAGCGGTTTTCCCGCACCCTCGCGTTTTTCAAAGGTTGCTTATTCGATTTTCTTATCGAATTCACTTACCTTGCCAAGATAAGTTTTAGCTTTCTTCCCTAGAGCACGAAGCTCGTCGCGAAGTGTTACAATTTTGTTAAACCCCTTGTCAGACAAATGTTCTTTGGCGCAAACCATCAGAACTATTTGCTTGAAAAGCAGATAGGATTTTTGCTTTTTCGCTTGTAGCAGATTTTTATCAAGAAATGGAAACAAATATTCTTTCAGGTCCCAAATGCTAGTAATTTTATACTTCGCATGCGGGTACCATCCATATCGCTCATATGAGCAATCATAAATTTTTCCAATTCCGATAGTCACAAGTATGCGTTCTAAGATTTCTTGATCATCTTTCCGCAATTCTATTTCAAATTCTGGACGAACTTCGAAACCTCGACGCAATGTCTTGTGTTTCCCAATACTAATTGAAAAAGATCCTTCCCCGTCAATAAATCCCGCGACATATTGAGGATGTAACTTTCTCCTTTGAATTTGTTCCTTCCCAATAGGAAGTTCTAGCTTGGGATTAAACCGAGCATCTTTCCTTTTGGTACTACGAACTCTGCTGACTTCTTGCATCTCATGATTATATCATTACTAATACAATTTCTCGGTTTGTAAAACACAACGAGGAAAACGCAAGATCTCCCACGGTAACCGAATACACTGTTTCTTCTCATCTCGATGCCACGATACATATATCACTTTTTTTGACAGTAGGTTTCTCCATGTACTCGCAGGATGACCTATGATATATGCCATGACTGGCATTCAAGCTAAGAAATGCTAATTTACTCCTTCATCTATAAGCCTCACGGCTAGTAGACTAGTATTTCGCTTCAAGACACTGTGAATTGTCTTGGTTGGATTTTCCAGCTGTAATTTTTGGGGTCAATAATTACTTGACATTTATCAGATCCATTGCTACCATTGCTTTTATGAAAGTTCTTTTTAATGTGACTCTCGGTAGTTTCATCGCGGTTATTGCCCTAATCTTGCTGTTCTATCTAATCGACTTGGCCACCAAGAGAAAGTTCCCCGCGATCGATTCATTCTTAAACATTCTCTATGGAATATTCGTGACGCTCGTGGCAATCAATTTTATCATTGGGATGCTTATACTCATCCCGTCCAGATAATTACTGATACACCACCAGATGTTGCAATACCAATCCCACTCAGGGGTTGGTATTTTTCTTTCCCAAAAATTACAACTGGAACACCAACTAGCGTACTCGATCGCATGGCGACCCGAGTACAAGACTTGAGAACGTATTCACCGCGGTATAGCTGACCCGCGATTACTAGCGATTCCTACTTCATGAGGTCGAGTTTCAGACCTCAATCCGAACTGGCGCTGCTTTTATAAGGATTGGCTCAGGGTTTTTCCCCGTCGCAACCCGTTGTAGCAGCGATTGTTCCACGTGTGTAGCCCAGGATATCAGAGGGCCATGCTGACTTGGCGTCATCCTCGCCTTCCTCCCCGCCCAAAACCCGCAAAGCGGGTAAATCCCAAATTTTAATTTCCAAGCTCCAAACAAACCTCAATAACCAAAATCCGAATGTTAAAATTTGAAAGTTGGAAATTAATTATTGTTTGTAATTTGGAATTTGTGACTTGGAATTTCCCAAAGTCCTGCGGACTTTGGGCGGGGCAGTATCGTCTGACACTTATAACAGACAACGAGGGTTGCGTTCGTTACCCCACTGAAGGGAACAATTCCTTAACCTTCTAAATTTCTTAAGAAGCTAGACTATACCTTCACCCATCCCAATGTAACATTGGGATTAGGGGCCAACATTTAGCAAGAATATGAGATTCTTACTCCGATCTTTTACAGATCAAGTCGTTACGGGGTTTGGAAGTTTATATTTCATGCTTGGGATAATATGCTTGGCGACAATATGACAAAAAGTTATATGTGACTTTTTCCTTATCACCAATTTCCCATTTTTACCGACAACAGTATCAAGATTAAACCGGCTCAACAATGTGTCTTGAAGAGTTTTTATGCTTTCGCCTTTAAAACTCTCCGTGGAAATAACGATTTTCTTTCCTGTCCAGCAACCATCATCCATATACCATACTGCCAGCGACAAGGGAGACAGCAACAAACGCCACGGTCGAAAGAATTGCCGAAACTGAAGAAATATTGACCGATAACTTTTTCCACAATACACACACAATACACATGAGTAATTTCTCTTGGTACTCCCGCATAACAAAGAGATTTTAATTCAGCATATTTCCAGTATACATATTCACTTTGTTTTACGGAGTGTTCTATACGAATTTTTCCCCAAGGAGCAATGTAGGCATCACCTAACACGCTACCGATAAGAATATCTCTTTGTCTTGAAGACAATGAGAGAAAAATTCTTTTTCTAGCATGAAGCACTATTGGAACTTCCAAACTTCCCACGGGATTACCCATATAATCATAATTATATCATGACTACATTTAGGGTTCCCCCGTTATGAGTTGGATTTTTCGACTCGATTACTCGAGAAGGATTCGAATTAAGTTCAAATCACGAACTGACGACAGCCATGCAGCACCTGTCCAGCCGTCCTTGTGAGACGACAGACGTTTCTGCCTGCCTTCGTCTGGATTTCTAACCCTGGTAAGGTTCTTCGTTTACCGTCGAATTGAACCACATGGACCACCGCTTGTGCAAGTCCCCGTCTATTCCTTTGAGTTTTAGCCTTGCGGCCGTACTACCCAGGCGGATCACTTAACGCGTTAGCTTCGCCTCTCAGAAGGTCGATACTCCGAAAAGCTAGTGATCATCGTTTAGGGCCAGGATTACGCGGGTATCTAATCCGCTTCACTCCCCTGGCTTTCGTGTTTCAGCGTCAGGAGTGCGCCAGTGAATTGCCTTCGCTTTTGGTGTTCCCCATGATATCAACGGATTTCACCCCTACACCATGAGTTCCATTCACCTCTCGCACCCTCAAGCTTTGCCGTTTCCTTGGCGGACCCCCGGTTAAGCCGAAGAATTTGACCAAGGACTAATCCCGACGACCTTACGGTATCGGGAGCCCGACTCTTACATCGGGCCAAAGCCGCCTACACACCCTTTACGCCCAATAATTCCGGATAACGCTCGAGGCACTCGTATTACCGCTGCTGCTGGCCTTGACAATTTCTAATTTTATATGCGTAATCTTTATGCATAAAAGGTTTAATAATATCTTCGAAAAGTTTCATACTCTCCGAATAAACATATAACCTATAATACATTTTCCCACGCATCTGACACTTGCAGACAGAAACTTTTAATCCAAAGTTTTCTCGCAACATATCACTTAAGAGATTGCAATCATTAAATGAAAAACAATGTGTCGCAAATAGAGCATTTCGGTGGTATTTATCTCGAAAATCAAGAGTACCATCATCCATAAACCACACCGCTAAAGATAAAGGATCTTTAAGCAATGATTTTATGTTTTGTGGGACCCTCTTTTCCCCCTCATTAGGATAGAAAAGTTTTCGAAATTCACCTAAATCAGTCCTTGATTCTGTATAAAAGAGATGTTGCGAGTATTTTGGGATACTCTTCAATTCAGATGGCTTCAATTCTGCAACTTGATCATGTATCCATGTTAGATATCCTATGGATCTATCGCTGTATTTGACACGATAAGAAGACTTCTGAGTTGGTGTCATAGGATTTAACCATCCATCTCCCAATAAAGAACCAATAATGATTTTTTGTACACTTCGTCTCACTTAATAATTATATCATGGACTATATCATCATCCAGCACTAATTTTTAGATTCTATCCGATTGCCTGGCCCCGTACATGTTACGGGGCCTTTTTTATTTTGAACCCAAAAATCAGTGCTGGAGTTCGGCGTCTGATGAAGATTGTTACATCTCCATCTCACTCGTCGGGTTTACCAACCCTAGAGATCAGTCTCTGAAGGGTCATCCACCAGTTGGCGGAGACTTCCCTGCGGATTGTCAATATAGAATCCCGAAACAACATCGGAACGCAGCTCTATAAAGGTTTCCCGCATATAAGCCGAATTATTCAACCCCGCTTTCGCGAGGAAGTCGCACTACGGATTTTTACGAGTACAAGTCTTTTCTTGCTGCTAAACTTTAATTTTTACGAGTTTAGCAACCTCTTATTCTTGAACCGATCAATAAACTTTCTAGTTCACAAAAGGAGTTTACATGCCGAAGCACTTCGTCCTCCACGCGGCGTCGCTCCATCAGGCTTTCGCCCATTGTGGAATATTCTCGGCTGCAGCCACCCGTAGGTGTATGGACCGTTCTCAGTCCCATCGGTGGGGAACAGGCTCTCACCCCCCCTAAGCGTCATCGCCTTGGTAGGCCATTACCCTACCAACTAGCTGATACTGAACAGGCCGCTCCCCGAGCAGATTTCTCTTTTACTGGTAACCAACCTTCAATCGCAATCTGCTCGAAAATCATAATTTCCAAGCTCCAATTTCCAAACAAATTTCAACAATTAAAATTTAAACTTAAAAATTATTTGTGATTTGGAACTTGTGATTTGGAATTTCCAAAACAAAAATCACGAGCAAAGATTGATTACCAGACCATTGGGTATTACCCACTCTTTCGAATGGCTATTCCCAACTTGGGGGTGCGTACCTGCTTATTACTACCTCGTCTGCCGCTAACCGCGCACAGCGCGGAAACACCAAGCTCCAATATTCAAGCTCCAAACAAATCTCAATAATCAAAATTTAATTTTTGAGAATTGGAATTTAATCATTGTTTGGAATTTGAGATTTGGATTTTGGAATTTCTGTGCTATGCACAGCTCGCTTGACTTGCATGCCTTATCCACGCCGCCAGCGTTCATCCTGAGCTAGGATCAAACTCTTAATTGAATTTTGTCCCGACGTAAAGTCGGGATGCGCGATTTTGATAAATCAAAATCGGCAAACGGAACAAAACAAAAAGCGCGAGCTTTATGTCTCTTAAAAAGTTTCTTCTAGCTCTAATTGGAATTTTATTTCTACTATCTACTATTTTGACTTGCACTATTTTTTTACATTCTCAATTATTCAATTGTCAAAGTACACTTCCCCTCCCCGCTTAGCGGGTTTATAGAAGTGGAGACATTATAGCTACAATCAGAATCGTGTCAACCTAACTGGTCTTCACATCAATGTTGACGCCGGAGGGCAAGGAGAGATTAGTTAAGGCCTCAATGGTTTTGGCGCTCGGATTTTCAATATCAATCAGTCGTTTGTGAACCCGCATTTCAAACTGCTCGCGGGCGTTTTTGTGAACGAAAGACGAACGATTGACTGTGTACTTTTTAATTTCCGTCGGCAAAGGAATCGGTCCTCTAATTTTAGCGTCAAAACGGAGCGCCGCGTCCATAATTTGTTTAATGGACGCGTCCAAAATTTTACTTTCGTAAGCCCGCACTCGGATACGCAACTTCGCCGGGGGCAATTCTTTCTTGGCTACTGCTCGCTTACGCGCCACCGTTGTTTTTTTATCAGTTTTTGTTTTAGTAACCATAAGATTTTACGGAAAATCCCAAGCTTCAAACTTCAAGTTCCAAACAGATCTCAATAACCAAAATTCAAATTTGACTTAATTGAAAATTGTGATTTGGAAATTGGAACTTCCAAAATTATCGCTAGGCGATAATTTTGGTCACCGCGCCTGCACCAACGGTCTTACCACCTTCACGAATGGCGAATCTTTGCTTTTCTTCCAACGCCACCGGCGCCACCAACTTAACTTTAAAGCTGATGGTGTCACCCGGCATCACCATTTCAGTTTTTTCCGGCAAAACCACTTCACCGGTTACATCGGTAGTTCGGATATAGAACTGCGGTTTATAGCCGGTAAAAAACGCGGTATGGCGACCACCCTCTTCTTTCTTCAAAACATAAACCTCCGCCTCAAATTCGGTATGGGGCGTCACCGAGCCAGGCTTCGCCAAAACCTGACCGCGGTGAACTTCCTCTTTCTTGGTGCCGCGCAAAAGCACGCCGGCATTATCGCCAGCTTGGCCTTGATCAAGTTGTTTGTTAAACATTTCAATACCAGTAACTGTGGTCTTGGCAGTTGGTTTAATACCAACAATTTCCACCTCCTCGCCAATTTTCACCACCCCGCGCTCAATTCTACCGGTGACTACCGTGCCACGGCCTTCAATGGAGAAAATGTCTTCAATTGGCATCAGGAAAGGTTTATCAACCTGCCGTTCGGGCACCGGAATGTAAGTATCCAAGGTATTGGTAAGTTGAAGCACACCTTTGACCCACTCATCATCCTGGGAACTTGCTTCCAACGCTTTCAAAGCTGAACCGCGAATAATTGGCGCGGCTTTGCCGTCAAAACCTTGCTTGGTCAAAAGCTCACGGATCTCTTCTTCCACCAAGTCAATCAAATCCTTTTCCGGAACTAGGTCGCACTTATTCAGAAAGACGACAACTTTCGGCACACCCACTTGCTTGGCGAGCAGAATGTGCTCGCGAGTCTGGGGCATTACGCCGTCAGTCGCCGCCACTACCAAAACCGCGCCGTCCATCTGCGCCGCGCCGGTAATCATGTTTTTGATATAATCAGCGTGACCGGGCGCGTCAATGTGGGCATAGTGCCGGTTGGGCGTAGTGTATTCTTGGTGAGAAAGGGCAATGGTAATACCGCGCGCTTTTTCTTCCGGCGCGTTATCAATATCATCAACTTTCTTTTCTTTAACATCCTGACCTGACAACTTCAAAGCGTGAAGAATGGCGGCGGTCAAAGTCGTCTTGCCGTGGTCAACATGGCCGATAGTGCCGACATTGACATGGGGCTTGCTTCTATCAAATGTGCTCATTTTATTTTTTTATTTTAATAATAATTAAACAATAAAAGAATCACGCACAAAAATGCGGTTTGTCTATAATAGCAGAAACGGATTTTGTGTCAATTTTTGGTGTTAATAAGCAACGCTTCAATACCCGGCAGGGTTTCGTTGGCTAAAAAGTCCAACATCGCGCCGCCGGCGGTGGAAACGAAACTGAATTTGTTTTCCAAACCAAGAGCGGTAATGGCGGCGACCGTGTCGCCGCCGCCGACCACCGACTCAACACCGCTCTGGACAATCATCGTTGCTAAATTCTTGGTGCCGTTGTCAAAACCGGTTTCGTATTCGCCTAGCGGACCATTCCATAATATAAACCGCGATTGAGAAATGAGTTGTCGCAAATTCTCCAGCGTCTTCGGTCCAGCATCAACAATCTTTTCACCTTGGCTGACATTATCAAGCGATTTTGTGGTAATCGTAATATTGCTTCGGATAATCGCATCATTGGGTAAGTGTAAATTCAATGTCGTTAATGATCCTAAATCAAGCGGCGTTTTAGAAACCAACGAACTGCCAATGTTAAAACCTTGGGCTTGAAAAAAATCATTGGCTAATGCCCCACCGACAAAAACCGAGTCATAAAGACGAATAAATTTTTTCAACAACGGAAATTTCGTCTCAAATTTCGCGCCGCCTAAAATAAAAAGGGCTGGATGATGCGGCTTGAGAGCGCCGGATAGTCGCGCTAGCTCTTCGGCAAACAATGGACCGGCGAGACCGGGCAAAAGTTTCGGCAAGCCGACAATAGAAGCGTGAGCGCGGTGGGAAACGGCAAAGGCATCGTTGACGAAAATTTCGCCGAAAGAAGCCAATTTTTTTGCGAAATTTTCGTCATTGGCTTTTTCACCCGGGTCGGCGCGCAAATTTTCAAAAAGTGTAAAGCCGCCATTTTCCAATTCACCGGTATTTTTCGCCAACTCATCAAAATTGCCGGCAAAAGAAATGGTGTATTTTTTTATCAATTCCCGCCAAACCGGCCGCAAAGAATCGCCACCCTTCCCTTCCAAGTGGCTCAAAATAATAGTGCGAGCACCGGCCTTGTGGAGAAATTCTAAAGTCGGCAAAATTTTCCTGACACGAAAATCGTCAGCCACCCGCCCCTCTCTAACAGGCACATTCAAATCCAGCCGGAGCAAAGTCCTTTTGCCCGCAAGATTTTTTTGGTTTTCTAAAAGCGGTAAGTTCATTTTAATACCACCCCACCCCCAGCCCCTCCCCAAAAGGAAGGGGGGAGTTTGTTTTCCTATTTTATCAAAAATTTCTGCCAATGTCGCTTTTTCCCCGAGTCAGACTCGGGGAAGCTCTTCAAAAAGAAACCGGCGACCATATTGGTTGCCGGGGTGCGAAAAACTTAAGGTTAGCAGCGATACTGGTAAAGCTCTGAGTATCCGATGATACCCATAGCTGTAGCTACCTGTGGCGGTATCGGATAATTAGTGAGTTCGTGAAAAACTCGTGCTAATCCCATAACCATATCCCCTTTATATACCAGGTCGGCTTGGGCTGTTTCCTGATATGATTTTGTTTCGTCTGCTTGATCTTTATCTTGGAAGATGCCCGCAACATTGCATAGGCAACGGTTACTTCCAAGAGACACCTCAAAGGTGTAGATAAAAACCGGTTTTGGTCTGTCAGAGTCAGCGAGGAAATTCATCACAACAGCATATCGTCCGGCCTGCTTGTCACCAACAAATCCCATAAAGGATATCTTTGTCGTGAATTCACCAGGCTCAATCTCTGCCAAGATTCCAAACTGGGTTTTGATGCTACCCCGAAGTGTTTTGGAAAATGTGTCGGGTGAGTTGAAAAACGATTCCGGATTTAAGTAGACAATCTCAATGATTGTTTGAACAACGCGCTGCCACATTGTCGTACCTTTTTGATCCGGATACTCTTCAAGTATTTGCAGGAGGCCGATTCCTGTCCTGCGCGCGTTTTTACCAAACAGACATCTTATACCAGCGAGTACTTTTTTCATAGATCTTTCCGTTTCTTTCGGTTGGTTTTTTCTGTCAATTCTAACTGCTAACATACTGGCATACCACCACAATTCTGTCAAGCTTGATTTTTTGGTAGGTTTTGCTAGGATATTGGCATCCATAAGAAAACGCATCTCGTAGTCTTTTGTGTCTACGCGGTGCGTTTTCGTTTATTTCTGGAGTTTCTTACGCAAGTTATCCATAGAATATATTTTCTCTTTTGCTTCCTTCTTCAAAAGTTTGGAGCAAGTTTTTACATAAGGACTTAAAACGAATAACAATTTAGCATTTTCATACAAATGCCTAACTAGAGAGTAGAAATCACCATCACTCGTCACAATAATGGCCTTGTCATATTCATTAAGTTTAAGAATGGCATGTAAAACCAAATCAGCGTCGCAGTTGCCTTTTACTTCACCATTGTCTGAAAAAATCAGGGGTTTGAAAATCAAAATGTATCCACACTTCTGCAAATACTCATACAATTTCTGATTATCAGGAATAAAACCGAGAAAAAGAAAAGCGTTACTAATATGATACTTATCCTTCAGATAAATCCTGAGTTTTTTCCAATCAAGCTTCCATCCTAAAGATTGAATGCCTTTGTGGACATTCTGACTGTCTATAAAAGCATAGTTATTCTGTTCTTTTTTCATTTCTACATCACCTCCAAAATCGCTTTGAAACTTTCCGGTTCCAAACTTTGCCGGCCAATGAGCAAGCCTTGAACATTGCCTTGATAGACGATGGCTTCGGCATTCTTGGCGTCCACCGAACCGCCGTAAAGAATCGACAGTTTCATTGCCGCTTCCTGTTCGTAAATGTCGGCTAAAATTTTCCTGATGAAAATTCCCATCTCTTCCACCTGCCCGGGCCTCATCGCCTCCTTGCCGCCAATCGCCCAAACCGGTTCGTAAGCGATAATTAAATTTTCCAAAAGTTTGCCGCTAACGCCCTGAAGGGAATTTTTGATTTGATTTTTAAGAAAGTTAAGATACTCGCCTTTTTCATCGCGGCTGTTTTCCCCAATACAGATAATTGTCCGCAAACCGAGCTTCAGGGCTAAAACCGCTTTCTTGGCGACTTGATTATCGGTTTCGCCCAGAATACGCCGTTCGGAATGGCCGATAATAGTAAATTTAGCGCCGGTACTAAGAACCATAGTCGGACTGATTTCGCCGGTGTAAGAACCAGCGGTCTCCCAAAAAATATTTTGAACGCCCAAAGAAATGTTGCGCGAATTTTTTGCCGATTGGGCGAGTGCCGACAAAAAAATAAACGGCGGACAAATCACCACTTCCGCGCGGCGGATTTTTGAGGCGGCGCGTTTCGCGCCGCCAAAAATCCGCCGCGCCTCCATTATAGTCGGCGGATTCATCTTCCAATTCCCCACAATTATTTTTTTCTCGCGATTATTCATTTAAACAAAATTCTATCAGAAAAGTTAGAAATTAGAAATTAGAAATTAGAAATTTTTATTCCGTCTCTTTCCACTCATCAATGGTATAGCCGCCGCTTGGGCCGGTGGTGAACAAAAGATTTGCTAAACCGGTTTCGTATATAACCTTCGCGCTATTGTTAATCTCAATCCGGTAAGCCGTTACCTCTTTTAGATTGACGGTATTGGAAATGACAATCTTGCCGTGTCCGGCATAAACCAAAACTTTGCCGAAAACGCTATTGTTCACGTCTATGGCTGATGTGCCGCCGCCTTGCTCGGCGCTTTTGTTTTGGGAAATGAGTAAAATATAGGAATTGGCGCCGGCGCCTTGGAATTCGGTGCTGTTGGACGCTGATATTTTACTGCTTGAAGTTTGGTTTGAAGGATTGTCGGCGATAATAGCCACAGTTCTGCCCGAAAGGCTTTCGTCAACCGCCACTTTTGAGGTGTTGCTGAATTGAATATTGCCAGTCACCCAAAGCGGGCCGGTCAAATAAAGTCTGTCGGAACCGTCAATGGATAAATTACAGGGAATTTTTTTGGGGCCCAAAGTCACGCTGCCGCTGATGTTGTAATTGCCACCGCTGCAAGTAACCGTTCCGCCCGCCGCCGCGACCGATTCCCAATCCGCGATAAGAGCGTCGGAAATTGGCAAGGGACTAACTGCTTGGTCTGGACTGTTGGGATATAACACGCCACCGACGGTGGTGCCGGAAATAACTTGATAGTGAGCGTCTTTGTCAATTTGAGAATCACGAATCGTGTGAGCGTAAGCCGAACTAGTAGCTTGAACGCCGTCAATCAGTCCTGTCGGGCCGGCGGAGATTACATCGCCCTTAATCAAATTGCTGTTTTGACCTGTAATTGGCCCGTTGGAAAAAACATTGCCTTCAACCGTAGCACTGTTGGAAATATTTAAACCGCCATCACCAACTTGTACGCCGTAAGAAAACGAAACACCCGAACCCATAATTAAATCAGTCCGGACCTTGCGCACCGAATCGGAAAAATTGCCGGTGGCAACAATGCTCTTGCCGCCCAAAATATCAGACACCGAAGCGGTTGCCGTTTCGCTACCTAAAGTCAAACTCTCGCTGCTGCCAACTTGCTTGTCAGTTTTCAGCCGATAAACAATGTCTTCGCTCAACGACTCGGAAAGAAAATAGCTGTTTTTGGAACGAACCAAGTCATTGCTGATGCTAAGTTGGTGCAAAACCGGCTTGGCCACGCCCAAAGTGATGGTAGTAGAAATGAAAAGAAAAAAAATGATTGCCGTTATTAAAGCTTGTCCCTCGTTTTTTTTCATTGATTTAAATATGAACCGCGCAAAACAACGGTGGTGTAAAATTTTTCTGAACGAAAGGCCACGCCTTCGCCACTTTGTCCTGTAAGCTCTGCCCTAATCGCTTTTGTTCGACCATTAGTCAGTTCCCGAAAAATTAAACTGGTTATCGCCGTTGAAGAAGCGGTTAAGGGATTGTGAGCGCCGCCATTGAGCCGCTGGTAAACCGCTTCGCCGATTAAAGCAAATTCCATCATTGCCGAAGCGCCGGCATCATCCGTCGTATCTAAAACCAATTTGCCCGGACTGGTCCCCAAAACACTGGCCGCATTGACCGCCGATGCTTTCCGAATTTCCCGAACTACTTGCTCTAACGCGACTTCGCCAACCGCTTCAAGCGCCCGCGATGATTTCAACCGGCCATAGGACTTGCCAATCACCAAAATCATGTTGATTAAAATCGCCAAAATCAACGCTAAAATGGCGACATAAATCAATAATTCGGGCAAACTCGCCCCGTTAGAAGCGGAGCTTCTAACGGGGCAGGCTCCTCTATTTTTTTTGTTTTTCAAGAAAATCATTTAATCGCCGAAAAAATTGGTTAAATAAAATTCCAACGATTTGCTGGTGGTGGCTAAACCATTATTCCAGGCGAGAGTAATAACCGCTTTTTTGGTATTGAGGTCAAGGGTGCCGGTCGGCGCGATATCATCTGCTACATCGCGGTAAACATTATTCAAGACAAATTTTCTCTCAAAAATTCCGTCAACAAAGATATTACTGGTGGTCGCCTGCCAGTTGCCGTTATAGAAAGTGAGATAATAAGTGGCGCCAGCGGTCAAAGAACTCAAATTGCTCCAACCGCCATCGCGTAAAAATCGCAACGCTTCGGCGCTTTCTTCGGCTAAAAAAGCTGCTTGGACATGGCGCAGATTGGCGAGAGCGGTTTTGAAATATAGTTGATAAGCGGCAATCAAGCCGGATAAAATCAAAGTGGTGACGGCAGCACCAACTATTACCTCTACCAAACTCATTCCCGTTTTTTTATTTTTTTTCATCTTATCTGCTTGTGTTGTGGAAATCAGATATCCACAAAATGTGGATATCTGATTTCCACATTACTCAATTTCCAATAAACCGATCTGATAAATGGTGATGGTCATTGTCCGCGCCGCGTCATTTTTGTCTCGTAAAGTGACCATGCCATATTGCTCGGTAGCGCCGGTAAGTTTTTTAAAAATTACTTCGCTGCCGCCACCGTTCAAGGCAATATTGCTGATTTCTACCAAAGAATTCAAGCGTTCGGTTTTATTGGTTGTCGTTACGGGGCTGTAAATCGCGCCGGTAAAAAAGGTAACGCTATCGGCGGCAAAGTGAATGCCGTATTGGGCGGCGCCGCGGCCGGCCAGAGTTTTACCGCGCGCTTCGTTCAAAATAGCGGCGACACCGGCTGAACTTTTTTCCAAAGCTTGACCACGATTGTAATTTACAAAAACTTCATAAACGAACACGAACAAAATCGCCGCGATTGCTAGCACAATCAACATTTCCACTAATGTTGCTCCTTTATATCGCATTACTCAAAGAATAAATCGGACTAATCATGGAAACGGCGAAAAAGCCCACGGCCAAACCGACCAAAATCATCAAAAGCGGTTCAATGACCGTAGACATATCTTTGGTCTGGCGCTCCACTTCTTCTTCATAAAAACCGGCCACCTCCATCAACATTTCCGCTAGCTTACCGGTCTCCTCGCCGATGCCGACCATTTCCGCTAAAAACGCCGGGTAAAGTTTTTCGGCGTCGGCGAAAATTTGATAAAGTGGGTTGCCTCTCTGAATGCTTTCACCGGCCGCCTTGAGTACATTTTGATAATGATGATTTTGAACAACTTCACCGGCAATTTCAAAAGCCAATGGGGCTGAAACACCAGAAGTCAACAGCGAAGAAAGCGTTCGGGCGGTGCGGGCGGAATTGGTTTCTTTGACTAATCGGCCGATTAAAGGAATGTAGAGCACTGTCGTGTTAAAAATTTTCCGACCTTTTTTGGAACGAAAAGCCGCCAGGCCGCCAACCAATAACAAAATCAAACCAGCGAAGAATAAAGTAGTATGAGCGGAAAAGAAATCGCTGACGGCAATAATCATTTTAGTGCTCAACGGCAAGGGCACATTCAAGTCCTTGAAAGTCGCTGTCAAACTGGGAATAACGAAAATTAACATCATAATGGCAATCGCCAACATCAAGGCAACGAGAATCGCCGGATAAATCATCGCTCCCCGCACCCGCTTCCGCAAAAGATACATCTGATTCATTTGAACAGAAACCAATTTCAAAGAATTGGCCAAAGTGCCGCCTTCCTCGCCGGCCTTAACCATCGCCACAAATAGTGGTGAAAAAACTTTGGGATAATTTTTTAGCGACTCGGCCAAGGTCGTTCCTTTTTTTATTTCCCCCGCCACACCCGCGATAATTTTTTTGAACCCGCGATTTTTTGTTTGCCGCTCCAAAACAAATAAAGCGCGCGGCAAAGACAAGCCGGCTTGAATCATCGCCCCCAAATTGCGAGCAAAAGAAATTTTGTCTTGGGCAGAAACAGTGCCAATACTGGAAAGAAATTTTACTATCGCCCGAAAAGTTTTTTTCTCTGACACCGACTCGGCATAGACCACCGTTTCATTTTCGTTTTTCAATTCTTGATACAGGGCGAATTTATCCGGCGCTTCCCGCGTCCCCTCATAGGCCTCCCCCGACTGCTTTATGGCTTTGAACTTAAATCGCATATTTTGCTGCTTTGATTTTATCTCTAAGTTTATTAATGCGAGGAATAGCTTCGGCTCGGTCTTCCACTTCTGGCAAACCAGACACAAATACCGAAAGCTCTCCCGCTTTTTTTAACGCTTCATCAAAATCTTTGTTTCTCAAAAGTTCTTCAACAAAAGCAACTTCGTCGGGGAACTTCTCTTGATAGCGTTTCATTATGGCAATGTTATCCTCCGTCGCCATTTGCGCATACAATTCTCTTTCTCTCTCTTGCCAACCATCAGGTAATTCTTCAATCATGATTCCAAAATTACACTAGTTGCTAAGTTTTCACTCCTACATAATACCAAGAAAACCGCGCGGCAACTAGCGATTTTTTCGCATACACCAACATTCAGCGGTCGCGGTTTTTGTGTGTATGCTGAAATCCTCCTTTGTAAAAGGAGGTGTCCTGCCGCAGTTTTTCAAACTGCGGCAGGACGGAGGATTTTTCTGATTCCTAAAATCCCTCCCCCTCGCGGACTCGGGTACCCGCCCGCCTGACGGCGTGTCGGGCAGGCTCCCTTTTTCAAAGGGAGATTTTAAAAACTACTCCGACACCACCCGCAAGACCTCTTCAATGGTCGTCAGACCTTGGACGGCTTTGAAAATGCCGTCTTCAATCATCGTTAGCATCCCCTCTTTTTTCGCCTGCTCTTCAATAATTTTGGAAGTGGTATTTTTCATCACCAATTCGCGGATAACCGGCGTCACTTTAAGCGCCTCGTAAATGCCGATGCGGCCTTGGTAACCATCTTCGGCCTCGGTTGATTTTTTCGGCCGATAAAACGGAATTTTTTCCCAAACTGCAAACTTATCCACGATTTTTTCCTCGCGCAATTGTTTCAAAATCCTATCTAGGTCCACCAATTTTTTCAGCGACTCCATACCGGACTTAGTGAGAAATTGTTTTTCTTTTGAAGCAGCTAATTTTCTAACCAGGCGCTGACCAATAATCAAATCCACGGTGGAAACAATCAAAAACGGTTCGCATTTCATATCCAGGAGACGCGGAATAGCGCCGGCGGCGGAATTGGTGTGCAAAGTAGAAAGCACCAGATGACCAGTCAAAGACGCATTAATCGCCAAAGAGGCCGTCTCGTTATCGCGGATTTCACCAACCATTATTATATCCGGGTCCTGGCGAACCAAAGTGCGCAAACCGGAAGCGAAAGAAAAACCAATGTCCGGTCGGACTTGGGTTTGGTTAATGCGCGCCATTTGGTATTCAATCGGGTCTTCAATGGTAGAAATGTTGACCTGCGGCGTATTCAAAATATCCAAAGCGGTGTAAAGCGTTGTCGTCTTGCCCGAACCGGTCGGGCCAGTGGTTAAAATCATACCAGTTGTTTGCTTCAAGCCATGATGGAAATCTTCCAGCGCTCGGCCATGAAAACCTAAACCTTCCAAGGTAAAACCGGAAACGCTTTCCCGCAATAATCTCATCACCGCTTTTTCACCGAAATAGGTGGGTAAAATAGAAACACGAAATGAGACCTTTTCCTGCCCCGTATCCACCTTAAACCGACCATCCTGCGGCAAACGTTTTTCGTCCAATTTCAAATTGGATAAAACTTTAATGCGGGCGATGATACCGGCGACCACGGTGCGCGGCAAGACCATGGCATCGCGCAGAATACCGTCAATCCGGTAGCGCACCAGCGTTTCCATTTCCAACGGTTCAATGTGAATATCAGAAGCGTTCTGGAGAATAGCGTGCTTCAAAAGCGTATCCACGATTTTAATAATCGGTAATTCTTCTGCCTGTTTTTTCAGTTCCTTGTCAGAAAGATTATCACCAGTTCTTTCCAGAATAGTTCTAAAAGTCGCGGTTTCTTTCTCAATGATGTCACCGAATTCAGCTTTCAAACTTTTCTGGTACTGGAGCAAGGCGCTTTTGATTGACTCTACACTGGTTAAGCGCGGTAAAATTTTTAAGCCGACTTTTTTCTTGACGAAATCAATAGCCGCTAAATCATCAGTGTCCAACATTGCCACCTCCAGCGTATCGCCGCTTTTACGGAAAGCGACAATGTTATGATTACGGGCAATTGGCTCAGGAATCAGGGCTAAAGTGTCAAAATCCATTTTTTGACTGGAAAGGTCAACGAAAGGAATACCCAGAACATAGGCTTCAATCCTTTTGAGGTCATCTTTGGAAATTTTGCCTGACGACGCTAATATCTCGCTAACCTTTACATCCTTTTTTGCCGCCTCTTTTTCAGCCGCTTCAAAATCCGCCCGGGACACTAACCCTGAATCAAGGATAAACTTTTTGAACTGATCTTTGGCAATTAACATAGCTTTTAGCTCCACTAGCTTCAAAAGCTGCCTTAGCTTAAAGAATTTCTGTTTTAAAACTGAAAGCCACTGAAGCTAGCGCAGCTGTAAACTATTCTAAGATTCCGTCCAAATTAACGTCGTATAAAATTTTTTCTTGAATGAGTTGATACTGGTGAATCTCTTTGTCGGTAAACCAGTGTCTGATTTCCAAGATAGCCTCTTCGGGCGAACCGGAAGCATGAATCAAATTCCGAACCGCTCGACCATCAGCGTCGGACAATTGGTAAGAGTCCAAAACAAAGTCACCGCGAATTGTGCCAACATCGGAAGTCAGGGGCTCGGTTCCGCCGGTGATTTTCCGGACGATTTCAATCGCGTGAGCACCCTGCCAAACCATCGTTACTACCGGGCCCGAGACCAGATATTTTTTTAAATTGGCCAAAATTTTTGCTGTAATTTCCAGTGGGTCGTCGGATGGCGGTGTTAGGCCTTTTTCTTTGTAGGACCTGATGGTTTTCTCGCCGGTCAGCCGCCGCCAATTCGGATCCAAAGTGTAATGCTGTTCAATGTGGTCAGTGGTCGGCAGAACCATCTTCAAAGCAACCAGCTTTAACCCGGCTCGTTCAAAGCGCTTGATGATTTCCCCGATAAGCGAACGCTGAACACCGTCGGGTTTGATGATTACCAAAGTTTGTTCGTATTTTGGGTGATTGGACATATTGAGATTTTAACACACTTATTTAACACGCTTATTTTAAGTCTATTAATTTTTTGACGATAACGGGAATTTCCTTTTTGAAAAAATTTTTAACCTCTTTCCAATTTGTCTTAAAAAATATCAACGGTTCCGGGTCAACCTCCGCGTCTTCAAAATACATCATACTTTTTAAGATGTGGTGATAATCGTGGGCCACCGCTGGATACTGCGCCGGTAATCTTTTTATGGTTTCTTCCAACGATTCGAGATTCTTCGCGCACCAATACAAATCAAAAAAGTCGCGTTTCCTTCCTCGTTGAGAAATGGCCACCACTTTCATCACCGCGATATCAATTGGCAACAAAATTTTAACCGCGGCATATTTCATAAAATCTTGCTTGGGCACAAAGAAAGGGTAAGCAATAAAACTAATTTTTGCCCCAAGTAGTTCGGCAAATATAGTATTATCTCTGTTTAATTCTATCTTTAGATTACCGCTAGATGAGATTTTATCCAGTAAGTCAACATTGTCAAAACGAGAGAGTTTGGTGAAAAAATCTAAATCAACTGACCGACGATGACCAACCCGAAGCGCCAAGGCCGTGCCACCTGCTAAGTACCAATCTGTTTTTGCCAACCATTCTTGAGCAGATAAAAAATCTAGAGCTTCTTTCGTCTCTCTTGGTAAAATGTCAAAGTATAATTTTATTCCATCAGCAGAGCTGTCCATAAATTTTTTGTCTCGGCTCTTAAACACCGCGATTTCTCAATAATTCTTTTCAATAGCGGCTTGTCATAAAAATTCCAAACCCATCGAACTTCGTCGTCGTGCCCGAAATCCGCCACCCGTTCAATAATGTATTGAGCGTTTTTTTGGGGGTCTATTTTCTTCGGGTCGGCATCCCAAAACAGCGACTGTCTAAATTTCATCACTTTCATGCCGCCATTTTATCAAAATTTTCTCTTGTCCGCAACCACAAAACCCGCCGCCGGCAAAGCATCTTTACTTTTGATTATTGTTCCAACTGCTCCGCTGACAACTTTGTTGCCTCTTTCATAAAAAACTTCTGCCAAATTTCTTGCTTCAGCTTTTTAAGCATTGTTGGATAATCTTTTAAGGTCTCCGCTTTGACAAACTGACTGGCCAATTGAAGCGGGTCAATATGATAATCAAATTTAGCCCGGGCTTTATCAATGAGATTGGCAATAGTCCATTCTTTTTGCTTTTCCAAGATACAATACAAATCAATAAAATCGCGCGAGCGCGGTTTTTGATAAATGGTAAAAAGTTTATTGACGGCGATATCAATTAAACTATCAATGCAAAGCTGTTCCAATTTTTCCCCCGCTTCAATGATGGTAAATGGAAAATAAGTAAATTCTGTTTTTATGATTTCATTTCCAATTTCCAGAAAAAATAAATTGCGATTAAAACTTTGCTCGTAACGGAATGACTTTATTTTGACTTTCAGTTTAATTTTTTTGAGAACAGCGGAAACCGCTCCGGCGTCAACTTCCTTTTCCGAGAAAAAATCCAAATCATCTGACAGACGATGTCCAAGATAGAATTCCGCCAAAGCGGTGCCGCCGGTCAAATAAAAATTGTTGGCGATTGCCGCCTCGTTGGCCAATAAAGAAAGAATATTTTTTTGATTAGCGGTAAGAACAGACATTAAAATTATGGGAAAAGCGCCAGTCCCAACGCCCGGCGTTTGAATGGGTCAATGTCAATTCTATCCCAGTATTTTCGTAGTTCAGTTTCCTTCATTCGCTCTTTGCCGATACCCCAATTGATTCGTTGTTCCAACGACCAAATAGCAAAGGCTTCTGGGTCCTTTTCCAGTTCGGTTGTATCCACTGACCAATGTTTTTTCATACGCCAATTATACCACAAAAGTCCCCGCTGGTATAATCAGATATCTGACTTCTGATATCCGACATCAGACCTTTGGTATTTCCCCGCCACTTCGGCTTCCACAGCCGAGCGTTCGCGGCCGAATTTGAGATAGGAAAGTTCTTTGAGCTGGTCCACTTGGGCGGGATTGCCGCGAGCTGGCGCGAGCGTTTCCATAGAAAATGGCTTAACGGTTTTGCCATGCGCCAAAAGTTTGAGGTAGGCGTTGTAATTGTCCAAATTCATCAAGTCCTTGGCGGTGAAAACCGGCGAGAATTGTTTTTCCAAAAATTCGGCGTCCTCTGCTCCGACTCTAAAAGCGGCGATGGAGCCGACATTGCCGAAAACCGAGTCCTTAATTTTTTCGTCCAGTTGTTTGATAAATTGATGGGCAACCGTCAAGGCCAATCGGTATTTGCGAGCTTCGGAGAGAATCACGGCAATGGAATCGGTGGTGATATTTTGGAATTCGTCTATGTATAAATAGAACGGCGGGAGTTCCTTGCCCAATGAATCCACCCGCGACAGCGCCGCCATTAAAATCTTGCCGACGATAATCAAACCGATTAAATTGGCATTGATATCGCCGAGTCGGCCTTTGGACAAATTGACCAGCATAATTTTTTTATTATCCATAATATCGCGGAAATTCCACGAAGATTTTTCTTGAGCGATAATCGGCCGCATAATATCGTTCGCCAAAAAGACATCAAACTTGCTGGTGATGTAAGGCACGATGTTTGCCAAAGCCGCTTCGCCGCCAGCTTTCTCCGCCACTTCCCGCCAGAACTGAACCACCACTGGATTTTTACAATGAGAAATTTTCAAATCCCGAAAGGCCTTGTTGGACATTACCCGCGACACATCAATTAGGGTGGAACCGGAATCGGGGTCTTCAATCACCAGAAGCGTGGCGTTGCGGAAATATTGCTCAAACATCGGCCCCATTGATTCGGGAATAGCGCCGTAAAGTTTTTGAAAAATACTAAACAATTCATTGACCACGAATGTCTTTTGTTCGGGAAAAGCCCGATTGTATTCCAACATATTCAAGGCCATCGGCCGGGACGTGTAAGCCGGGTCAAAATAAATCACATCTTCGTAGCGACTCGCCGGAATCTGCGCCAGAATATCTTGGATATCGGAGCCGTGCGGGTCAATAAAACAGACACCTTCGCCATTAGCAATATCCTGCACAATCATATTTTTCAAAAAGGCCGTCTTGCCGGTGCCGGTCTGACCGATGGTATAGAAATGGCGCAGGCGATCTTCGGGTGCTAGGAAAATTTTAGTTTCTGTGTTGCGGTCGCGATTAACACCGAGCAAAGTGCCTGTCGCCGCCAGACCGAGTGGCGCGGGCGCGGTGGCCGCTTTGGAAATTTTAAGTTGGGGCGCCATGGCAATTGTCTGGCCCGGGAAATGCATCAAGGTCGTGAGCTCGCGAAGATTCAAAGGCAAAGCGTCTGAAACGTCAAAGAGCCGATAGGAAAAATCGTGAAGCAAATCGGCCAAGCGCCCGCGCCGCTTTCTTTCAAAAATCAGTTTATTGCCGTAATGGGTATTTTCAAATTGGTTAAAAGCCGATTCCAAATCGGCAAGAATCGCTTCCGCCTCCCTTTCCGTCCGCGAAGCGGCAATCAACCGGATGCCGGCGTTGATAATCGGCGCGCTGATTTTTTGCTTGATGTTTCCCACCGCCGTCTCGTCAATTTTCGGCGGTTCCTTGATTTTCTTTTCTTCCTCTTTTTCTTTCTTCTTGGAGGAACCGAGCAGTTCTTTCGCCGCCTCTCTGGTGAATTTCCAAAGATGTTCGCCGACCGTGTCGGGAATGTCGGTGGCTTCGCTGATTTTTTCGCCTTTGACAATTTGGTCAAGAGCGCGCTTGTAGCGCTTGTGGTATGTCTCGCCGGCCGGACTAAAAATTATCTGAACGGCCGCCCCCTCGCCTTCCACATTAATTTTACTGAAACTGTTCAAAATGACATTAAGCGGGTCGTGGTCAAATTGTTCGTAAGTTTTTAAAGGAAAAATTGGATGGTTGCGAAATGTCGCCACGCTGCCGACCGCCGCGCCGGTGTCGTTGAAAATATTGTAATCGTTTTTCCGTTCGGCAATTTTAGCATTGTGAAAAATTGACAAAATTTGCTTTTCAAAAAGATTCTTTTTGGAATCGGGCACGGCGGCGTAAAAAATAAATTCGCTGCCCTGATTTTCCACCGCTAATTCCAAAGTAAAATAATTCGGGCCGGCTAATTTTTCATCGGTCGCCGAGAGCATACCGGCGTAAAATTGCTCCATTGACGACAAAAGTTCTTTCAAAGTCTTCGGCTTGTCCTCTTTCGCCGCTTCCGGCAGAGCCACTTCGTAAAGCGTCATCTGCAAACCGCGGAACAAAAAATTTTTCCTGCCCAAACCAATGTCAAAACCGGCTTTGACTAATTGAACCAAAAATTTTTCAAAGTCGTCATCCAAATGCGGATTGCGCAATCGCGCCACCACCGCCATAGCATTTTTAATACCCTTAGCGCGAATAATTTGAATCAATTCCATCATTTGCCGGTCGTGGGTTTCCGGCGCCAAACCGAGCGCCAAACTTTCTGATTGTTCTTCAGGTAATCGATGCTCCTCGCGCAAAACCGATTCCGCCGGCGCCTCACGGTAGCGTTTCACTTCTTCTTGGGCAATTTGCTCACGAGAGCTCTCAACATTATTTTCCTTTAGCTCGCGCTCGCGCCGTTCCACTTCGGCGCGCAAAAAATCCAACTCCTCCTCGGGAGTCTTAAATTTTTCTCGACTGATTGATTGCCTGTTTTCCATCGGCTTATTCAGAGTTCGGTAATATTATATCCTGAATCACAAAACAACTCCAAAAGCCAAATTCTTGAAAAAATATTGTGTTGCGAATTAAACCACGACCGCGGGACACCGTTTTATACTACCAGCCAAGGCCAAAGAACTCCAAAAAATTCTGAAATAGAGTTTTTATAGCGCCAGCCAGCGACACTGCCGCTAATCCTAATACTGATTGATTACTTCCGGGGTTGGTGGAAATTTCAGTTCCGCCCGGACTGACAGTTGGTGCAAAGGCCTTATAGACAAAATCATTGTAGCTCCATCCGGACGATGTTTTGTAGTACCAAACACGCAAGTAAAGAGTACGACCATCGGTCGGAATGTTCTTTATTGAGACATTTGTGTTCAAATTCAGACTGGGGCCAGTTGAATAAATATCTTTGCCGCCGACAGCGGAACCAAAATAGACAATATATCCCCTTACAAACGCGACGGCGTTCCAGGAAAAGACCATGCGCGTGCCTAGGATAGACCCGGGAGTGGGGCTGACAGCGACCACCGTCGAAGGAAAAGGACTAGAAACGCCGGGAATATTATTTATCGGAGAGTTAGTTTCAACAAGATTCTGATCGATTGAGCGAATTTTATAGAAATAGGTCTCATTCGGGATAAGATTCGAGATGGTAACTATATGGTTAGTTGCATATGTCTCATCTTCCTTGTAACTAGGAAAAGGATAATTACTTATTGCTTGATACTGCGCGCGGGTGGCATATTCAACAGCCGAGGTCGTTGGGATGTCTGTCTGCCAGGAAACCGTGAGTGTTCTGGCATTAGTAAACGCGGCCTGGACATTCGTTATGCGCGGCCCCGAACCGTCTTCCCTGACAGCAAACCAAGGATAATCTGTCGTCTGCGCCCAAACCGTGAACCCGAACGCCCCCGACCCAAGAATAAAGAACATGGCGAAAAAAATACGAACAATAGCGCTTCGCTGCGCGCGCCCGATGAACATTTTTTGAAGATAATTAAGCATGTTTGTTTTGTTTTGACTTATCTTAACAAGTGATATATCATTGGACCGGAAAGTGAGGTGAGTTACATGATGTGGAAATGGTGGCTCTTTTCTCTATTCTACTATTATTACGCCAATCGGACGTGGATATTGCTAGTATCTGCGATATTTCTTAGTATGGTCGTGGCGGTTCTTCTGTGGCGGGGATTTCATCACCGGGACCAGCGGGGATAGAAAATCGATCGGCACAAACGCTTCCCCAAGGGAGGCGTTTTTTGCCACTCCTTTTCTCGTTGTTGTCATTGTTATTTGTCTTCACGCGGTACATATCAGTTGCAGTTAAAATTATTTTTAGTGAGCGTGTCGAGTTGCTTGACAAGATTGTCTTTCTCTTTCTTAAGGTCGGACTTCATTTTTTGATACTTTATGGTGTGCGCTTGAATTGACGACAAAAATTCTCCGTAAACATCGGTTTCTGGCAGCCACCCATCGGAGCCATCGCTGTAATAGTCTTGGAGAGTAACGCCGTCCACGACTCCATTTAACGAAACGGTGCCGGACATATCCATAGCAGTAATTTGCGAAGGAACATCAGGAAGGAATTTATCAAGAACCTTTTTAATAAGAAACGGGATTTTTATAGTATTTCTTTTTCCATCTTTAAGAGCCCAATTAAAAGAAGAGCTGAGATAATTATTTTCGTCTCGGCGCTGTCCAATGACCAAAATAAAATTCGCCGACACGATTTTTTGATTTTCCTGAACTATCTGCGCCATTCTTTTCATTTTACCGATTTCCGTTTTCCCTATCCCACTTTTAACTATTTTGGCAAATTCCTTATAGTTAACAATCAAGTTCGGAAGTTCCCTAAGCGCGCTCTGGGGCGCTTCGTCAAAAAAAGAGCCAATGTAATTCCTCGGCGTTCCCACCGCTACCACCGGCGAACTAACCGGGCCAGGTCTAAGACACTGCATAACAAGACCGCTTGCTGTCCTGTGTTTTCGCCGCCCTATTTCACCGGCCGGTATAGCTGTGAGCGAAAGGCCGTCTAAATTCACTTCTGAAAACGATTTAAGGTAATTAGCCGTATCTGCCAACCTAGCACGCCGATCGTCAATCGCACTAACGCCCACGTCAATATCGTTGATTAGCGCGGTTAGTAAGGTGGCCCCCATAGAGCCCTGCGCGCATCGTGCCTGCGGAGAAAGACTGGCATCGTATTCACTGGCGCTTCCATGAAAATATCTGTCGAGAAACTCCGGCGTCACGCAGGCGGACGGCGCAACAATCTCTGTGCCGCTTGGAATATTTTCAATAAACGCGCTTCCGGGACCCGGTACCACAACTTTCACTTTAACATCGTCCGCCTTCAAGCCGAATGGCGCCACAAAAACCACAATGACTATTGCGAAAAGAGTCATCAATAAAACATTCCGACCACTAATCTTAAATAAGGTGCGCATACATTCTTATTAATTGTAACTGTATTGTATATTGTAATCTGCGGGGTGTAAACAAATATACGCCGATTATCCACACCTACCAAATTTTATTAATCTGGTTTTTAATTTTCACCTAATTCTGCGATAGCAAATTTAGGTGCGAATTGAGTTTGATTAACTTAAAAAACTATTAACTCAAAAAGCCGGAAATGGCGTTGCGAATTTTGCGAATAGGAAGCCGATTGGAGAAAACTAAGTAACCGCCAAGAATCATTAGCGCCAAAATATTGAGACCCCGCGGAATCGCGGCAAACGGCAAGCCGGCGAAAACCGCCGCCGTCTGGCTTAAATCATAACTGGGCCGAGAAATGAAAACCATTTTACCGAAAAAGTCCGAATCAAACGGTTCAAATGATTGGAGCGGTGGAAATGCGTTTCCCTCTTTTGTCGGCTTAATTATCGGCTTCGTTTCTCTCTTGATTTCTTCGGTCTGAAGCATTGGAGGAACATAAGATGGATCCGGAGGCGAAAGATAAACCCACGGTTCGGGCGCCGGCTCCGGTTTGGGATTGGCAATAGTAATAGAACTGGAAGCGACATTGGAATCGGCGAACCAGCCGTAAAACGGGTCAAGCGAGGGGTGGCGACCGAGGGCTTTAACTTGAGCGTAATTGGTATAAATTCCGTCAGTGGTGGAAGCGTTGAAGAAAATGGTGTAATCAACGGTAATTTCTTCGCCCGGAAAAATTATGTCCAAATCCCAACTCTGCTCATTAATGATTTCGCCTTTTTCATTTTTCAAAGTGTCCACCAACACCGAACGATAGGCCTCGCCGCCGTCATTTTTTATGACTACTTTATACTTAACGGTGGAAGAAGCCGTGAGCGGCGTCGTGGTGGAAGCGTCATTGGTTTTTTCCACCGATAAAATCGGGTCGGGCGTCAGCGGCACATTCAATCCTTGATAAACGGGACTTGGCGGCGTTCGGCTGGCGATAATCACCACCCGGTCGGCATTATCGGCGGCATTGGCGTCTTCTTCAAAACTGATTACCGAAGAATCGCCCGAGAGTTCGGTGTCGCCGAAAGGAATGTTGCCGTCAATCAGCGCCTCTTCGGTTATTTCAATGGATTGGCCGGCCGGTATCATGCCGATTTCCCACTCTTTTTCCGGACCGACGCCGACGCCAAATCTTATCAAGTTATTATCAAAAACATTTTTCAATTTAACGCCCGAAGCGTCAGCGTCGCCGCGATTCGCTATCGTAAAATGATAAGCCACTCGCGCGCCCGGCCCGAAACCGCCGCTCAAACTTTCGGCCCGCGCGCCCAGCCACAAATCCGGCTGGCCGAAAGCGATGTTGCCGTTCCAATCGCCGAAAATGTTAAAAATGGCGTAAAGCCAATTTTGGCCGACAACATTGGTATTAGCCAAATTCACCACATTGGCCGCCGCCAGCGCGCCGCCGGTGGAAATTTCCGAATTATCTCCTTCAATTTTATTTTCACCGGTCAAAGCGTAAACTTGAACATTGTTATTTATAGTGACGGTATTGTTGTTAGCAACAGAAACCGCGGTGGAAGCTGTGGAGCCGGTGTTTGATAAATTTCCTGCCCCATTGGAAGCGGAGTTTGTTTCGTCGCTTCCAATAAGGTCGTCGCCGAACAATTCCACGCCCTGCTCCGTTTGCCGCCAATGAACGCCGGCGGGCAAACCAAAAATTTTGCCGCCCCAATTGCCGGTAATTCTAAATAAAATTCTCAACGACTGGCCGCCGAACAAATTGGTGTTGACGACATTTTGGACACTGCTGTCGGCCTCCGCGTCGCCGGTGGAAATTTCATTGCCGTCGCCCGTTGTTTCGTTGCCGCCCGTATCCGCCGCCGTTGTCACATTATTATTAACATCGGCGGAATTTTGATTAGAAATTGAAAGAGTGCTGGTCCCTGCCCCATTGTTTCCCCCGCGATTTTTCTTCAAGAAAAAATTATCAAAAAAATCCTTGTTGGGCAGAATGAAATCGCCTCCCCAACCGCCGAAATTATTGAAAACCACCAAAGCGTAATTGGAATCAATGATGTTGGTATTGACGACATTGACCACATTGGCCGCCGCATAAGCGTTGCCGGTATTTATTATTGAGCCGTCGCCGTTGGCGGAATTGTTGCCGGTAGAAGAGCGAACCACCACATCATTGGTAATCTCCGCCGTATTGATATTTTCTATATTGGTAACGGAGGTAGTCGTCGCATTGCAAAGATTGGAAGCGCAAAGAGAAGTGAGGGAGGGCGTTGAAGAAGAAGTGTTCGTCATCATCGCTTCGCGCAAATCAATCGTGCCAATTTGTCCGAATAAAACGCTGAGTATAAAAAAGAAACCGGCTGAATTAAAAATGTTGGTATTGACGACGTTAATCACATTGGCCGAAGCCAAAGAATCGCCAGTCGTAATAGTCGCGCCGCTTGCCTCTCCATTACTGCCGCCGTCTCCGCCACTCGCGCTATTATTTCCTGTTTCCGCCACTGTCTCTACATTATTTTCCACCGCCGCTTCGTTTTCGTTGGAAATTTCCGTTTCAGTTATTATCTCCTCTGATATTTCTTCTGGCGTAGAAGCTGGCGAAGCTTCAGAAGCTGACGAAACTTGGTTGGTGTTTACTTCGCTCACCGTATCGGAAAGCGAAACTGCTTGCCCCGTATCAATCTGCGGGGCGTCGTCGGTGGCAATTTCCGCCGCTGGCGATATTTCAGCCGGAGAAATTTCTTCTTCAGCAAAAACCGGCAGACCGAAAAATACCGCGATACCAATCAGCGCCCCGACTAAAAATTTATTTAAATTTGAAAATTGAAAAAACATTTTTGAAAATCTTGGACATAAAATCGGAAAGCCGATCCCCGAAATGCCGTAACGATGCTTTCGTCGAAGTCGCTGCTATTGAGGGGGCAACAGATGTCGTCGCCACGGTGTTCACAGGTCTGACCTGTGATTTCCCCGAGTCTGACTCGGGGAAATTAGTTTTAACCCTGATGTTCGTTGTAGTGCTGGCTGTGCCCGACGCGTGTTTAAATTCCCGATCAAAATCTGTATCACCCGAAAATTCCTCGTCAAAATCCTCTAGAATCTCACCGTTGATTTCGGTTTTCACTTTGACGCTGGCTTTTGCTTCGCCACTCTTAACTTCCCCGCCACTCGCCGTATTGCCGCCCGAATTTGCCGAAACATTCACTTCATTCACAACGGTTTGGGGAGGTTCAACCTTGACATCTTCGTCCCCCCAAAAATCGCGCCACGAAAAAGCTGTCGCGCTCAACGGTGCCAGTGCCAGTAAACCAATTATTATTTTCGTGATTTTGATTTTCATCTCTCTTCTCTTAAAAGGCTTCCCCGAAAGGCTAAACCTTAAGGTTTAGCCTTTCGGTTTCCTTTGCAGAACTATCTGCGAACGCGAGTGACGTTGGTATTTACCCTGTTCACAACCGAAGATTTCGCGCTGGCGTTACCGGTAGTGATATTTCCACTATTACTACCGCCATTACCCCCGTTAGCAGAACCGCCATTGGCAATACTGCCAAGCGGACACTCTTTGCTATTCACCACCAGTTTGTAGAGCAAACCGGCGGGATTGGAAGAGGGATTGTAAGTGCCAACATTCTTCACCTCAATCCGAAGAGTGTGCGTACCAGTTGTAACGCTTGCTGTCAAATCGTAAGAATCTTGAGTCGCCAACTGGAAGTTATTGTCGGCCGCATCCGAAGCCACGGGAGTTCCGTCAATGAAGACGGCGTAGCTGTTGTCGGTGGCGATATCCAGCGTTGCCGAGAGCACCACGCCGACGACCGTAAAGCTTTTCTCAAAAGCCACCGTCTCATTGGGCGCTGTGGCGGCTGACTTCCAAATCCAGGTGGCGCCCGGAATAGACGCCGTCCAAGCCGGATGAGGAACAATCGCTACCGCATTGCCGTCTCCAACAACCGTATTGGTAGTGTCGCTGAAAGAAGCCACACTCTGCTCTTGGCAAGAACCACCGATAGCGATCGTGTTTCCACTACTACCACCATTACCACCACTGCCCCCCGCGGCAACATTCCCTCCGGTATTAGCAACCACAGACACGTTGTTTATCACCGTGGCGTTGTTTCTGTTTCTCACTTTGACATCTCCAATGCAACACCTCGGCGGACACTCTTTGCTGTTCACCACCAGTTTGTAGAGCAAACCGGCGGGATTGGTATAAATTGTGCCGCCACCCAAAGCCCAGTTTTTCACTTCAACTTTGATGGTATTCGCCCCAGATTGAAGCGCACTAATAACCGTCGCAGTGTATTGGTCTTGACCAGCTGAACTGAAATTGTTTTCGCTCGCGTCTTCGCCAACCAAGGTGCCATTGATCCAAACCTTGTAGCTGTTGTCGGAAGCAATGTCCAGAACCGCTGAAGTCACATCACCGGCAACATTGAACGACTTCTCAAAAATTGAGTATTCGTCGGTTGTCGGACTGGCCACCGGGTCCACTGACCAAATCCACGTCGCGCCAGGAATAGACGCCGTCCAAGCCGGATGAATGAAAGTTACCGGTACCGCGTTGCCGCCGCCCGGCAACACAACATTCGTCGTGTCGCTCACAACCTCGGTTGTGTGTTCTATGCAATCTGCGCAACTCGGACCGTTCGCCAAGACCACGGTTGGAATAATTCCGAGCGCAAGCGCTAAAGCAAACAAAGCTGTAAGAATTTTCTTCATTTTTTTCTTCATTATTTGTTTATTTTTTGATTGATAATTTCGACCTAAAAATAATTATAAACTTTCAAGTCCCTCTGGATAACCATCGTTTCCCATAAGGGCTCTCCCGAGGGCGGGATTATCCGCCTTTCGGCAAACTGTCCCGCGCCTCAATGGTCACTAGACCAAAGAACTATCTGCGAACGCGGGTAATATTGGTATTAACCGTGTTGGTGACTTTGGCTTTGGCATAAGAACTGCCAGTATCAATGTCACCGCTATTGGTCGCGCCATTGCCGCCATTGGCATCACCACCAGTAGCCGTGCTGCCGTTATAAGCCTTAGTGGTGCCACTGTCTCCAGCGCTACCGCCATTTCCACCCAAAGTGACATTCAAACCAGTGTCAGCCAAAACGCCGACCCCATTACCTACATTGGCGTTGTTATTGTTTTTCACCTTGACATCGTCAATGTTAGAAGAACATTCACAATCAACTGTTACCTTGGTGCGATTGTAGTTGACATCGTTACTAACATAGGCTTTGGCATAGGCATCGCCAGTCGTAATGTTTCCACTGTTACTGCCGCCATTGCCGCCGTTGGCATCGCCACCAGTGGCCGTACTGCCATTGTTGGCCTTGGTGTAGCCGGAGCCGCCTCCGTCACCGCCATCGCCACCAGCTGCCACATTCCCTCCAGTGTTTGCCACAACGCCGACAGTATTTGTTACCGTAGCGCTATTGTAATTGGTAACCGTAATATCGTTACCCCAACTCCAAGCCAAAGCCGGAGCGGCCGAAGCCAAGAAAGCGACAACCGCGACTAAAGCAATTAACTTTTTCATTTAGATTTTTTGTTTATCTTAATAATTCACTATTTTCTTTCTCCGTCCCTTAAGGGATTACGGAACAAGAAAAAGTTTTTTCGACCACCCCGACTCCTCGCGAAGCCAGACCAGAACTCTCGCTGCGGTTTCAAGAACGAAATTTTAAAAATTCTAGGTGGGGGCGTGCCAAATTGTGAGGTCTGCCGAGCAATTTGGGGTTAAGGAATTTTTAAAATTTGTTCTTTTCACCTTGATGAAATGCTGTTGAGGCACATATCGAGCGGAAACTTGCGAGGCGCGGCTGGCGCCGAGCAGAGAAATTTTCCAGCAGGAAAATTTCGTGTTCCGTGAGGTATGTGCCGAGAAAGGCATTTCATCTCTCAAATTTTCAAGAACTCTGGTCTAGGGATTTTCCGCAAAAAATAAAAGCAAAAAGCCGCAAGCGTTAAAACGCTTTGCGACTTTCCAAAAACTTTTTATGGCGGGAAACCCTTAACATCTCATTACTGATTCGCCTTGGTTTCCCTTCAAGACAAATCCATTGGACAAGAGTATTGTATCGTCTCACCTTTAGCTGTCAACAATTTTGAAGACAAAAAACTATCTATGATATAATAGTCACGCAGTGTCAATTTAATCTCCTCAATTCCGGACGGCAAAAATCCAGGAAGGGACCATGAAGGGAAACTGGCCCTTTAACGGGCAAGAATTCATGGTCCTTTCCTGGATTTTAACGCGCCAAATTTCTGAAACGTCGTGAAACTGCTACAAATCGCATATTAGTCGCCTTCCTTCGTCTGTCAATACTTTTAAGTCCTTGACAAAATTATCGCCCGGGCACAAACTCATTTCCAGAAACAGCAAAAAACCAACAGAAAAACTTATGACGGCAAATCTGATAATAATCTTTGTGTTTGTCCTTCTACTGGCGGTGTTTTACCGGGCACTGACCAGCCGCGCCTATTGGAAAAGAAGGGCGTCCCGCAATGGTGGAGTATCACTGGTGTGTTATCAGTTGTCAGCTGGCGAAACAGAAAGCCATCGCCAGATAATTCTCAAACACTTTCCGGACAAGCTAACGGTAGCGCTGGAAAACGCACATGAATTTCTAGACAGAAATGGCTTCAAGCCAATCAATTCTGCTTCCCGAGCGCGAGTCTTTGCCAAGGAGAATGAAAGAGTAAAAATGTTTTTCTTGAGTGACGGCATTGTTTCCGAAACAATGCTCTAATACAGAGAAAACGCACCCCGATGTCCATCGGGGTTTTTATTTACGAAAAAATTCTAAAACTATTTCCGGATTGTCGCCAGCGCCGTGTCTTGCCCCGTCGCCCCTTGGTCGTCCGTTACCGTCAAAGTGATGGTGTAAGTTCCGACTTTGGTAAAACGATGATTGACTCTAGCGCCGCTGGCCGTTCCGCCATCGCCAAAATTCCACTCATAGGAAACGATTGAGCCGTCGGGGTCGCTGGAACCGTTGCCGTCAAAACTAATCCAGCGATTGACTCGTCCGGATTTGTCAGAGCCGGCGTTGGCAATCGGCGGTTGATTGGCCGGCGCCGCCGATGGGTCGTACAAAACCGCTCTGCCGGCGTTCACTAATCCCCAACCGAATTTATTGTCCCAGCCGGCCGCACCCAAATCTTTAGTCGTACTTTCAACCGCTTTGCGCACCGCGCCGGTAGTCGTCGCTTTGCCTTCGGAAAAAACTAGAGCGGCAATGGCGGCGACATGAGGCGTCGCCATAGAAGTGCCTTGATAAAAATAATAGCCGAAGTCCGTCGGGGACGCGCCAAAGGTCTGCTGTAAAATTCCATCCACATAACCGTCGCCGTTTTGGTCAACTCGGGTGTCGCCTCCGGGCGCGACCACATCAAGTCCGTCGCCGTAATTGGAATAATATGACTTGGTTTTGTCGTAACGAGTGGCGCCGACGGCAATCACGTATTGATTGTAAGCTGCCGGGTAAGAAAGCTGTCTTCGGCCGTCATTGCCCGCCGCCGCCACAATCACCGCGCCCTTGCCGCTCGCGTAAGCCAGCGCCTCTTCAAGATAAGTCGCTCCGGAAGAACCGCCGAGCGAAAGATTGATAACTTGCGCGCCATTGTCAGCCGCCCACCTAATGCCATCCGCCACATCGCTGTAATAACCGCTGCCGTTCTGGTCAAGAACCTTTATCGGCATCAAAGAAACGCCGTAAGCGATACCAGCCACACCGACGGCATTGTCAGTGCTTTCGGCAATCGTGCCGGCCACATGGGTGCCATGCCCTTCATCATCGTTCGGATGCTCGTCATTATTCACAAAATCATAACCGGCGACAAAATTTGTGCCGGCAAAATCGGGCGCTTGGGCATAGCCGCCGTAATTTTCGTAAGCAATGCCGGTATCCACCACCGCTACCGTTACTCCCGTTCCAGTTGCGACATCCCAAGCCGACTCAACATCAATGCCGGCGGTAGTTTGAAAATTCCATTGATAAAGATAGAAAGGGTCATTGGGCGCGGTAAAAGCGTGGGCGACAAAATCCGGCTCGGCGTATTCCACATCTTCTGAACCGGCAAGGCGGGCGATGGCGTCATTCACATTTTCGCCTCTCAATTTCAACACTTGGAAATTTTTATCACCTTTATACTTAACAACAATTCGGTCGGCCCGGAAGTCCCTCTGTCTTTTTTCAGCGACTGACTGAAAATGCGCCGCCGCTTGCGACAAGCGATTTTGCAATCGTTCAACAATACTCGCGTTTTTTTCTGAAACTTTGATTCTAACCGGAATGTCGTTTGCCGCACTTGCCGGCAACGCCACCAAAACGACGGCCACAATTCCTAACACCCAACGATTTAATTTCATATCGGTAATAATATACCTTGAATTTATCTTGTCAACCAAATATTTTGATGAAACAAGCGAAGCAAAGCGCCGGCGGAAGCTAAGCTTACCAGCGCGAGTAAAATCGGCCCGACTAACGGCACGAACCACAGCAAAGCATAAGCCAAAACGCCCGCCAAAACCGCCCGCCAATCAGCGACGATTTCGCCGCCTGTGGCTAAAACTTTCAGAATGAGCGAGCCGAGAAAAACTACCGACATAAAACAGGCCAGCAGGGCGAGCAAGGCCGCCGCCGCCAGCAGGAAAAAACCGAGCAGGACGCCGAACAAAGTGGCAACTGAAATAATGGCGACAATTGGCAACAAAATGGCGGCGGCGGCGCCAACCAAAAAATTCCTGCCGAAATGATTAAGCGATTCCGCAACAAAAGAGCGGGTGAATTTTCTAAACAAACCGGCGAGCAAAAGCGCCGCCAGCAAAACACCGGCAAATTTTATCAGGAAAGCGGCGCTGGCTAAACCGACAAGCAAGGCCGGTGCCGACCGCCAGTAAATTAAGGTCTTAATCGCCTGACTAATTTTTTGTGCGCCTTTAACCGTCGCACCCGGGTTGATGACAACCTCAGCATCGGCGTTGTAATGTAAATCGCCAGTCACCACGGCGCCATCGCCTAAGGTAAGAATTTCGCCCTCAAAATACACCGGTCCGTTAACTGTGCCGTTAATGGTCAAGCGACCACCTTTGAAAGAAATGCCTTTCTGGGCCAGGCCGTCCACAATCGCTTCGCCGGCGCCGATAATCATTTCGCCGTTGATTTTAGCTTTCGGTAAAACTACCACGCTGCCGCCGCCCGCCGCCAAGTCGCCACCCACGGTGCCGCCGACAGCCGTCTTACTGGCAATAAGCCGCGCGTCGCCGGTAACTTTGCCGTAAAGACCAACTTCGCCGGCCAGCAAGGTGGCATCACCTGAAACCTCGCCGGTTAGGAAAAACACGCCGGTAATGGCGGCCAAGTCCTCGGTGATTTTTCCACTCACCACCGCATCGCCGGCGATAATATAAGTATTCTCTTTAATCACCTTCCCTGCCGGCAAAATATATTTCTCCGCCATCACGCCGTAAGCGGCGAAAGCAAGTGCCGGTAAAAGAGCGGCAAAAATTATGAAGGTGGGTTTTTTCATATGTTGTGCCGGCCCAAATTTATTTCCTGTTCTAAATTGCGCAACGCCAGTTCATCCCGATTTTGCTCCGCCGTCAGCCGCTTCAGCTCGTCATCTAATTTTCGGAACTCGGCTTTTTTATCGGCTAGTTCGCTTTCCTGCCTCTCAACCTCCGATTTCATCAACGAGTGGTCGCGTTCAACAGTCAGCCGCCGCCGTTTGGTTTCGTCAATGGCACGGCGCAAATCCCTGATGACATTGGGCACATTTTTTTCCATATTTTTTTTCCTTTCTTTATTGGGGCATTACATCAACCAAAAACACTTTCCGTCCACTCTTCCCAAAGCGGCTGGACAAGGTAAACAAACATCACCACCGGCACGAAGAAAACCGAGAAAAACACAAAAGCTGTGAAGTTAAACGCCTTTACCATTTAATTAATGTAAGATAACAGTGGCTATCTTAAAATACTTTCAAAAGGAAAACAAGCGGGCAAGCGAGATAATGGCGAGAATGCCGAGAAAATTCATAATATAGGAAAGCGGCAAGAGCAGCCGGGTTTTAATTTTTGCCAAGCCCAAAATCGCCAAACCGAGCTCGTCAGGAAAGGGTGAAGCAAGAATCAAACCGCCCAGCAAAACCAGAAGCCATTTCAAAAAACCATGCTGGAATAGGCGAACGAATTTTCTCCTAATTTTGACGCGAAACATGCTGGCGGCATCTTTGGCTAAATCATCACGAACAAAACGAAAAATTATAAAGTCCACTAAAGCCGCGCCGACGGCGCCGACTAAGGCAATCCAGAGCGGCGGAAAATCTCTAGCCAAAACCGAAAGCGCCACCATGGCCGGCGCGGTAGTGAAAATTGAAGTGAAAAACATGCCGGCAACGAAGCTGGCGAGAATTTTGAAACCGCCGGCTAGTGCCATAAATTTCTCCACCACCCCAGTCCGCGCCAAAAAAACCGCCAACGCTATGCTAATTGCGATAATCACCAAATCCCTCACCAAATGCTTCAAATATTGTTTTTTCATTAAAATTTTTTGAAAAATCGGGGTGCCTACTGGGACTCGAACCCAGTCAAACGACTCCACAGGTCGTTGTGCGAACCATTACACCATAGGCACCACAGCTTTAATTTACACCAAAAAACCCGTCGGAGCTAGCTAATTTAACTGCCAAATAAATTGTGGTGGGTATCAATATCCACAAAAATTATGGCGTCTTTCGTTTCATATCTGTATATCGCCCGCAAATCACCGCCAATGCTGATACTCCAACTGCCTTTATACTCTCCGCTTAATGAATGGTTATTGAGAATTGAATGAAACGAATTGTTCTCAAAAATTTTTAATCTAAAATCACATCGCTGTCTTTCTCCTTCCCGTAATTTTCGGTATTTTTTCTTAAAACTTCGGTGGAATAAAATCATAAATCATTTATTGAGATAAGCAATTGCTTCGTCCATTGAAGAAAACTCCGGTGAAAGATTGCGACCCGCTTTAATGTCCGCATCTATTTTTTTCAATCGCATCGCGAATTTTTTTGTCGGTTCCAACGGCATACCGATGTAAATTTCGCGTTCATTTATAAAACGGCGCAAATGTGCGTTCACAACAAAAGAAAGAGGGATGCCTAAATTTCTAGCCAGTTCTTGAGCTTGTTTCTTAATTTTCCTATCCACCTTTACATTTAATATCGTTTTCATATACCTAAAGTATATACGACGTGCACATTGCTGTCAAATCACTACTGATATTTCGGCGACTGCTCTTTTATACCGGCTTTGAAATTAGCGAGACGGGCGAGAGCGTAGCAAAGCGACGAAAGCCGATTGAGATAAGCCGGAGTGTGTTTGCCAACGGAAATTTCGCTCGCTTCCACTGCTCGAATTACCGCTCGTTCGGCGCGGCGAGCAAACGCTCGCGCCACATCAAATAGCGCGCTAAGCTCGGTGCCGCCGGAAATAAAAAATGTCTTGATGGGTGGCATCGCCCGCTCCGCCACACCGCTCCATTTTTCCAATTCTTTTATTTTCCCGGCTTTAATAATTTTATCGGCGCCGGCCACTTCCGCTTGAATAATAAAAAGATTTTCTTGAACTTCATGAGTGATTTCTTTCAAGGTTCGACCTTGGATCTTAAAAAAGGTCAAACCTTTTTGTCTTGATTTTGTCTTCACCAAACCCAAAAACGAATTGAGCTCGTCCAAAGCGCCGAGCGCCTCGGTCTGGCAAGAGGCCTTGGAAATCCGCTCGCCTTTTTTCTGACGCAAGGTTTTGGTTGTTCCGTTATCCCCTCTTTTGGTGTAAAGCATGATGTGTTTATAATTATACAACCGCTTCAGTTTTGGTCTGTCGCAATCGCAACCACTTTAATAAAGCGATACCAAGAATAAGCCCCAGCAATCCTGACAAATATCCTCCCCAAATGTCGCTCAGATAATGAACGCCAAGATACAAACGACTTAGCCCGATAGCAAGAATTACTACCGAGCCCGAAAAAATGATACTCGCCCTGTATTTCCAATGTTTCGCCTCCTTGAAAAATACATAGGTCAGAAATCCGTAAAAAGCAACGGCGACAGTCGCGTGGCCGCTTGGAAAAGAAAAACCATTTTCTAAATAATATGCCAGCTCTGGCCGTGGGCGGTGCAATACCAACTTCACCAAAAAAGTAAATAATTCGCCCCCAACAACGCTAACCCACAGAGGAATAATGTAAATGCGTCGCTGCCATAACCAAAACAAAAACGAAACGAGCGCCGCGCCAGCGACAACAGTTTGCCAATTGCCGAACCAAGTCAGCCATGTGAAAAATGACACGAGTTCCGCGTTCCGAAACACAAAAAAGAAATCGGCCACGCGCATGTCCAGTGTCAGTAATGATAAAGTTAAAAATTCCATGGTTTTATGTCTCTATTGTACCAAACTCGCACCTACTTCCAAAACAAATGATGTGGCACGCTCCGCGTGCGTGGTGAAGCGAAACTGAATCGTACGCTCCGATTGCGTGGTGAAGCGAACAATGCGCGCCTCGCACGCTCCCTCCGGTCGCGTGCACCAAAACCCAAAATTTTTCCTTACAATTCCTTTTTCGGCGGGGGGTGTGGGGGGAGCCGGCAAAAAATGGAAAGGAAAATTTTTGGTTTTGGTTCCGCCGCTTCATATTTACCTTTAGATGATTTTTTGCTATCATACTAATACAATAACTAATTGAAATCGCCATTACTTCAATTATAGTAATATATTACAATGTCTGCAAGCAAAAAATCAACAATAGCCGATAACATCAAGAAATACCGACAAAAGCTCGGTGTTTCTCAAGATCGCCTCTCTAAAATGGCTGATGTTACTTACAATACGATTATCAAAATTGAATCGGGAGGTAGTCAGAACCCGACCATTGATACACTTTCAAAAATTGCCAATGCGCTTGGTGTTAGTGTTGATGATTTAATACAGAAATAGTTATGAAAAGAAAATCTTCAAATAAAGACCTACGCAAAGCAAACTCCGCTAAAAAGGATGAGTTCTATACCCAGCTCGTTGATATAGAAAACGAGATGAAATACTATAAAAAAGCATTTCGTGATAAAGTAGTTTATTGTAATTGCGATGATCCGTATGAGAGCAACTTTTTCAAATACTTTGCATCTAATTTCAACGCTCTCGGGCTGAAAAAGCTCATCACTACAAGCTACAGCGGTTCACCGATTGTTGGAGGGCAATTACCATTATTTGAAGTGGCTGGATCAAAAGGCAAACAACCTTTCAAAATTGAAATTACAGAAGTGCCGGATATCGACAAGGATGGAGCGATAAATCTTGATGACGTTAAGTATTTGCTCAAACACGACAAGAACACCGCAACCCCCCTGCGTGGTAGTGGTGACTTTCGGAGCGACGAATGCATCGAATTACTCAAGCAATCCGATATAGTCATAACCAACCCCCCATTTTCTTTATTCCGTGAATATGTTGCTCAACTAGTAAGGCACAAGAAAAAGTTCTTAATTATGGGTAATCAAAACGCGATTACTTACAAAGAAATCTTTAAATTGATTAAAGAAAATAAAATGTGGCTCGGACAAAGTTTAAATGGTAAAAATATTTTATTCCAAATTCCAGATAACTATGAAAGCTATTACAAAATTATTGATGGTAAAAAGTATGCTTTCCCAAAAAGCGTAGTTTGGTTTACCAACCTTGATGTACCGAAACGAGGTGAAGAATTGGTTTTGTACAAAAAATATACTAAGAAAGAATATTCTAACTTTGATAACTACAATGCGATAAATGTAGATAGGACAGAACAAATCCCTATGGATTATACTGGTGTGATGGGAGTACCTATAACTTTTTTACATAAATACAATCCTAGGCAGTTTGAAATTATTGATGGATTAAATCGATACACCGTACTAGATGTTGCTGGTCTGAATGACAATGCAGTAAAAAACCATCTTCATATGACAGAGATAGGTGGAAAATCAACGTATTTTAGGGTTTTGATTAAGAATAAAAAAGTAAAACAATAATATGAAAGGAATTATTTACATAATGACAACGGCCGTTTCCGGTTTGATAAAGATAGGGCAAACAGGCACGAATAATTATCAAGAGCGAATGCGAAACCTTGAGGCAAATGGCTATTATAATGTTGCAGGATTAAAAAGATTTTTCGCGATTGAACTTGAAGATTACGCCGAAAAAGAAGCGTTGTTGCACGACATTTTTAACAAACACCAAGTTGGCGAAAGTGAATTATTCGCGCTTGATCAAGAATTGATACGCCAGCTCTTACTATCATTTAAGGGCAAGGTTATTTATCCCGAAAATATTGACCAAGAGAGAGAGTTTGACGAGGTGACAAAAGTAAGAAAACAGAGCAGACTATTTAGTTTTTATAAAAAAGGCTTGAAAAACGGCGATGAGATTGTTTTTAAAGACGATGAAACAATAACGGCAAAAATTGTCGGTGAACGGGAAGTGGAATACGGCGGCCAGATTTGGAAGTTGTCGCCACTCGCATACAATCTTTATGAGAAACGCGGAGAGTTGAATACTAGCGGAGCTTATGCGGGCGCTGATTATTTTAAATATAAAGGTAAGAAACTGCGAGACCTGCCTGATGTTGTTAGTTAAATGAAAAAATATGAAAATTGATCTGCATAAAATTAAAGTCAGAAAAGTAGTTGTCGGTTATAAAGACAGCCGCGAGGAAGGAGTGGTTGCTTATGACGGCAAACTTGATATTCGCCCAAAATATCAGCGCGAGTTTGTGTATAAGGAAAAGCAACGCAACGCCGTGATAGAAACTATTAAAAACAGCTTTCCGCTGAATGTGATGTATTGGATGATTAGAGAAGATGGCGGTTATGAAGTTTTAGATGGACAACAGCGCACTATCAGCATTGGGCAATATGTGACTGGAGATTTTTCTCTCAATGATCGCTTTTTTCACAATCTCACCAAAGAGGAACAGGATAAAATTTTGGATTATGAGTTAATGATTTATTTCTGCGAAGGCACGGACAAGGAGCGACTGGACTGGTTTAGAATTATCAATATCGCAGGTGAAAAATTGACCGATCAGGAAATCCGCAATGCGGTTTATACCGGCCCATGGCTTTCTGATGCCAAACTTAAATTCAGCAAATCAAACTGTGCCGCTTATCTGCTCGCAAATGACGGAGGTGCCTTGCTCACTGGTTCGCCAATTCGCCAAGAATACCTAGAAACCGCTCTCTCGTGGATAAATAATACCGAGGTTGCTGATTATATGGCAAAGCACCAACACGACAAGAACGCTAACGAGTTGTGGGAGTATTTTCAAAATGTCATTGCATGGGTGCGAAAGACTTTTCCCAATCACCGCAAAGAAATGGCGAGTGTAAATTGGGGCGAACTATACAATAAATACAAAGATAAAAAACTTGATGCAAAAAAATTAGAAGCAGAAGTTGCAAAGTTGATGCAAGATGAGGATGTAACTAAAAAATCTGGCATCTATGAATATGTTTTGACAGGAAGTGAGAGAGCATTAAATATCCGCGCCTTTAATGACAAAATGAAGCGCGAGGCATATGAGAGACAGAAAGGCATTTGTCCGGATTGTAAAGGTGAGAATAAGAAAAAGAAATGGGAAATTGAAGAAATGGAAGCCGATCACATAAAACCTTGGCATGAGGGTGGAAAAACAATAGCGACAAATTGCAAAATGCTGTGCAAGCAAGATAACAGAAGGCCGAATTCAATTTCCAAGCGCAACACTATTAGCTAATAATACCTCATAGGGGGTAGAAAAGTTAAGACACTTCATCGGTCGGTTGTTGATTTCAAAAGCGATGTCGTCCAATTCAGATTGACTGAC
>Ga0209343_10000833_pt1 | contig 42930 bp, 34 predicted proteins | sample RifCSPlowO2_02_FD_184026 | JGI IMG/M metagenome (GOLD analysis project Ga0209343, IMG submission 184026) | Groundwater microbial communities from Rifle, Colorado - Rifle CSP2_plank lowO2_0.2 (SPAdes) (version 2) | ecosystem: Environmental > Aquatic > Deep subsurface > Groundwater | place...
TTTTGCAAAGCTTCGGTTGCCAGGTCATGCAGGGCTATTTGTACTCTCGGCCAGTGCCGTTTATTCAGTTCTGTGCTTTGCTCGATTCAGGGGAGTTCAGCGTCTGCTAAGCGCTTAGCTGCAGCCCGCATTACCCTTCGTTGCGTTACCGGTGTGGACTTTACTGTTGCCTTGCGAAGGGTTTGCGGTGAGCAAACATCACTGCTCATTGCTTGTGAAATGTTATTGGGGCGTCATGTCGATCAAAAATAAATACACCGTCGTTGCCGCGAATCGGTGGGCCATTCTGAGTCTGATCGCCGGGGTGCTCGTCAGCGCCGCGGCCGCCTTGGGGGTTGCCCAGCATAACCATGAGCAAGCTGATGCGGCCGCCCTTGCCGCTGCAGATCAGGCGGCGGATGCGGTGGTGAGCCGCCTGAGGCTCTACCAGTATGGCTTGCGCGGGGCCCGTGGCTCGATTCAAACCATGGCTGAGGATCTCATCACGCGGGAGAGCTTTGATCGCTACAGCCGGACCCGTAATGTCGATCAAGAGTTTCCGGGGGCCCGTGGCTTCGGTTTTATTCGCCGGGTCGCCCGACAAGACGAAGCCGAGTTTATAGCCCGTGCCCGTGCAGACGGCTGGCCCGACTTTGCTATCCGCCAGCTGACCCCGCACGATGACGAGCGTTATGTCATTCAGTACATCGAACCGGTCGAACGCAACATGGCGGCCGTCGGCCTGGACGTTGCCTCTGAAGTGAATCGCCGGCAGGCGGCGCTTTCCGCCATGCGCAGTGGTGAGATGAGGCTGACGGGCCCTATTACGCTGGTGCAGGCCACGGGTAACCCACAGCAGTCCTTTCTGATCCTTATGCCGATTTACCGTAGCGGGGTGACCCCGGCGACGGTCGAAGAGCGTGAGGCGCAAGCTTTGGGTTGGAGCTATGCACCGCTGCTGATTGAGGAGGTGCTCAAAGGGATACGGCCCCCCAAGCAGGCAGTCAGCCTTGAATTACATGACGTCACTGACCCCGCACAGCCTGTCGTGTTCTATAAAACCGATGACGAAGACGTTCAGGATATTGTGCTGTCGCACACGATCGAACGTGACGTGTATGGCCGGCGCTGGCAATTGCAGTTCGGGATAAATCCACTGTTCATCAGCCAACTGAACCTGCTGTCCCCGATATTGGTGCTCATCCTGGGGTTACTGCTCTCGGTGCTGTTGGCCAGCCTGGTTGGTGTGCTGAGCATCAGTCGCATACGGCAACTGCAAATCATCGCCGAGCAGGCAAAACTGGCGGCCATTGTTGAAAGCTCGATAGACGGCATCATCGGCAAAGACCTTGAAGGCAGGGTCAGCAGTTGGAATAAAGGCGCGGAAAAGCTGTTGGGTTTCAGTGCTCAAGAGGCCATCGGCCAGCGCATTGCCGAGTTGATGGTGCCCGCAGGGTTTGAGGCGGAAGAGGAAGCAATTCTTGCCAGCATCAAGGACGGCAGGCACGTAGCCAGCTTTAACACTCAGCGGCAACATAAGAACGGTCAGCTTATTCACGTTTCCATCACCGTGTCGCCGATTCGCAATTCCGCTGGCCAAGTCGTTGGGGCCTCGAAGACCGTTCGGGATATTTCTGAACAAGTGGCCGCCGCAACCAAGATTCATGAATTGAACAGCAATCTGGAAGCTCAGGTTGTCCAGCGTACATCCGAACTCCGTCAGCTCAATCTGCTATTGGGTAATGTGCTGCGTTCGGCCTCCGAGGTGGCGATCATTGCCACTGATCGGGAGGGCGTCATTCGTGTCTTCAACACGGGCGCGGAGCGCATGCTGGGCTACGCGGCGGCTGAGTTGATCGATAAAAAAACACCCGCCAGTTTTCATCTGAATGACGAGGTGGCCGCGCGCTCAAGGGAGTTGAGTGCCGAGTAGATCGGATTGGTTGAAGGCTTCCGGGTATTTGTGCACAAGGCCGAACGGGACGGTGCGGAGACGCGCGAGTGGACCTATGTGCGCAAGAACGGTTCGCTTGTTCCGGTTTCCCTCGCCGTGACGGCCATGCGCGATGAGCATGAGGCGATCAACGGCTACCTCACTATTGCCGTGGACCTGACCGCCCGCAAGGCGTCCGAGTATGCGGTTGCTTCGGCGCGTGATCAGCTGCTAATGGCTGCCGATGTGGCCGAGCTGGGTATCTGGTCATGGACCCTGGCCGACAACACCTTGAGCTGGAACGACCGCATGTTCGAGTTGTACGGCCAGCCGCTGAGTCTGCGTGAGACCGGCTTGAACTACGACCACTGGTATTCACGCGTTCACCCGGACGATGTCGCTTCAGCCGAGAGCAAGCTGCGCCAGGCGGTGGAGGGCGTGGCCCTATATGACCCGATATTCCGTGTCGTGCGACCGGATGGCGAGGTGCGCATTGTCCAGGCCGGTGCCCAGGTCGAGCGGGACGCCTGGGGCGTGGCGCTGCGCGTTACGGGTATCAATCGCGATATCACGGCGCAGCGTGAACTGGAGTCACGCTTGCTGGATGCCAAGGAGCAGGCCGATGCTGCCAGCGCCGCCAAGTCTTCATTTCTGGCCAATATGAGCCATGAAATCCGCACGCCGATGAATGCGGTGCTCGGCATGCTGCACCTGGTGCAGAACACGGAGCTCAATCCCCGCCAGCTGGACTATGTGAGCAAGGCCGAAACGGCGGCGAAATCACTGCTCGGGCTGCTCAACGATATTCTCGATTATTCCAAGATAGATGCCGGCAAGTTGCTGCTGGATGTGCACACGTTTGAAGTCGAAGCCCTGATGCGTGACCTGGCGGTTGTGCTGTCCGGTAATCAGGGCCGGAGTGACGTGGAGGTGATGTTCGATCTGGACCCACGATTACCCAGTGCACTGCTGGGCGATAGCCTGCGTTTGCAGCAGGTGCTGATCAACCTGGCGGGTAATGCGCTCAAATTCACCCAGCACGGTCAAGTGGTGGTCCGGGTAGAAGAGCTGCAGAGGCTGGGCGCGGCGGTGCGGGTGCGTATTGAAGTCGCTGACACCGGGATTGGTATCAGCGCGGATCAGCTCACGCGTATTTTCGATGGTTTCACCCAGGCGGAATCGTCGACGACGCGGCGCTTTGGCGGGACGGGCTTAGGTCTGGTGATTTCCAAGCGTCTGATCAACTTGATGGGCGCAGAGTTGCAGGTCAGCAGTGAGGTGGGCGTAGGCAGTCGCTTCTGGTTTGATATCGAGCTGGGCATTTCCCAAGCTCTGCCATTGCGTGCGCTCTGCCCGGGTGTCGATCGACCGATGCGCCTGCTGGTGGCGGAAGACAATGAGGTGGCCGGTTATCTGCTGGTGCGCACGGTAGAGGCATTGGGTTGGCAGGTGGACCTGGTCACTGATGGCCCGCAGGCTGTCGCGCGCGTGCAGCAAATGCAGGACACCGGTAACGCCTATGACGTAATCCTGATGGATTGGCGTATGCCCGATATGGACGGATTGAGTGCCGCACGATTGATCCGGCAGCAGAGCAAGGGGCAGTCTGCGCCTATGATCATCATGATCACTGCGTATGGGCGCGAGATATTGTCTGATGCTCAGCAGGAAGGCGACGCGCCTTTTGCGGGTTTGCTCAGTAAACCGATAACGCCCCAGCAGTTGGCCGATACGATCCAGCGGGTCTTCGCAGGTCAGGGCACTCCGCCTCCCTCGCTTGCCAGCTTGCGCGCAGCGCAGCCAAAGCGCTTGAGCGGGATGCGTTTGCTGCTGGTGGAGGACAACATGCTCAACCGTCAGGTCGCCTTTGAGTTATTACAAGGCGAGGGGGCTCAAGTAACCCTTGCCGAGGGAGGGCTTGAAGGGGTGCGGCTGGCCGCAGAGTGCGCGGAAAGGCTGGATGTGGTGTTGATGGATATTCAGATGCCGGACATCGATGGCCTGGAAGCCACCCGACGGATTCGTGCCGATGCACGGTGTCAGGGGTTAACGATCATTGCCATGACAGCCAATGTGTCCAGCGCCGATGTGCAGGCATGCCGGGAGGCCGGGATGGATGATCATCTTGGCAAGCCCATCGATCTGGAAAACATGGTCGCCACATTACGACGCCACTCAGGGGGCGCAAGCGCAGAGCCAGCAGTGCAATGGCCGCTCGCCGCGCACGACTCCGTGGTGGAGTCTTCCAACTCGATCAAGCAGCGTTTTGGCGGTAATCAGGAGTTGATTCGCTACGTGTTGAGCAGCTTCGCACCGGAGCAGGCAAAGCAGCTCGTGCGTCTGCAGGAGCGAGTCGAGCAGCGGGATGCCAGCGGTGCGGCTGCAGTGTTACATGCCATCAAGGGTAGCAGCGGCACCATGGGGGCCTGGGCCATGTCGCAACTGGCCGGTGAGTTGGAGCAGCAATTGCTGCATGAAGATGAGGCCGCCAAGGCGAAGTTGTTAGCCGATGGCCGCTTTGTGCAAGTGCTGCACGAGTTACTGAGCGCGAGTGACCAGGCGTTGCGGGCTGTGTTCGAGTTGTCGCCGAATGATTTGCCGACAGCAGACGCAGGCGCTGCCTCTTTGTCTATGGAGCAATGGCGCGAGGCCTTGCAGGATATTCTGCAGCTGCTAGCGGCAGGCAATATGCAGGCAATAGCGCAAAGCGAGGCATTGTTGGCGCAGACGCCACAAACAGTGCGTCCAGAATTCGACAGGCTTTTGCAGTTGGTGCAATCCCTGGATTTTGCTGCATCGCTACTGGCAGGGCGTGAATTACTGAATTCGGTTTGAGGAGTTATTGATGCAGGATTGGCAAATGATCTCGTGCCAGAAACCAAAATTGCTTTTGGTCGATGATCAGCGGGTCAATATTCTGGTACTTCATGAGTTGTTTCGTGAGGACTGCGAAGTTTTCATGGCCACGGGTGGCGAGCAAGCACTTCAGGTGTGCCGAACGGTATTACCGGATCTGATATTGCTTGATGTGCATATGGAGGGGATCGACGGTCACGAGGTGTGTCGCCGCTTGAAAGCAGCCCCGGATACCCGCGACATCCCCATTATTTTTGTCACCGCCCAGGGGGCAGAGCAGGACGAGGTACGAGGTCTTGAACTGGGAGCGGTGGATTTCATCGTCAAACCGATCAACCCCGTCATCGTCAAAGCGCGGGTCAATACCCACCTGACGCTCAAACGGCAAAGTGACATCTTGCGTTCCTTCGCTCTGCTGGATGGCCTGACGGGTGTGGCCAATCGACGTAAGTTCGATGAAGAGCTTGAGCTTAACTGGCGGCGCAGCCTGCGAGAGCAATCACCGCTGTCGGTGATCATGATCGATGTCGACCACTTCAAGCGTTTCAATGATCGCTACGGACACCTGGCGGGGGATGCCGCTTTGCAGGCCGTGGCCAGGGCTCTGAATGATGTGATCAAGCGCCCGTACGATCTACTGGCGCGTTATGGCGGTGAAGAGTTTGTGTGTGTTTTGCCCAGTACTGGGCAGGTTGAGGCCGTACAGATTGCTGAGCGAATGCAAGGCAGTGTGCGAACGCTCAAGATTGCACACCTCGACTCCGCAGTGGAGCAGATGCTGACGGTCTCGCTTGGGGTTGCGACTGTAGTACCCAATAGCGAAACAACTTCAGACGCGTTGCTGGCAGAGGCAGACCGGCAGCTCTATCAGGCCAAGCAAGCCGGGCGTGCCCGTATCAGCTCCTGCGCATAGCCGCGTCCGACCGTGCATGACTTGCGCCGTGGTGCGACTACGCACATGTCCGGCCGGTGCAGGGCAAGGCTGTGCCCTGCCGCATCCTCTACCACCTAGTGCTCTCGGTGGATGCAATCAGCAGGGCGTTTAACTGCCCAGCCCCCCGGTAATCCCCCCATTTTTAGTACCTGCCAGAAGTAGAGGTCAGGCCGCGAGGGCGGAAGTTGGCCCGCGCAGCCTGACCTCTACTTTTGGTGAGTGCTCACCTTGGCGGGATTGCCATAGTGTCCGCGCCGGGTGGCGGTTGCAGTATTGCCGTCGCCGCCTATGGTTGCGCTGAGCATGAAATGCTGGCGCTCGTTGTCCGCGGAGAGAGGTAGTTAGATGCTGGCTCAATTAACTGTTCGTGCTCGTCTTTTGTTGTTGGCGGTGGTGCCCCTGCTGGTGCTGATCGGGGTGATCGGGATGGCATTGGCCAATGCCAGCCGACTCAATCAAAGTTTCGAAGAACTGTTTGTCGACCGTATGAAACCGATCAGCCAGCTCAAGCTGGTATCGGATGCTTATGCAGTGGCCATGGTCGATGCCCTGCACAAGTACCGCGCCGAGGTGTTCGACGAACCTCGCCTGCGTCAGGAGTTCGTCGCGGCGCGACAGGTGGGTGACAAGGCCTGGGGCGAATATATCGCCACTCACCTGACTGCGGAGGAAAGCGCTCGGGTCGAGCGTACTCTGCCCCATTTGCTGCGGGTGCAGCAACTGGCGGAGCGCTACCTGGAACAGGCCGCCTCCGGCCAGTTGCGCGCAACCGATGCCGCCAGCTTCAATCGTACTCTTTACGATAGTTTCGACCCTCTCGGCGGTGAGTTGAGCGGCCTGATCAGCCTGCAACTGAGCGAAGGCGAAAAGCTCGGCATACAGACCGCCGCCTTGTATCAGTCGATGAAAAACACTTTTATCGTCATCGGTGTCGTTGCCCTGGTGTTGGTCCTGGTCGCCGCACTGCTGATCGGTCTATCGATCATTCGCCCACTGTCCGCGCTGCGTGACCTGATCCGCGCCGTGCAGAATTCCTCCGATCTGACCCTGCGCGCCGATGCCCATGGTCGCGATGAGGTGTCCGATACGGCGCGGGCGTTCAATTCCATGCTCGAACACCTGCAGGCGTTGATTCGCCATCTGGCCGACACCGGTACTCAACTGGCTGCGGCCGCCGAGGAAATGAGCGCGATCAGCGCCCAGGTGAGTCGTGCCACCACCGCTCAGGGTGATCAGACCAGCATGGTCGCCACGGCGGTGCATCAGATGAGCGTGGCGGTACAGGAGGTGGCGCACAACGCTCAGAGCACCTCGAATACCGCGGCGGATGCGAACAAGGAGGCGCACCAGGGCAGTGAACTGGTGCAGTCCAATCTCAGGTCGATTCAGGACTTGTCGGTGTCGGTGGAAAAAGCTGGCGAAGTGATCAATACCTTGCACAGCCAGAGCGATGAAATCAGCAAGGTGCTTGGGGTGATCCAGAGCATTGCCGAACAGACCAACCTGCTGGCGCTGAACGCCGCCATCGAGGCCGCCCGTGCCGGCGAGGCTGGACGCGGCTTTGCCGTGGTGGCTGATGAGGTACGCAGCCTGGCGAGCAATACGCAGAAGGCTACCGAGTCAATTCGCGGCATGATTGATGCCCTGCAGGGCGGCGCACGTAGTGCCGTAAGCGCCATGCAGCTCTCGTGTGAGCAAGCGCAGGACAGCGTCAGCCATGCCCGCGAGGTCGGCGAAGTACTCAACCATATTGCCTTGGCCATCGAGGGGATCGCCGACGGCAATGCACAGATATCCACCGCCACCGAAGAGCAGACGGCAGTGGCCAATGAGATCAGCCAGAACATCAGCAGCCTCAACGACAGCATCGGTGAAGTGGTCAGCGGGGCCGAGCAGAGTTCGATCGCCAGTCGCGACCTGGCGCAACTGGCCAGCGGCTTGCAGCAGCAGATCCAGCGCTTCAAGGCCTGATCGGCTGGGCATACGGCTCATAGGGCGTATGGATAAAAAACCCGGTTAAGGGCGCGCGTCGGTCGAGCCCGGCCGGGAACCATCCTGGTTGGAGTTGGATCTAGCCCCTAATACCGCAATCGAAAGATGTGCGAAGCCGTGTAAGAGAAGTCACGCCCCCAATGCCCATAAACGAAAAAGGCCCACCTTGCGGTGAGCCTTTTCGTTGTTGCGTATGGTGCCGGCACCAGGAGTCGAACCCGGGACCTACTGATTACAAGTCATTGTCAAAGGCCTGTTGTATACAGGTCGTATGATGAAAATTGACAGGATTGACGAGTTGTAAATTCTTATATTTAAAGGATTTTAACGTGTTTACTGGCTTTCGAGGCTGAATATAACCCTTGTTTGTTTTTAGTCAAAACCCTACCCCGGCCCTACCCCAAGCGCTATAATCCCTACCCCAAACCTACCCCGGAAACGGTCAGGATTTCGGTATGACGACGCGCACGGCCATGAACGAACACACCCTCAAACGGCTCAAGTATGACCCCGCGAAAGGTCGTGTCGAATTCCTCGATCCCCCTATGCCCGGACACGGCACGTTCGGGGTCAGGGTCAACAAAACATGCAAAAGTTTCATCTTGCTGTACAGCTTTCATAACCATCCGCGCCGCCTGACCCTGGGCACTTACCCCGATTTGTCTCTCGCAGAAGCGCGCGCAAAAGCCATGCAGGCCGTTGAGCTCCTTAAGCAGGGCATTGATCCGGGGCAGAAGAAGATTGTCGAGTTGGTCGAGTACCGCACCAGTCCGACGTTCGAAGAGGCAGTTGTCAGCTACCTGGAGTGGGCTGAAAAGAACAAGAAATCGTGGCGTGAAGATGAGCGCATGCTGCGCAGCGAGTTTGTTCCGCACCTCGGTCGCACCAAGATCAGTGACGTCACACGTAAGCAGGTCATGGCGCTGCTGGATCACAAGGCCAAGACCGCCCCGGTACAAGCCAACCGTCTGCTCGCCGTGATCCGCAAGATGTTCAACTTCTGCGTTGATCGCGAGATTGTTCAAGCTACGCCCCTGGTGCAGATTAAGAGGGTGGCCAAGGAAACGCCACGGGAGCGCAGTCTCAATCGGCACGAGCTGGTGTGGTTCCTCCACCAGTTGGCCGGAGCCTCGCTGACGACCAACACGCGCTTTGCTCTGCTGCTGAGTCTGATGCTGGCGCAGCGCTCGGGGCGCGTTGTAGCGATGCGCTGGGTCGACTTTGACCTCGACGACCTGATCTGGGACCGCAGTGGCAAGTTCGAAAAGAACAACAACCCGATTGCTATTCCGCTTTCAGAGGATGTGCTGAGCATTCTGAAATATCTGCGCGAGCGGCAAATTCAGAAAGTGATGTCGAATGATCCTGATCGCTGGGTGAATAGTAAAAAGCTGCCCAGTCCTGGGCAGTACGTCTTTCCCGGGCGTTGGCCTACCAAGCCGCAGACGCAACCTTCGCTCAACCGCGCGATGCGCCGCTTCTACGATGACTACGTGAAGGATTCGGAGCGAGTTGAAGAGGAGAGCCTGTTACGTGTCGCGGACGGCTATCCGCGCCCAACCGTGCATGACTTGCGTCGCACGGCGACCACGCACATGTCCAAGCATGGTTTGGGCAAGGAAGTGCGCAGTCGCATCCTCAACCACAAGGACCTGTCGGTGGATGCAATCTATGACCGGTACTCGTACTTTGATGAAAAGGCAGAGGCGCTCCGGGGCTGGCATGTCTATCTGAAGGGGTTGCTACGGAAGGAGTTTGGTGACGTGGATTGGGTGGAGTTTTACGGGCGCCGCATGGAGGCTGTTACGCCTAGTGAAGACAATGAGGAATAAGTCCACGTCCTGAGCGCCGGCTTGCTGGTGCCTGAGCTCTGTGGCTGCTGGTTAATGGGTAGTCGTCATTAGCCTGAGCTGTCTCTCGATCCGGAGTGTGTGTCTACAGGTTTGATTTAAGCTGCGCGAAGGCATGGTCTTCACCATCGAACCCATGCTCAATCAAGGCAGAACCGAGGCCGACGGCTGGACGGTGGTAACCAGAGAGGGGGCGCTTTCCGCGCAGATCGAGCACACCGTCGCGGTGACTGCATCGGGTTTTTCAGTGCTGACATTGTGTCCAGATGAGGCGAGCATGCTGATCCGTTGCACGGATCAAGGTCTGGCCGGATAGCAGCCCTTAGTAACAGACTACTATCGGTCAGGAGCAGCCATCCAGCGCCTACAAGTTCTGGGTCGGTTTATACCCTCAGCCCCTATCAACTAGGGTGGGGAGAACCGAGGAAGCTCGATGTGGAAGCCTGTGAGGCCCTCTACCGAAGTGCACCAGATGCGGCCTTTGTGGGCCTCGATGATGGAGCGGGTGATGGCAAGGCCGAGGCCGGCATTGCTCGGGCTTCCCTCGCGCCGGGCGGGATCTACCCGGTAAAAGCGGTCAAAGAGTTTCTCCAGGTGCTCTGGAGCGATTGTGCCGCCCGGGTTCTCGATGCTGAGGCTGGTTGTGTCCGCTGTCTGGCGGATCCGCAGCGAAATCGTCTTCCCCTCCGGCGTATAGCGCAGGGCATTGGACAGCAGGTTTGAGATCGCACGATCAAGCATCAGCCTATCGCCACGCACTTGGCCTGTACCCGTTACAGAAAGTCGGATGTCGCGCTCTTCGGCCAGCAGGCGGTAGTACTCGGTCAGCTTGGCGGCAACGTCCGCCAGCTCGATGGCGGTTTGTTCCGGGACGATCAGGCCATTATCAGCCTTGGCCAAGAACAGCATGTCATCAATCATCCGAGACATGCGCTTCAAGTCCTCCAGGTTGGAGTACAGATTATCCTCATAGGCATTGATATCGCGTTTTTTACTCAGCACGACCTCGGTGTGGGTCATCAGGTTGCTAACGGGCGTGCGTAGCTCGTGGGCAATGTCGGCCGAAAAATTGGAGAGCCTAACGAAGGCATCCTCTAGCCGAGCCAACATCGCATTGAAGGATAGAACCAGTTGCTGAAGTTCCCGCGGCACTGGTTCGAGAGGGATTCGTTCCTGTAACGAGCGAGCGGACATCCCGGAGGCCACATGAGTGACTTGCCGCAGAGGCCTAAGGCCGCTGCGAGCAACCACCCAGCCGAGCGCGGCACTGAACAGGGCACTGATGACCAATCCAATCCAGAACCATCGTTGCAGCGTGTCGAAAAAGTGTGTGTGATTGGTGACGTCAAGAATCAGCAAAGCTGTGAGCGGCTCAGCCTGATCGGCTACCGAGATTTGCGCCGTCATGCCGCGGTACATGTGTTGGCCGTTCTGCCACTCCCACATGCTCTGCTCATTTTCACGTCTGAAACGCTCTGGTACTTCGACTGCTCTGGGGTCGGAGAACAGTACAGAACCGTCACTGGCCAGGATAGTGGCCGCCAGATCCTGATGGGCTCCCAGCAAGGCTCGCAACTGCGGTAATTCTTCCGAAAGGCTCGCTTCACCGCGAGCATTGTTGAGGATATGTTTGGCGGATTCGAGTTTCTCCACCAGGGCCTGCCGATCCAGCATCTTGAAGTGGTGCTGGCTGAGCATATTGAAACTCAGCCCTGCTACCGTCAGGACTGCAATTACCGCGGACATGAACATCAGGCTCATGCGTGCTGTCAGCGAAAGGTGCTTCATATTCACTCCGGCGCATCCATCATGTATCCCATGCCGCGGGCGGTATGAATCAGCTTGAGATCGAAATCGTCATCGATTTTTGCGCGTAGCCGGCGTACCGCAACCTCAATGACATTGGTGTCGCTGTCGAAATTCATGTCCCAAACCTGAGAGGCAATCAGCGACTTCGGGAGCACCTCGCCGCGCCGGCGCAGTAGCAGTTCCAGCAGTGAAAACTCCTTCGCGGTCAGGTCAATTCTTTTCCCGCCACGGATCGCACGCCGCTTCATCAGATCGACTTCCAGATCGGCAATTTTCATGGTGGTCTGCGTCGGCGAACCATTACCTCTGCGCAACAGCGTTCTGACCCTGGCCAGAAGCTCTGAGAAAGCAAATGGCTTGATCAGGTAGTCGTCCGCACCCAGCTCCAACCCTTTAACGCGGTCTTCCACACCATCGCGTGCCGTCAAGAACAGTACGGGGACGTCTTTTCCTGCTGCGCGCAACATGCGCAGCACTTCCCAACCGTCCAGCCCAGGCATCATTACATCCAGAATTAGCAGGTCATAGGCTTCGCTAAGTGCATGCTGAAGGGCATCTGTACCGGTCATAACCCGGTCGACATTGAACCCAGCCTCGGTGAGACCTTGCTGGAGGTACGTACCGGTTTTGGGTTCGTCTTCAGCTACCAGTAGTTTCATGTGTGCAGACTCCAAAAGTCGGGTGGCCTGAGTTTGCAGGCAAACCGCGGCCCCAACCAGAAGCTTACGAAAATGTAATTCTGACTTCAGCTCACTGACAGGGTGGCTTGTCTAGGGTGCAAGCATGAGTACTAGGTTGTGCTCTCGGCCCTCGACAGACCAAAAGCAGAGGTGCCGGCCATAGTTTGCACTGATGGAGACTGCCCATGAAATCGCTGAAACCTTTGCTTCTGGTTGGTTCGCTACTGCTGTCTTCCATGGCTTGGGCCGAAGGGGGCAGCGACCGTGTATTCGAGCGCATCCAGCAGATGCGCGACAAAGCAGAAGCCGTGCTGATCCAGGCGGAGAAGGCCCCGGTCGGCGAGCGGCATGTGCACATGAAGGAGCATATGAACATGCTCGAAGACATCATGAGCCAGCTGCACAACGAACATCCCGCGCCAAACATGTCTGCCGAAGAGCATCTGGCCTGGATGGAAAAGCATGACAAGCTGGTAGACGACGTGCTGGGTCAAATGATTCGAGAGCACAAGCTGATGATGGCCGACAAGGAATGCCATCAGTAAAGATTTCCCCCATCTTACAGGCCTTTCGTGATTGCTCCTTCGGCCTAGCGGCGCCTTTATGGCGCCGTGCTTTTTCCCAGCTGACGCAATTGTAGTTTTGGGGTCAGCGGCCTGGCAGCAAGCGGGGAATAGCATGAGATTTCCAGCACCCATCTCGAGGTCTCACCATGAAACGCTTACCCCTTAAACTGCTGATCAGCACTCTGTTCATCAGCACCACCTTTCCGGCATTTGCCGAGGTCGGCGGCAGTAGCAATGGCATTGGGCAGCAGGCCCAGGCGACGCCAGCGACTCGTACCATCTTGGTAAAGATGGACGACATCAACTACAGCCAGAAAACGATCGATGTGAAGCCAGGTGAAACCGTGCGCTTCGTTCTGAAGAACGAGGGCGCGTTGATGCACGAGTTCAACATCGGGCAGGCAGCGTCCCAGCTGGAGCACCAGCGCAAGATGGCGTCCTTGTTCAAGGACGGCACACTGACCCCGACCGGCATGGCCGAGCGCATTGTCTGGCATGAGCGTTATGGCATGGGAGACTCCAACCCTCCAGGCTATCCGGAAGTCATCAAAGCCAAGCATGACGACCCGAACGCGGTTCTCGTCGAGCCCGGCACAACCAAAGAGTTCGTGTGGACCTTCCCTAAGGCGGGCAGTTTGAGCTTCGCCTGTACATTGCCTGGGCATTACCAGGCGGGGATGGTCGGTGAGTTTGCTCTGCGTTAGTCCGGCATCGGTGCTACCCGTTGGCCGCGAGCTGGGTAGCACCGATCTGACGAACCTTACTGCGATGTAGTTTTCACGTCAGCGTACCGCCAGCTGCACCTCATTAGCATCGGGACTCATCCCTCCTCAACACCTCAGAGGCACACCATGAAACTCAGACCCGCTTTCATAATCACCACCCTTGGCTTGCTGCTCAGTGCTGCCAATGCGCTGGCCAGCCCGGGCCACAAGAAAGACAGTATTGGGCAACCGGGAGACGGTCAGGCAGTAGATCGCACCATCGAAGTCCGGATGGGGGACATCTTCTTCGAACCCAAAGCAATGGAGATCAAAGCAGGCGAGACAGTTCGCTTCGTCCTGAAAAATGACGGTGCATTGCTACACGAATTCAATCTTGGCAAAGCGGCATCCCATGCCGCGCACCAGAAAGAGATGGCCGCGATGTTTCAGAACGGCACGCTGTCCCCTACAGGTGCACATGACATGAGCAATATGGGCCATGCCATGGGCGGCATGAAGATGGTCGGTATGGAACACGATGACCCCAACAGTGTTCTTGTCGAACCTGGAGCACGCGAAGAGTTGATCTGGACCTTCTCCGCCGCCACCGAACTGGAGTTCGCCTGCAATATTCCAGGACATTATCAGTCGGGAATGGTCGGTAAGGTGACCGTACGCTGACGTTTATTGATACTCGCCAACTCCGTCCAGTCTGAGACACCTATACTGATCCGGCCGCCATTGAAACGAGGCTATTGTCGTGGACCATACCCATCACACCAGTACCACTGAGCCGCCTTTTTGGAAGAGCAAGATTGGCATTGCGCTGATCATGCTGGCCGTAATCGGCATCTTCTATGTAGCGCGTGAGCATTACGGTCATCTTTCGCAGGCCCTGCCGTACCTCATCCTGCTGCTATGCCCGCTGATGCATCTGTTTGGCCACAATCACGGCGGGCACTCCCACTCCAGCAGCACCGCTGTTTCCAAGGACGAAGAAAGGACATAGATCGCATGCAAAAGACCTCCTGCCATCATGACCAGGATCATTCACATAACTCGCACGCCCACTCCGAGAGCCAGCGCGACCCGGTGTGTGGCATGGAGGTCAAACCTGATGGCCCTTATCGCGAGAGCTTTGAAGGGAAGGCCTATCATTTCTGCAGTGCGAAGTGCCTAGAGAAATTCCAAGCAGATCCTCATCAGTACATGAGCCATCAGTCTCATGGGGAGCATCACCAGCACGCGACTCCAGCACCCACATCGACACCTGTAGGTGCTGAATACACCTGCCCGATGCATCCAGAAATCCGTCAACCGGCTCCCGGAAACTGCCCGATCTGCGGGATGACGCTGGAACCTGTCATCCCGGAGCTGGAAGAGGAGGAAAATCCAGAGCTGAAGGACTTCTCGCTGCGGTTCTGGTGGACCCTACCGTTGACCGTCATCGTGACCGTATTGGCGATGGCCGGCCATTCCTTGCAACTGTTTCATGGCACGACCCAGAACTGGGTCGAGCTGGCTCTGGCGACGCCCGTGACGCTATGGGGTGGCTGGGTATTCTTCACCCGCGGCATTGACTCCATCCGCCACCGCAGCCCCAACATGTGGACCCTGATCGGTTTGGGAACGGCCGCTGCCTACCTCTACAGCGTGGCCGCTACCTTGGTTCCGCAGTGGTTTCCGGCGGCCTTTGCCCAGGACGGACGTATCGGCGTCTATTTTGAAGCAGCCGCAGTGATTATCTCACTCACGCTGTTGGGCCAAATGCTCGAACTCAAGGCCCGCTCGCAGACTTCGGCAGCCATCAAGTCACTGCTGAGGCTGGCACCAAAGACTGCGCGTCGCATCAAGCCCGATGGCCAGGAAGAAGATATTCCGCTGACACATGTCCATCAGGGCGACCACCTACGTGTCCGGCCGGGAGAGAAAGTCCCGGTGGACGGTACGGTTCTAGAGGGTGAGAGCGCCGTCGACGAGTCGATGCTTACCGGAGAACCGTTACCCGTGACCAAGCGGGTAGGGGATGCCCTTATCGGTGCCACCATGAACACCCATGGAAGCCTGGTGATGGAGGCGCAGAAGGTCGGTGCCGAGACCATGCTGTCGCAGATCGTTCAGATGGTGGCCAGAGCCCAACGTTCCAAGGCCCCCATGCAGCGTATGGCTGATGCGGTGGCAGGGTATTTCGTGGTCGGGGTGATCCTGATCGCGATTCTGACCTTCTTCGGCTGGGGGCTATTAGGGCCGGAATCAGGCTGGGTATTTGGCCTGATCAATGCGGTGGCGGTGCTAATCATTGCGTGTCCCTGCGCTCTGGGTCTGGCAACCCCGATGTCCGTCATGGTTGCGACTGGCAAGGCCGCTAGCAGCGGTGTGTTGTTCCGCGATGCCAGCGCCATCGAAAATCTATGCAAGATCGACACGCTCATCGTCGACAAGACTGGAACCCTGACTGAGGGGCGTCCCGTATTTCATAGTGCGGAAGGGACAGGCGGTTACGACTCCAATGAAGTGCTGCGCCTGGCTGCTAGTCTCGACCAGGGTAGTGAGCACCCGCTGGCTCATGCCATCGTCGATCATGCGCGCGGTCAGGGCATTGCACTGGTCAAACCGGACACTTTCGAATCTGGCTCGGGTATTGGTGTGCGCGGCCAGGTCGATGACCATCAGCTGCAGCTCGGCAACACCGCACTGATGGACGAGGCGGGCGTCGATATTACCCCGCTGCGCAATCGCGCCGAGCAACTGCGTCTGGAAGGCATCAGCATCATCTATTTGGCCGTTGATGGTCGCCTGGCGGGACTCCTGGCCGTTTCCGATCCGATCAAGCCTACTTCTCAACAGGCTGTCTCCAAGCTTCAAAGCGAAGACGTAAAGGTCATCATGGCCACTGGTGATGGCCTCACCACAGCAAGAGCCGTGGCGAAGCAGCTCGGAATCGAGGAAGTGCATGGTGAGGTCAAACCGCAGGATAAGGAGAAACTGGTCGCCGATTTGCAGGGCTATGGCCGTCGTGTCGCCATGGCGGGTGACGGCATCAACGATGCGCCCGCCCTGGCCAGGTCTGACGTAGGTATCGCCATGGGCACCGGTACCGATGTGGCGATGAACAGCGCCCAAGTGACGCTGGTCAAGGGAGATCTGATGGGCATCCTGCGAGCGCGCACCCTGTCAGTGGCAACCGTGAAAAACATGAGGCAGAACCTCGCCTTTGCGTTCCTCTACAACGCGATGGGAATCCCGCTAGCAGCGGGGCTGCTGTACCCGCTGACGGGGCATCTTCTGTCGCCCTTGATTGCTGCGCTGGCGATGAGTGTCAGCTCGGCGTCGGTGGTCTTCAATGCTCTGAGGTTGAAATCAACGGACATCGGATAGGCTTCCATACCACCGACCAGGTGATTATTCAGAAGCGCATCTGACCGGAAAATGCCGTACGGTAGTTTCCGGTCCGACCTATCTGTCGCAACACATAGTGACGAGGTGACGTTCGATGGACTGTTGCCGCTGCGGGTAGGAGACTGGTCGTCGTTAACCCATGAGGACTCTCCGTGGCCCGCATTCGCAGACTGATTATCAGCAACTTCCGATCTATCCAGGCGCTCGACTGGGTGCCGGCCCCAGGAATTAACTGCCTCATAGGTCCTGGCGATAGTGGAAAGTCCAGCATTCTAGATGCGATTGACCTTTGCGTCGGCGCCCGCCGAGGCGGCACGTTCGGCGACATGGACTTCTTCGCATTAAACGTCGATGTACCCATCACCATCAGCGTGGCGCTTGGCGATCTGCCGTTATCGCTGATGGATATTGATGTCTACGGCGAGTTCTTGCGTGGATTCCATCCCGGTACGGGGGAAGTCGAAGACGAACCGCGAGCGGGGCTGGAGACCGTCATCACCTTGCGTCTGCAAGTTGGTGCCGATTTGGAGCCTGTTTGGACACTTTTCTCCGAGCGCGCGGAGCAGCAGCAACTTGAACGCACTCTTCCCTGGAAAGAACGAGCGGCACTAGCGCCCGCCCGTATCGGCAGCTTTGCGAGCTCGAACCTGTCGTGGAGTCGTGGCTCAGTGCTCAATCGACTTACCGATGAGCGCGCCGAGCTTGGTGCTGAACTGGCGCGCGCCGCTAGGCAAGCAAGAGCGAACTTTGGCAATCAAGCAGCCGAACATCTGACCCAGACGCTTGAGGTCGTGCAACGCACAGCACAGCATCTTGGCGTTTCGGTCGGGGCTATGCCTCAGGCGCTCCTTGACGCACATTCTGTGTCGATTGGCGAGGGGGCGATCGCGCTGCACAGTGAAACAGGTATTCCGCTGCGCTCCCTTGGCACGGGCTCGTCACGCTTGCTAGTGGCAGGGCTTCAAAGGGCTGCGGCCAGCGCCGCGCCAATTGCCCTGGTTGATGAGGTGGAATACGGGCTTGAACCTCATCGGCTCATGCGATTCCTGGACTCGCTGGGTGCAAAGGACGCTGCCGCTCCGTTGCAAGTGTTCATGACGACGCACTCGCCGGTCGCGCTGCGCGAGCTGTCCGGCAGCCAGTTATTCGTTGTTCGGTCAGCACCTCAGCGCCACAGTGTTATGCCAGCTGGGGAAGCCAACGAGGTACAAAGTACCCTTCGGAAGGACCCCGAAGCATTCCTCGCCAAATCCATCATCGTTTGCGAGGGGGCCAGCGAGGTTGGCTTCGCGCGTGGCCTTGACCAATGGTGGGTCAGTCTTGGCGCTACCTCATTCCTGGCCCATGGCGGCGCGTATGTGGACGCCGGCGGGGGAAGCCCCGATAACAGTCTTATCCGGGGAACAGCACTTCTGAACTTGGGTTACCGCGTGATGGTTTTTGTAGATGCCGACAAGCCTTCGACCGCGGGGCTCGCTGAAGCATTCTTGGCCGCCGGCGGGCAAATTCTTACATGGCGACCAGGCCTCACGTTGGAGGACGAGATCTTCCGCCATCTCAGTGAGCAAGCACTCGATGCACTTCTGGCGAAAGCCGAAACAATAGTGGGTGCAGAGCTGATGAACGCACACATTCAGACGAAGTCCCAAGGCCGCGTGACGCTGAACGATATCCGAGCCAAGCGACTCGTGGATGGGTACTCACCTGAGAGACGAGAGCTGCTGGGAACCGCATCCCGTATCCGCAACAGCGGCTGGTTCAAGTCGCTGACAACCTATCAGGAGGTTGCAAGGGACATCGTCGGTCCGTCTTTACAGAACGCCGAACCGGGCTTCATGGCAGTCACGAATCAGCTCTGGACGTTTACAAGTGCCCCCTGAGATTGATCTTTTCGCTATCGAGCGTGGCTCCATAACGGCCCCCGCAGGTTGTGGAAAAACGCAATTGATTGCCGAGACGCTCATCGCGCATACGCAGAGCAAACCCATCCTCGTCTTGACACATACGAACGCCGGCGTTGCGGCCTTACGGGCGCGCCTGAGACGAGCCGGTGTTCCTAACTCCGCATATCGAGTCTCCACCATTGACGGATTCTCGATGCGCCTGATCGCTAAGTTCCCAGCGCGAAGCGGCCATAACCCGCAGATCCTACAGCTGCATCAACCCAATACTGACTACCCGGCAATTCGGGAGGCCGCCATGCAGTTGTTGCAGGCCGGTCACCTCGCTCAGCCCCTTCGCGCCACCTATGCACGGTTGCTTGTCGACGAGTACCAAGACTGCAACGTCGTCCAGCACGCCATCGTGTCTGGTTTGGCCCAGGTGCTTCCGACCTGCGTGCTCGGTGACCCGATGCAAGCCATATTCAGCTTCCGTGGCAATCGACTGGTGCATTGGGCGAATGAGGTGCAACCCCTGTTTCCCGCAGCGGGAGAGTTGAGGATACCGTGGCGCTGGCGGCTGGCTGGAGCTGAGAACCTCGGGCAGTGGCTGCTCGCCATAAGGCAACAACTTCAAGCTGGTCAGCCGGTGGATCTGCGCACGGCTCCAGCAGAAGTGCGTTGGGTGCAGCTAAACGCCGGAACCGAAGTTCAGCAGCGACTGGTGGCCGCGAGAACCGAAGCTCCCAACGCTCAGGGTAGCGTCCTCATCATCGGGGACTCCATCAACGTGCAAGGTCGCCATCAGCTCACGAGCCAGACACCCGGTGCCATGGCCGTAGAAGCCGTCGACCTGAGAGATCTCGTCAACTTCGCCAGGAACTTTGACTTGCAGGGTGCCAATGCTCTGGCACAACTTGTGGAGTTTGCTTCCAGCGTAATGACGGGGGTAGGTGCAGCAAACCTGCGAACGCGCGTGGAGTCGCTGCGTGCAGGAAGGGCCCGAACGCCTCCGACCGCGGCCGAGGCTGCGGCGATCGATTTCGTAGCAGCGCCAACATTGGGGCAAGCGCTCCGTGTGATCGATACGCTCGCTGAGCAGCACGGGGCACGTGTATACCGACCGGAGGTTCTGTACTGCTGCCGGTCTGCAATGCAAGCGGTGGTGGGAGGTGCTGCCGACTTTCTGAGTGCAGCCATTCAAGCGCGAGAGCGCAATAGACACCTTGCCCGACCGATCGCAAGACGCTCTGTAGGCAGCACATTACTTCTCAAGGGGCTGGAGGCGGATGTCTCGGTTGTCCTGCATCCTGAGCTTATGACCCCCCAGAATCTATACGTCGCACTGACGAGGGGCGCAAGGCATGTCGTGGTGTGTTCACCAACCCCCATCCTTACGCCCGTGGTAAACGGCTGATCCTTTTGTAGCGCTTACGGGCTTGACCTTGCCATCGTGTCAAGGTCGATGCTGTCCGTGCGGTAACTTGAGCCGCGGACGAAATGAGGTGAAAGACATGTTTAGTCTGAGTGTTGCGGGGATGGGCTGTGGCAGTTGCGTGAGCAAAATCACGAAGGCCATTCAAGCTCTGGATCAGGATGCACGAGTAGAAGTGGATCGAGCGGCCGGCAAGGTCACCGTTGAGAGCACAGAAAGTGCCGAATCGATCCGCGAACTCATCCAGGAGCTTGGCTATTCGGCCCAGGTCAGCGCTTGAGCGCTGACCTGCTATCCCACTAAATCTCCAGTTCTGAGAGCTCTTTTAGCCCTGGGATACTGGTGACCTCGTTGGTCATACCTTCTGAACCATCTCGGCCGCGAAGCCAGTTTGAGTGATCGCCTGGCTCGCGCATTTCCAGCGTGTCATAGGAGTACCGCTTGCGCTTGAACAGGCTTTTCAATGCAGCGAACTCGTGGCTTTTTTCGTCTTCTATGCCGACGACTTCTCCTGCAAGCCGCTCCCAGTGACCAACGCCGTCGGCCAGCATTGCCTGATAGGTCTCCGGGTCAAGCAAGGCTTGCTGTTTGAAATGCATGATGCGGTGAGTCATAGAAGCGCTCGGAGTGGCCAAAGAGAGAGCGCTAGCCTAAAGGTTCCGGGTCATTCGTGTAATAGCTGGCCGCGCTTTAGCAAACCGTCGTTGACCCACAACTTCAACCAGGTCGCGGCTTGCAAGGGAGCTTGCTCGCCATGCGTGGCGCTCAACGACTCGCAGAGTTCAGCGAACGATCCGCCCTCGATGAGAAACTGCAATGCCGAAGCCTCCGCTGGCTCCAGGCTCCGGTACTGGCAGACGAGTTCATGACGCCAAACAAGACAGGCTAGGTTCGTTGGCAGGCGGGTAATATCAGGCAGCAAGCTGCCGGACTTGGCGGCTTTCCACAACTCCAGCGTGTTGTACTGCAGCTGCAACCACCGGGCAGATGCAGTCAGGGAAACCCTGAGTGAAATCCAGTCTTCAGCCGAAAAATCACTCATGGTCTCCAGCGAAAGCGCTTCGACATCCTGAGCGTCGAAGGCCAGTGTAAAGGCCCATTCCAGTTCCGCGAGTTCGCGCATCGGCGATAGTTGGGGTTCTTCGACGTAGCTGCTAATGAACTCGGGCAGCTTCTCGCCCAGCCAGCGAATGCTGAAATGTCGTGGTGGCCAGGCGGCCAAGTAGGCCAGTGCGAGCTGCTCGAATGATTCGTTGCCGATCCAGTGAAGCAGGGCAGGGAAGTCTTCTCGCAAGACCGCAAGCAGGCGCGAACGGTAAGCGTTGTGGTAGATCTGCAGGCCTTCGAGAGCACTCAGCGCTGTGCTACCTCGGATCTGCTCCAAAAGCTCGTTGGAGGGCAGGGCACTGTCACCTGTCAGGTAAGTTTCAAATGCAGTCTGTAGGGCGATCAGGCTCAAGGGGTGGCCCCCGATATCACAGATTTGGCGATAGCACGGGCATGTGCTAATTCGGACAACAGCTCTTCCAGCGGCGGAAACTGGTCATCCCGCTCGATCAAGGTCGATGTCGGGCCCAAGTAGCTCAAAGTCTTGCTGTAGAGAGACCAAACCGGATCAGCGATGGGCTGGTCATGGGTGTCGATGAGGTACTGCCCGTAATCGCTGTGCCCGGCCAGGTGAATTTGCCGAATCCGCTCGTGCGGCAATTCCATGATGAACTGCCAAGGGTCGAAACCCTGGTTGCGCGAACTGACGTAGACGTTGTTCACGTCGAGAAGCAGCTCGCACCCGGTCAGGTAACTGAGCTCCGAGAGGAACTGAGACTCGCTCATGCTGGATGTTGTCCACTGCACGTAGGAGGAAACGTTCTCCAGCACGATGGGACGTTCCAAAACATCCTGCACCAAGCGCACCCGGGCCGCGACATGCAGCAGGCTCTCCTGGGTAAACGGCAGCGGTAGCAGATCGTGAAGTTGATGGGCGTTGCCTCGACTCCAGCACAGGTGATCAGACACCCACTGAGGCTGCACCCGATCCGCCAGCTGCTTGAGCTGTCGTAGGTAGTCTATGTCCAAGGCATGTGAGCCGCCAATCGAAAGAGATACTCCGTGCATCACCAGGGGGTAGTGCTCGCCGATCGCATCAAGGAAGTAGAGAGCCTTGCCGCCCTCCACCAGGTAATTCTCGGAAATGATCTCGAACCAGTCGACCGCAGGCCGTTCCTCCAGGATCTGCCGGTAATACTCGTTACGAAGGCCAAGACCGAAACCCAGAGTTTTGCGCTTACTCATTCGAGACTCCAGCAGGGGAGTGGCATGCACTCCCCTGAACCGCCTTATTCGCTGGTTTTGCCACCGGCTTCGTCACATTTGGTCTGGGTCATCAACTTGAACCCTTGGCCTTTGCATTCGCCTTGGCCTTTGCAGTCGTTTTTCGCGGTCATGCAGTCGTTCTGCCCTTTGCAACCATTGATCCCGAAGCACTTCACTTCTGCTGCTTTGGTTTCCTGAGCAGCCTGGACGGGCAGGGTGGAGAACAGGCTGGCGGCCACCAGAGCCAAGGCGGCACCGGTAGCTACGTTGGATTTGTTCGACATAGTGGCTATCTCTCTTGATTGTTTGATGGTCGCGATCCGTCGGTGCGAATGAACGAGTTAGCTCAGGCATTGCTACCGATCAGGCCCATGGAATCCGCAAGGCTGCGCGGGCAGGAAGACAGTACCGAGCCTTCAGGAGGGCCTACAAGAAAGAAATAGCAAACTGACAGAACTGTAATGTTCGGATCAGGTTGCTGACAGGGCGTCGTGGTTAACGTAGCAGCGAGCTTAACGCTCGTCCCCACTAGTTACAGGGGCTTCTAAACTTCTGAGGATTAACGAAATGAAATCGATCAAAACCCTGTTTGTAGTTGCTGCCCTGAGTGTTTCCAGCCTGGCGATGGCCGAAGGCGGTGCTGATCGCACGTTTGCACGCATGGAACAAGCCCGCCAGGTCTCGCTGGAAGCCTATCAGTTGGCCAAGCAGCAGAACGATGAAGCTCCTGTCGCCGGCAGCCAAGCCAAACAGGCGGAACACGCCAGCTGCTGAGCCCCCTCAACCTTACAGAAATGTAATCACCCGGATGGTTGAGATATGGCAGTTTCATACTGCTTGGTGTCAGGGGGAACTTGCGCAGCACGCAAGGCTTGAAGATCAAATCTCCCGACACTGGAGCAGTCAATGAACCCGAGACCGGATGCATATCACCGGCTCATCTGACGGATTGGACATAACGGCATGCAAAGCAAAACCACAAGACGTACTTTCGTCAAAGGCCTCGCCGCCGCCGGTATTCTCGGCGGCATGGGCATGTGGCGCACGCCGGTCTGGGCGGTGAACAGCCCCGGCCAGCCCAACGTACTGACTGGTAACGAATTCGACCTATTCATCGGTGAAACCCCGGTGAACATCACCGGCGCAGCGCGCACGGCCATGACCATCAACGGCTCGCTCCCTGGGCCGATTCTTCGTTGGCGCGAAGGCGATACCGTCACATTGCGCGTGCGCAACCGCCTCAAGGAGGACACCTCCATCCATTGGCACGGCATCATCCTGCCGGCGAACATGGATGGTGTTCCTGGCCTGAGCTTCCATGGCATCGCCCCTGACGGCATGTATGAGTACAAGTTCAAGGCCAACCAGAACGGTACCTACTGGTATCACAGTCACTCGGGGCTGCAGGAGCAGGTCGGCGTATACGGCGCGCTGGTCATCGATGCCAAGGAGCCCGAGCCCTTCAGTTACGACCGTGATTACGTCGTGTTGCTGAGCGACTGGACGGATGAAAATCCAACGCGGGTACTGGCCAAGCTCAAGAAACAGTCGGACTACTACAACCAGCACAAACGCACCGTTGGTGACTTCATCGATGACGTAAGCGAGATGGGTTGGTCCGCCGCCGTAGCCGATCGCAAGATGTGGGCCGAGATGAAGATGAGCCCGACGGATCTCGCTGACGTCAGTGGCTACACCTACACCTACCTGATGAATGGCCAGGCACCTGATGGCAACTGGACCGGCATATTCAAACCAGGCGAAAAGATCCGCCTGCGGTTCATTAATGCCTCGGCTATGACCTATTTCGATGTGCGCATCCCAGGCCTGAAGATGACTGTGGTTGCGGCCGATGGTCTGCACGTCAAACCGGTCAGCGTCGACGAGTTCCGTATCGCCGTGGCCGAGACCTACGACGTGATCATCGAACCAGACAGCGAACAGGCCTATACCGTGTTTGCCCAATCCATGGACCGCACTGGCTATGCGCGCGGCACCCTTGCTGTACAGGAGGGGTTGAGTGCACCAGTACCCAGCCCCGACCCGCGTCCGCTGATTGCCATGGGCGACATGGGTATGGATCACGGCAGCATGGGCGGTATGGATCACGGGAACATGGCCGGGATGGATCAGGGCAATATGGCGGGAATGGATCATGGCAGCATGCAGGGTGGCATGGCTGGTATGGATCACAGCCAGATGGCCGGAATGGATCATTCAAACATGGCTGGCATGGCTGGCAACATGCAGGCACACCCGGCCTCAGAGACCAACAATCCTTTGGTCGACATGCAGACCATGACGCCGACGCACAAGCTGGACGACCCAGGTATCGGCCTGCGTGATAACGGCCGGCGCGTGCTGACGTACTCTGACCTGCGCAGCACCTTCCCTGATCCGGACGGGCGTGAGCCAAGTCGCACCATCGAGCTGCACCTCACCGGGCATATGGAGAAATTCTCCTGGTCCTTCGATGGAATCAAGTTCTCTGACGCCGAGCCTCTACGCCTCAAGTACGGCGAGCGTGTTCGCATCACGCTGGTCAACGACACCATGATGACTCACCCGATCCATCTTCATGGCATGTGGAGTGATCTGGAGGATGCGAACGGCAATTTCCTGGTGCGTAAACACACCATCGACATGCCGCCAGGTTCCAAGCGCAGCTATCGGGTGACCGCCGATGCGTTGGGGCGTTGGGCCTACCACTGCCACCTGTTGCTCCACATGGAAATGGGCATGTTCCGTGAAGTCCGTGTGGATGAGTAAAGGAGATTTCTGATGAGTACTTTTATGAAGCGTAATGCCCTGTTTGGCAGCGCAGCGATGTTCAGTTTTTTGGCTGCTTTGTACGCGCCGACGTCATTGGCAGGTGAGGGGCACAGCGAGCACGAACAACATGCTGCCGAGTCGGCTGCGCCCGAGGCCATCAGTGACAAGCCTGCAGATCAATCGAAAGGCAAGGTCGCTGGCCAGCAGATGGATCATGGCACCATGGATCATGAGGGCATGAACCATGACGATATGGGGCACGAGAAGATGATGGATAAGCATGGCGGCACCGAAGCCGAAGCAGGTTCGAACCATGACCACTAGGTTTTCACGCCCGTCCCTCATAGCGCTGGTCGTGTCGCTGAGTGCACTCAGCGGCGGCGTTACCCAGGCTGCGGAAGAAATGGATCATTCGGCAATGGGGCACGGCTCCATGTCGATGGACCACAGCCAGATGGGCCACGGTTCCGCCAAAGCGCCGATGGAGGGCATGGATCACAGCAAGATGGACCATGGTGCCATGCAGGGTGCTTCGGGCAGCATGGATCATAGCCAGATGGGCCACGGCCAGAGCCAAGAGAAGGCCCAGGCTATGGATCACAGCAAGATGAGGCATGGCGCCATGCAAGGACAGATGGAGGGCATGGATCATTCAAAGATGAACCATGGCTCCGCTGAAGCCCCGAGAACCACCAGCCGTACGCCGATTCCCGTTCTGACGGATGCTGATCGCCAAGCGGCTTTCCCGCCATTACCTGGCCACAAGGTTCACGACAGCGCCATCAACAGTTTTTTCCTGCTCGATCAGCTCGAATACCAGGACGCAGATGAGGGCAGCACCCTGGCCTGGGATGCGTCGGGCTGGGTAGGCGGTGATATCAACCGGGTCTGGTTCCGCTCCGAAGGCGAGCGTACCAACGGCGTGACCGAGGATGCTGAATTACAGCTGCTGTACGGCCGCTCGATCGGCCCTTGGTGGGATGTCGTCGCGGGCGTTCGCCAGGACTTCAAACCGGAGTCGCCGCAGACTTGGGCCGCCTTCGGTATCCAGGGCATGGCGCTTTACGCCTTTGAGGCCGAAGCCACGGCCTTCGTCGGCGAGAATGGCCAAACTGCTGCCCGACTGGAGGGCGAGTACGACATTCTGCTGACCAACCGGCTGATTCTCCAGCCAACTGCCGAAATGAACTTCTACGGCAAGAACGATCCTGAGCGAGGTGTGGGGTCTGGGTTGGCAAATACCGAGCTCGGCTTGCGTCTGCGTTACGAGATTGTCAGGCAGTTTGCCCCCTATATCGGGGTTTCCTGGAGCCGCTCCTATGGCAACACGGCAGACATGGTGCGCGACGAGGGCGGTGATGTAGACGAGGCGCGTTTTGTCGCCGGTATCCGGATGTGGTTTTGAGAACCTGACATGAAAAGAACAATTAAAACTTTGGTGGCGGCCGGCGTGGTCGGTAGCACAGCTGTCCTGGCCGGCGCCTACTTTGGCGTGGTCAACGTGGGGGCCGATGATCCCCATTTTCCTGCAGTGCATGCGTTTCTCACGATGGCCCGCGACCGCTCTATCGAAGTCCGTTCGCAGGACATCGAGGTTCCCAACCTGGATGATCAAGCTCTTATTCGCGCCGGTGCGGGCAACTACAACTCCATGTGTATCGGCTGTCATTTGGCGCCAGGTGTGGCGGAGACCGAGCTAAGCCAATCGCTTTACCCTGCGCCTCCCAACCTCGCCAAGATCGGTGTCGATGGCAATCCGTCAGCAGCGTTCTGGGTGATCAAGCATGGCATCAAGGCAACGGGTATGCCTGCGTGGGGCAAGAGCATGGGCGATGAGTACATCTGGGGCATGGTTGCCTTCCTTGACCAATTGCCGACGATGGATGCCAAGCAATACCAAGCACTCGTCGCATCCAGTGGCGGCCATCAGCATGGTGGTGGGGAAACGCAAATGCATAACCATGAAGGACAGCACGGCGACAACAAGCCTGGCCATCATGACAATAGTGGCGGTGGCGATGACCATCATGGATCAGGTGATGCTGGAGAGCCTGGTCATCACGATGCCGCGGCTACGGATAGCGAGGGTGGCTCCGCACCTAAGGCAGGTCACCATTCGGATATGAGTGGCGATGACCACCATGCTGGGGATGAGGCGTCGTCCAACGGAGGTGATCATCACGCCGAGCAGGCTCCGAACGCCTCGCCCAAGACCCACACCCACGCCGATGGCAAAGAGCACGTACATGAAAGCTAAATATCTGGCCTTACTGGCCGCTCTCTCCGTCACGTCTGCGGTTCAAGCAGCTGATGCCCTGACGATTGATGTCCATCGTGATGCCAATTGCGGATGTTGCAAGAAGTGGATTTCACACCTCGAAGCGAATGGCTTCAAAGTCGTCGACCATGTTGAAAGCAACATGACAGCAGTGAAGCAAAGACTGGGCGTCGCGCCACGGTTAGCGTCTTGCCACACCGCGGTGATTGACGGCAAGTTCGTCGAAGGTCATGTGCCGGCGGCTCAGGTCATCGAACTCACCAAGCGCGATGATCTGCTGGGCATCGCTGTTCCCGGGATGCCGGCGGGCTCCCCCGGCATGGAAGTCGATGGCGTACAGCATGCCTACCAGGTCATTGGCTTGACCAAGACGGGTTCTGATCAGGTCGTTGCAGAATATCCCGCCCAGTAGTACTGCCTGCCAGCACGGCCGCTTGTGTGTAGTGGCCGACTCATTTTCATACGTCCTTTAACCTAAGTAAAAAAGGCGCCCTAGGGCGCCAAGGGCTGTCTCCAAACCAAAGGAGCACTACGAGGGGACAGCAGGACCAAGGAGCGAGCGGGCAATCAACCCGCTCGCTTGCCAGGGTTAGAGAACTTCCAGCGGGTACTCGACAATCAGGCGGAACTCATCCAAATCCGACTCGAAGTCGGTGGCGCGAGTCGTGGCTTGTCGAATGCGAAAGGACATGTCCTTCAACGACCCAGACTGCACAACGTACTTGGCCTCGATGTCCCGCTCCCAGCGCTTCTGGTTGGTCAACGGATCGCCGTTGTCATCACGGCGCATATAGACTTCGTTGGCGTTGCTGTAGTCGGCATCCCAGCCCTGGGCATATCGAGTCATGAAGCTCAATCCAGGCACACCGAAAGGCTCCATATCCAGGTCATAGCGCACTTGCCATGACTTCTCCTTCGGCGAGTTGAAGTCGCTGTACTGGATGGAGTTGTCGAGGTAGATGGAGTCCGATTGGCGCAAGTAGTCGAAGTCATCATCGCCATTGTTGCGCTGGAGACCCACCAGCACTGTATGAGCGCCGAATTGGATGCCGACCTTGCCGCTCCAGATGTTGTTATCGAAGCTCCCGAGGAGCTGCCTCCCTTCATCGACCGCCTTGTAGTAGTTCAGCCCGCCGATCAAGGCGACATCGTCCGCAAGCGGGTAGCTCAGCGTGGTGCCCGCGTAATATTGATTCCAGGCATCCTTGAGGCGGCTGGTGTAGAGACTAAAGCCGACGTTGTCATTAAGCGTGTAATCACCACCGAAATAGGCGATCCATGGCGAGTCCACTTCGCCCGCGTAGAAGGTAGCGAAGCCGTCGCGCATGCTGCTGGTATTGGGTTGGCTCATCGAGTGGAGGCGACCGCCCTGAAGCGACAGTCCTTCCACGCTGCTGTTGACCACGGTGACACCTCGGAAACTCTCCGGTAAAAGCCGTGCATCACCGTATTGGACGACCGGGCTGACGGGAAAGACGTCGCCTACCTTGATCTCGGTATCCATGAACCGAGTTTTCACCGCGCCCCCCAGTTTGGAGTAGTTGTCCTCAGCCTGCCCGAGGCTGTTGTAAGGCATCACGTCGACTGAGCCCCCGGCACCAGAACGGCCGTCGCCGGTGTCAAGCTTGAGCCCCAGCATGGCAAAGGCATCGACACCAAAACCTATGGTGCCCTCCGTGAAACCAGACTCGAATCGGCCTATCACGCCATGCGCCCACTCTTCCGAATAGCCATTACCCGAGCTGCTGGACTGGCCTTTACGGAAATCGCGGTTGAAGTAGAGGTTTCGATTGAGAATGGTCAGGCTGCTGCCTTCGATAAATCCCTCGCCTTTCTCGCCGGCGGCCATTGCAGCTTGCCCGGTACTGACGCTCAGAGTGAGCAGAGAAAGTCCTAACAGGGTTCTGTTATTCATAAATGCTCCTGATGTTATTGGCAGTTGTCATTGTGTGGTCGCATATATGTGCCAAGCGCGCCGGGCATAGCCAGGCACGCCTTGGTCATATTTCCACATGCCAAATAACGTCAGGGTGACTTGGAAATTACATTTCAGTCAGCGCGATGTCATTTATCTAGTTTTGATTACGGCAACCTGTCCCGGCTGCCCGGTATTCAAGAATATTCAGATCGCCATTGGAGTCCTCGTAGGTCATCTGGGCCGGCATCACACCGCAGCTAGAGTCCGTCGGGGTAGTGGCCACGACCCTGGCGATATCGAGTTTCATGCCGTAGCGGTAATGAATAACTTCAGGCGGATTCTTTCCGTTAGCGGCAGCATACTCTTGCATGGCCTGCTCATTGGCCTGAATCATCCGACCATAGACACGATCAGCGCCGCCTTCTGCCAGAGCTGCAGAGGAAACAACCATAGCGGAAAGTGCAGCAATGACTTTGAGGTTTTTCATGTTTAATCACTCCTTCAAGGTGGTGATTAAAATATAAACGCAAGACCCTGTCACAAACGTGAAGCGAGAATTACATTCCTGTAATGGATCTAAACTCTTTGAGAGTAAAGGTTTTGATACGTCAGTTATGTTTGGCACTCGTCAGAGCAATTACAGGCGTCGGCTACCGAAGATAACAATTTCTACCCAGGTATCAGTGAGTGGGTCATTGGAAAGTCAGCTTTGGTGAGGCGATCGTTAGCGGTAGTAATGCACTCTTGGCGGCTCCCCATAGTCGCCGTCTGTGCATTTCGCTAAATGCGTGCGCTGCACAAACAGTGCAACGCACGGATTATTGCTAATTACAGCAGTGGAAGGGTGTAGCTCACGATCAGGCGGTTCTCATCAACGTCGTTGCCGAAGTTGGTTGAACGTAGTGTGGCGTTGCGCCATTTAACGCCCAGGTTTTTCAGCGCACCGTCCTGAAAGACATAGGCGATGTCAGTATTGCGCTCCCACTCCTTACCATCGGCACCGCCTGCGCCTAGATCAATATTGTCGCCGGTCAGGTAACGGGTCATGAACGTCAAGCCAGGGATGCCAACGCTGGCAAAGTTGAAGTCATAGCGGACCTGCCATGAGGTTTCGTCTTTGTTGGCGAAGTCACCGATTTGCACATAGTTGACCAGGAACGGATCGGTGCCGTTGATGTAGGCGTAGCCGGTGTCTCCGCTCATGCTCTGGTAACCAACACCGAGTGCGTGACCGCTAAATGCATAGGTGAACATCGCCCCGAATGCCTTGTTGTCGACGTTGCTGTTGCCCTCGTCGGTGGAGCGAGCGTAGCGCAGATCAGTTTTCAGCGATTGCTTGTCACCTAGCGGCAAGGTGTGCAGGACCGTGAAAATATGCTGCTTGTAGAAACCGTCTAGATTGCCGTAGTTGTAGCCGGTGGCTAGGTTGCTGTTCCACTTGTAGGTTGCTCCGGCGAAGTTGAATTCATCGCTATTCTGGGTTCCGCCGCCGCTGATAGCGCGGGCTGCGCCGCTGGTAATGCTGAGGTCTTCGCTATCGGATGAGTCGCGCTGGCTTACTTGTTTGAGCTGGCCGGCATCGAAGGTCAGGCCGGCAATCTCCAGCGAATTCAGGTGCCCGCCTTGAAAGGTCTGTGGCAGCAGGCGCGAATCGTTTGCTTGGACGGTTGGCAGTCGAGGTTGCAGCGTGCCCAGTTTCAGCACGCTGTTTGAAGCGCGCAGCTTCGCGGTTAAGCCCATCTCACCATATTCATCCTGCGCTGCACGAGGTGCTTCTTTGTTGCGTTTTAGAAGGCCCGTGCCTGAACGATCAGCGCTGGAGTCCAGCTTGAGACCCAGCATGCCGATGGCGTCGATACCCACGCCGACTGTCCCTTCAGTGAAGCCGGATTCGTAGCGCAGCAGGAAGCCCTGGGCCCATTCCTCCTGCTTTGACTGGCTAGCTGAGTCTTGGCGGAAATCACGATTGAAATAGAAGTTGCGCGCTTCCAGACCAGCTTTGCTATCTGCCAAAAAATCAGCTGCCGCTGGTTGACTGAGACCGAGTCCTCCAGCGCTCAGCAGGAGCCCGCACGTGACTCGGTTAAGCCATTGAGAGTTGGGGGTAGCAATGAGCATGTAATTATCCTCGTCGAAAACATGTGTGGTAGACGTGGGGCAGGCTCGGGTAGGCGTATTACACTTGCACATACTTTCGATGACATTTTTATTTCAATGATCGAGAGGGCGAATGAAAGCCTTACAGGGCGAGGGTTTCAATGCAGGAGTGGAAACTTTTGTTTGTTTCAGCGAGATGACTATTTGGTGAATTAGCTGCTTGTGGACTACTCAGGGCTACTGAGTGAACCAGTTGTGGCGATCTTCAAAGGCTTTGTAGATGAGCGATACCAGTGTCTGCACTTCTGATTGCTCTGCTGCCAGCGGGGACGTTGAAATCCAGACCACCCGTTCCAAGGCAGTCTCGAATAACTCGTCAAGGGGCAGCAGGTTACGGTCTACATGGGAGATGTAGCCAGGTAGCAGGCCAATGCAGGAGGAGTTACGCAGCAAGTCAACGACCCACTCTTGTGAATGCACTTGAATGACCGCGCTTTGGCGCTGACGGATCAGCTGATTCCATGGTTCGAAACTGTCAACCGTTGTGTTTCCCGCGAGCTGAACCAGCATGAAATCCTTGAGGTCGGCTACAGAACTCGGTAGGCGTTTACCCGCATAACGTTTGGCCATATGGGCACGATAGGGAATTCGTGCAAGCATCAATGGTGTTGTCATTGCAAAGCTTGGAGTCGGTCTTGGCGTGCCGGGATCGGTGATCCAAATCATGACCTCTGCCAGCCTCTCGGGCTCGCCCTCCTGTGGGATGATTTCTAGTCTCACGGCCGCGTCATTACGCAGCCAGGAGATCAAATCACGGGCCAGCAGGTCGGTGAGCAGTGCCGTCGGCACCGCAAGACGTACCAGAGCTCGCTGGACACTGACGTCCTCTGGATGCAGGTCACCGAATTTCTGGATCAGTAGTTGTTGTAATTCACGTCCTGTTGCGCTCAGGCTGAGCTCGCGTCCTTTATAAAGGAATAGCGGGGTACCTACAGTTGCCTCCAGCTTCCTGAGTTTTTTGCGCATCGGCACGATATGTAAGTTTAGGCTGCGTGCAGCCTGCCTAAAGCAGGCGCAGCGCGCGCTGGTCAAGAAAATCTGTGCTAGTTGGTGGTCGATGGTGAGAGGGTCGAACATGGGGGGCGATCAAAGCTCGTGCCAAGCAAAATGCATGTACTTTGAGCTTAACGAGACGAACCTAACGCCAGGATCGCAGCAGGATTACTTATTTGTAATCTGATGGAGGGAGGAGCTTTATGTTTGGAATTGAACTTCCGGCAGTATCACTTTATCAGCGCGGGCGGTTCTAAGCGCGGCACTCGACTACTAGTTCCGCGCTGAGGTTTGATGATTACAACAGCGGAAGTGTGTAGCTGACGATCAGGCGGTTCTCGTCAACATCGTTGCCGAAATTGGTTGAACGTAGTGTGGCGTTGCGCCATTTCACACCCAGGTTTTTCAGCGCACCGTCCTGGAAGACATATGCGATGTCAGTATTGCGCTCCCATTCCTTACCATCGGCGCTGCCTGCGCCTAGATCAATATTGTCACCAGTCAGGTAACGGGTCATGAACGTCAAGCCAGGGATGCCAACGCTGGCAAAGTTGAAGTCATAGCGGGCCTGCCATGAGGTTTCGTCTTTGTTGGCGAAGTCGCCGATCTGCACATAGTTGACCAGGAACGGATCGGTGCCGTTGATGTAGGCGTAGCCGGTGTCTCCGCTCATGCTCTGGTAGCCAACACCGAGGGCGTGGCCACCAAAGGCGTAGGTAAACATTGCTCCGAATGCCTTGTTGTCGACGTTGCTGTTGCCTTCATCGGTGGAGCGGGCGTAGCGAAGATCAGTTTTTAGCGACTGCTTGTCACCTAGCGGCAAGGTATGCAGGACAGTGAAAATATGCTGTTTGTAGAAGTCGTCCAGGTTGCCGTAGTTGTAGCCAGTGGTCAGGTTGCTGTTCCATTTGTAGGTCGCCCCGGCAAAGCTGAACTCATCGCTCGTCTGGGTTCCACCGCCACTGATAGCGCGGGCAGAGCCGCTGGTAATGCTGAGGTCTTCGCTATCGGAGGAGTCGCGCTGGCTTACTTGCTTGAGCTGGCCTGCATCAAAGGTAAGCCCGTCAATCTCCAGCGAGTTGAGATGTCCGCCCTGAAAGGTCTGTGGCTGTAGGCGCGAGTCGTTCGCTTGGACGGTTGGCAGCTTGGGTTGCAGCGTGCCTAATTTCAGCACGCTGTTCGAAGCACGTAGCTTCGCGGTTAAACCCATCTCGCCATATTCATCCTGCGCGGCACGAGGTGCTTCTTTATCGCGCTTGAGCAGGCCCGAGCCTGAGCGATCGGCGCTGGAGTCCAGCTTGAGGCCAAGCATGCCGATGGCGTCGATGCCCACGCCGACTGTCCCTTCGGTGAACCCGGATTCGTAGCGCAGCAGGAAGCCCTGGGCCCATTCCTCCTGCTTTGATTGGCTGGCTGAGTCTTGGCGGAAGTCGCGATTGAAATAGAAGTTACGCGCTTCCAGACCGGCTTTGCTGTCTGCAAAAAATTCAGCGGAGGCTGGCTGGCTAAGACTGAGTACCCCAGTACTCACCGCGACTGCCAAGAGGGTCTTCTTCATTGTTGTTTCTCCATGCTCAGGGGGTTGGCATATCGGGGAGCCGTCGCTGTATGCCGTGCTCTCCGAATAGGGGCGGGTTCCTCTGCAGCCAATCTTCGGCTGGTCGTTATGCCTGTACGCCTGCAGGGTCTAGGTCGAGGAACCATTGCGGACTTTGGGGAAGATCAAACGGAACACGGTGAAGCTGCCTGGCAGGCTGCTGACCTCGACCGTGCCCTGATGCAGGCTCATGATCGAGCGAACAATTGCCAGGCCAAGCCCTGTTCCACCTTCGGCACGAGAGCGGCTGGTATCGACACGGTAGAAGCGTTCGAACAAATGAGGGATGTGTTGTGCGGGAATGCCAATCCCGGGGTTTTCCACCGAGAACGATACGGTTTCGCTGTGCTTTTCGATCAGCAACGAAATGTTTGCGCCGATGGGGCTATGTCGAATCGCATTGGACAACAGGTTTGAAATCGCGCGCTGCACCATCAGCCGATCACCGAAGGTTAGGCCTGCTCCGACAATGCTCAGGCTGATCTGCTTCTCTTCCGCGGAGATGCTGAACAGATCCACAACGCGTCTTGCCTCATCTTCTAGGGCAATCTTCTCGAAGGGAACCAGGGACGCCGGGTGGCTGACTTGAGCGAGAAACAGCATGTCGGAAACAATCCGGGTGACGCGCTCAAGCTCTTCTGTACAGCACTCCAGTACGGCTTTGTATTCCTCTGGCGGACGCTCTCTGGAGAGAGTTACCTGGGCTTTGCCCATCAGGTTGGTGATGGGCGAACGCAACTCATGGGCCAAGTCATCAGAGAATTGCGATAGCTGCTGAACGCCGCCATCAAGTCGATGCAGCATGAAGTTGATGCCGTGGGCCAGCGCGCTGAGTTCTTGTGGAAGCTTATCCACGGAAATTCGGTGGGTCAGATCCTGTGTGGAGATCAGCGATGCAACCTGGCGAAATTGCCGGAGCGGAGAAAGGCCTCGCTGCACGATCCACCATGCGCCCATGCCAATCAGCGCGAGCAGAAGAGGGAGTGCGATCAGTGTTGACTTGAGGTAGGCACTGAGCAGTGCTTCGTCGGCAGATCGATCAATTGAGAGTAAGACCCTGACGTGGTCGCCGTCGTTGAGCAGCATCACCTTGGATGCGGTCAGGAAGTTGTTTCCCTCAGTATCCGACCAGCTTTGGTAACTAGGGGTATCGCCTGCTGGTATGTTGGCAAGAATGGGCTCCCTGGATTTCTCACCCAGATTCAGGAGTAATTTGGTGCCTGACTTTTTCCCGTAGATCGTCAGGTGCAGGTTGTCATGCCCCATGACCAGATCCAGCAACTCGTGAGGTTGCTGGGCAATTGCATGTGCACTCATGTCTTCGGCGAGATTGTGCTGAATCTGCTCCAGTTTGCCGTCAAGACTCTGCTTGGCCAACGAGTCCAGCTCATGGGTAAGCGCGAAGTAGGCGAGTGCCGCTAGCAGAACAACCAGTGCCGCCCCCATCACGCTGACCGACAGGCCAAGGCGCATGGATAGACTGGCCGGCTTCATGCCCGTTCCTCAAGCACGTACCCAACACCCCTGAGGGTGTGGATCAGTTTGTTATCGAACGGATCATCAATTTTGGCGCGTAGCCTGCGGATGGAGACTTCGACGACGTTTGTGTCGCAGTCAAAATTCATATCCCAGACCAGCGAAATGATCTGGGTGCGCGATAGCACTTCCCCAGAGCGGCGCATCAGTAGGTGCAGCAACGCAAACTCTTTAGTGGTCAGGTCGATGCGCTGCTCACCACGGAACGCGCGGTGCCTCGCCGGATCAAGCTCAAGGTCGGCTACCCGCAGCACTTCCGGTACTGGAATTTGCTCGCTTCGCCGTAGCAATGTACGAATTCGCGCAAGTAATTCAGGGAACTCGAACGGTTTGACTAAATAATCATCTGCCCCCAAATCCAGGCCTTTAATTTTATCCACTAAGCGCCCGCGTGCAGTCAGCATTATCACGCGTGTACTGCTGTTACTGCGTATATGCTCAAGCACGCCCCAGCCATCAATTTCAGGCAGGTTTACATCAAGCACTACCAAGTCGTAAGCGTGTTGCCTAACAAGGTGGAGACCGTCCACGCCAGTGGCTGCCTTATCAACTACATAGCCACTTTCGCTTAAACCTTGGTGTAAGTATTCGGCAGTCTTGGGCTCGTCCTCGACAATAAGGATTCGCATAAAAATTCACCTTAAAATGTGCAGCCAGTATTTTTTAGATATTCTTTTGTTGTGGCTGCGGAGTGGTTTTAATTCTTTCATCGGCGGTCACGGATATGACCTACGGCTTTTCAGGTTGCTCCAAGGCTAAAGCCTGAAGCGGCTTTAGGGTCAAGCTGTAATGCCTATTTCGCATGGCTCCAAGGTGTTAAGCGACAACGTGTCGCAGTACTTGCCCTTATCCAAAACCCCCAACTTTTGACTGGCAGGGCTGCCCGGGGCGCTACACGCGAGGCAACCGCTATTTAACTGTGTTTGTTTCTAGTTGTTGCTGGGCGCTAAATCGCCTGCTCTCTTGAGCGCTGCCAATACTAATACAGGCCTACTTGGAAAGGTGCTGGATAACGTATTTGTAATTTTCCAGTCACCTTGCTGATAGGCGTGGAGCACTACATTCTGCCGGGAATTGGCTTTCTACTTATTTTCCCAAGTAATGATCCTCGATATCCCTCGGGATTAATAAATATAAAGGCCTTCATTATATTCCAGCAGAGTTAGTTCTGCGGAGGACTTTTAAGTGCATGTAAAAACAATGGCCGGACATGGAGTTGGAGTAGGTAAGTTCTGTGTGTTATCAGGGCTACTGGCTGCATTGTTAATTGCTCCAGTTCCAACAACTGCTGCCGAATCAACAAGGCAGTCAATAACGATTGATGAGGCGTTGGCGCAAGCGCTCACTGAGAACCAGGAGTTCGCTGCAGCACAATGGAATACAGGTATTGCCGAAGGTGCTCGTACTCAAGCTGGGCTGATCCCGAATCCTGAGTTGTCCTGGAGCGTTGAGGACACGCGCAGTGAGTCGCGCGTTACCAGCATTCAGGTATCTCAGCCAATTGAGCTGGGCGGCAAGCGTAGCGCGCGTATTGATGTGTCTGAGCGTGATCAGGACGCGGTGGCGATTGATCTGGAGCGTAAGAAAAACATCTTGCGCGCTGAGGTCATCCAGGCCTTTTACTCAGCCCTGCGTGCCCAGGAAGGACTGCAGCTTTCCACTCAGTCGTTAGACCTTGCCCGTCGCGGACTTCAGGTGGTCGAAGGGCGCGTAAAGGCCGGCAAGGCTTCGCCAATCGAAATTTCGCGTGCTCAGGTGCAGCTTTCGGAAATTCAACTGGAGCTGAATCGCGCACGCCTCAATCAAAGCAATGCCTACAAGCAACTGGCGCTCATAACGGGTGCCGAGACACCGAACTTCGCGCATGTCGAGGGTGATCTTGAGCGCCTGCCGTACCTGCCGTCGCAGGCTGAGATGCTTGCACGCATAACAGATACAGCGGACCTACGGCTGGCCAGCACGCACATCCAGCGTGCCGAGTCTTCCTTGGAACTCGAAAAGTCGCAGCGCATTCCAGACCTCACCGTCAGTGTTGGCAGCCAATACGACGAAGGGCTTGGCGAGCGCGTCAATTTGCTCGGCTTGTCGATGCCTATTCCGTTGTTCAACCGTAACCAAGGCAATGTGCTGGCCGCTGCTCAAGGAGCTGACCAAGCGCGGGATTTGCGCAATGCCGCAGAACTCCGCCTGCGCGCGGAAGCCCAGCAGGCATTTGAGCAGTGGGAAAGCGCTAGAAGTGAAGTCGACTCGATCAGCGGCACACTGCTGCCGACCGCGCAGCAAGCAGTAGAGGGCGCAGTACGTGGATTCGAGATGGGCAAGTTTGCCTTTATCGATGTACTCGATGCTCAGCGCACCCTCGTAAGCATGCGCTCCCAGTACCTGAATACCCTGGATGAAGCTATCTCGGCCTGGGTGAGCTTGGAGAAGATTTACGGCTCCCAACTCAACATCGAATTCAAAAAATAAGCATCTCTGCGCACCTACATAACGCCTTAGACGGTCGCGTCATGCGACATGAAGCCTCGCCTGCTTTCCTGGCGGCTGCATGTTTATTGAGCGCGTTTAGTCGCCGCCTGGGCATGAATCAAATTCAATACTTTTGATAATTTGGAGTTACCAATGGCATCAACAACTCCCAGAAAGCAGTGGCTGATGATTGTGGCTGTTGTCGTCATCGGTTTAGCCGTGGCGGGCCTGATTCTAAGTGGTAGCCCTGGTAAGTCCGGGGAGGAAGGCCATGGCCATGATGAGAGTCATGAGGATGTATCGGCTCACGCAGATCCCGAGCACCACGGGGAGGCTTCGGCCGACGAGCATGAAGAGGCCGATGAGCATGCAGATAAAGAGCACCATGAAACTGTAGAACCCACCAAGGGCGAGCATGGCGGCAAGCTTTTCACCGAGGGTGATTATGCGCTTGAAGTGACGATTTTTGAGGAGGGCGTAGAGCCTCAGTTCAGGCTCTATACCTACCTGGACGGCAAGCTTCTAAATCCTGCTGAAAGCACGGTGCAAGTGACCTTGTTGCGTCTTGGCCAACCTGCGCAAATCATCAATTTCAGCAAAGAGAATAACTACCTACGTGGCGATGCCGCGGTTGTAGAGCCGCATTCATTCCAGGTTTCCATCAGCGCCACGCACAGTGGCAAGAGCTATTCGTTCGGTTACGAGCAGGTTGAGGGCCGCGTGACCATGACGGATGCGCAGCTTGAGCAGGGTGGCGTCACGCTCGCCACTGCTGGTCCCGCGAAAATCGCCTCCACGCTGCAAGTGCTCGGCGAGGTTCGTTACAACGGTGACCGCACGGTTCAGGTGACCCCGCAACTTGCCGGGCGCGTCGACTCGGTGGCGGTTAGTGCTGGCGATACGGTCAGCAAGGGTCAGGTATTGGCCAAAATCTCCAGCCAGGCGCTGGCCGAACTGCGTGGCGAGCTACTGGCCGCCCAGCAACGCTCTGCGCTTGCCCGCACGACCTATGCACGTGAAAAGCAATTGTGGGAAGAGAAGATTTCCGCCGAGCAGGACTTCCTGCAGGCGCAAGTTGCCATGCAGGAAGCTGCTATCGCAGTGCAGCGCGTCCAGCAACAAATCGCTTCGCTGGGCGGTGCACCGGCCAAAGGCCAGAATCTCACCGAATTCGAGATTCGTGCCCCTATCGATGGCGTGATAACCAGCAAAAGCATCTCTGTTGGTGAAGTACTCAAAGAGGATTCCGCAGTCTTTACCGTCTCGGATTTGTCGACCGTATGGGTGGACTCAACCGTCGCGGCGAAAGACTTGGGCGTAATCGCCGAAGGGCAAAACGTTGTCGTGAGCTCCAGCGCATTCGCCGCCACGGCTAAGGGCTCCATTTCCTATGTCAGCGCTCTGGTTGGGGCGCAAACCCGCTCGGCGACTGCTCGCATCGTGCTAGCTAACCCAGATCGGCTATGGCGGCCTGGTTTGCCAGTGACGGTCGAGGTGATTGCCGAGGAGAACAACGTTCCCGTTGCAGTAGCGGTCGAAGCGATCCAGACCGTTCGCGATTGGCAGGTAGTGTTCGGCCGCTTCGATAACCAGCTAGAAGCTCGGCCTCTTGAGCTGGGCAAATCCGACGGCCGCTTCGTCGAGGTTATCTCGGGTCTGAAGGCGGGCGATCGATACGCGCTGAAGAACAGCTTCCTGATCAAAGCTGAGCTTGGCAAAGCCGGCGCGAGCCATGACCACTAATTCGGAGTCGAGCTATGAAACAAGTTACAGCTATTTTTCGCCCGATCCGGCTTGAGGCCGTCGAGCAAGCTTTGCATGCACTGCCACACCTGCCTGGATTTACCATCCTGCCCGCCCATGGTCATCCACGTGGCCACGGCAAGGATCACAGCTACATCGCCGACGAGTGGAACCCCGACGCCCATCAGCATCTCGTGCTGCTGGCGTTCTGTTCAGAAGAAGTTGCCGATGAGATCGTCCATGCCATCGAGAAGGCCGCCCACACAGGTGTACCCGGTGATGGAATCGTCGCCGTGGCCCCTTTGACCGACGCATTGCGCATCCGTACTGGAGAGCGCGGTGATGCTGCGCTTTAGGGGAAATTGACATGTACGAACGATTAATTCGCTTCGCCATCGACCAGCGCTGGCTAGTCTTGCTGGCTGTGCTCGGCATGGCAGCGTTGGGTGTTTACAGCTACCAGAAGTTGCCGATTGATGCGGTTCCCGACATCACCAACGTGCAGGTGCAGATCAATACCGAGGCAAAGGGCTACTCGCCACTGGAAACCGAGCAACGCGTGACCTTTCCGATTGAATCGGTAATGGCTGGGCTGCCCAACTTACAGGAAACGCGTTCAATCTCACGTTACGGGTTGTCGCAGGTCACCGTCATTTTCGAAGACGGCACAGACATCTACTTCGCTCGTCAGTTGGTGAATGAGCGGATACAGGAAGCGCGTGGAAATCTACCCAGTGATCTGTCGCCGAGCATGGGGCCAATCGCTTCTGGTCTGGGCGAGATCTACATGTGGACCATCGAGGCGCAAGACGGTGCGAAGAAGCCGGATGGCAGCACCTATACACCGATGGATCTGCGTGAGATTCAGGACTGGATCGTCAAGCCGCAACTGCGAACCGTCAAAGGTGTTACCGAGATCAACACCATTGGCGGTTATGCCAAGGAGTTCCAGGTTTCACCCAAGCCGGAGCGCCTGGTCGCACATGGCCTCAGCCTGCAGGACATTGTGGTTGCGTTGGAGAGCAATAATGCCAACGTTGGTGCGGGCTACATCGAACGCAGCGGCGAGCAGTACCTGATCCGCGCTCCGGGACAAGTCGGCAATATCGCTGACATCGCCAACATCATCATCAAGAACACCGATGGTGTTCCTGTGCGCATCGGTGATGTGGCCGAGGTTGGCCTGGGTAAGGAGCTGCGCACCGGTGCCGCTACTGAGAACGGCCAGGAGGTGGTGCTCGGCACTGCCTTTATGTTGATTGGTGAGAACAGCCGCTATGTATCGCAGGCTGTCGACCAGCGCATAAAGGAGATCAATCGCAACCTGCCGAAAGGAGTCATAGCGAAGACGGTCTATGACCGCACTGTATTGGTCGATAAGGCCATCAATACGGTGAAGAAGAATCTGATCGAAGGCGCTCTGCTGGTTATCGCTATCCTGTTCCTGTTCCTGGGTAACATTCGGGCGGCCCTCATCACCGCAATGGTGATTCCGCTGTCGATGCTGTTCACCTTTACGGGCATGGTCAGCAACAAGGTCAGCGCGAACCTGATGAGCCTTGGCGCACTCGATTTCGGCATCATCATCGATGGTGCCGTGGTGATCGTAGAGAACTGCGTGCGTCGTTTGGCTCACGCCCAGGCCGCAGCAGGCCGAACGTTGACCCGTAATGAGCGCTTCCATGAGGTGTTCGCGGCGTCGAAGGAGGCGCGTCGTCCACTGCTGTTCGGCCAACTGATCATTATGGTGGTGTACCTGCCGATATTTGCGCTCACCGGCGTGGAAGGCAAGATGTTCCACCCAATGGCGTTCACCGTGGTGACAGCCCTGTTCGGAGCCATGATCCTCTCGGTGACATTCGTCCCGGCAGCTGTTGCACTGTTCCTCAATGGCAACGTCAGTGAAAAAGAAAATCGGCTAATGGCCTGGGTCAAGCAAGGCTACGCGCCGTTGCTAGATTGGGTCATGGTCAGCAAGCCGTTAGTGCTGACCATTGCGACAGTCATCATGGTGCTTTCTGGTTTAGCTGCTTCGCGGATGGGCAGTGAGTTCGTGCCGAGCCTGGATGAGGGCGATATCGCTTTGCATGCCCTGCGTATTCCTGGCACTAGCCTTTCGCAAGCAATTGAAATGCAGGTGCAACTCGAACAACGAATCAAATCCTTTGCCGAGGTTGATACGGTGTTCGCCAAGCTTGGAACCGCTGAAGTCGCAACCGATCCAATGCCGCCGAACGTGGCGGACAACTTTGTCATGCTAAAGCCGCGCGACCAGTGGCCCGATCCTGATCGCAGCAAAGCCGATTTGGTTGCGGCGATGCAGGAGGCGGTTGAACAGGTTTCCGGCAACAACTATGAGTTCACTCAGCCCATTCAGATGCGCTTCAACGAGCTGATCTCCGGCGTACGCAGTGACGTCGCAGTGAAAGTGTTTGGCGATGACATGGATGTGATGAACGAGACCGCCGAGCAAATCGCTGAGGTGCTGGAGGGTATTCCAGGAGCAGCTGATGTGAAGGTCGAACAGACCACCGGTCTGCCGATGCTCAGCGTACAAATCGACCGTGAGAAAGCCGCACGATTCGGTTTGAATGTCTCGGAGATTCAGGACGCCATTTCCACCGCCATCGGCGGGCGCGAGGCGGGTGCACTGTTTGAAGGTGACCGGCGTTTCGATATCCAAGTTCGCCTGGCGGACGAGTGGCGCAATGATGTCGACAAGATCCAGCAGCTGCCTATTCGTCTGGCCAATGGCGATGGGCTGGATGGCCCAGGGTTTGTGCGCCTGGCTGATGTGGCGAGCGTGGTGTCCGCACCGGGGCCGAACCAGATCAGCCGTGAAAGTGGCAAGCGTCGCGTGGTGGTCACCGCCAACGTTCGCGGCCGCGATATTGGCTCTTTTGTCGCCGAGGCCGAGAGCAAGATCGCCCTGGCGGTTAGCGTCCCTACAGGCTACTGGACGACCTGGGGCGGCACCTTCGAGCAGCTTCAGTCGGCAGCCAAGCGCCTGCAGATTGTCGTACCGGTCTCGTTGCTGCTGGTGTTCACGCTGCTCTTTATGATGTTCGGCAATGTCAAAGATGGCCTGCTGGTATTCACCGGCGTGCCCTTCGCGCTGACCGGCGGGATCATGGCCT
>Ga0209343_10000836_pt1 | contig 42909 bp, 36 predicted proteins | sample RifCSPlowO2_02_FD_184026 | JGI IMG/M metagenome (GOLD analysis project Ga0209343, IMG submission 184026) | Groundwater microbial communities from Rifle, Colorado - Rifle CSP2_plank lowO2_0.2 (SPAdes) (version 2) | ecosystem: Environmental > Aquatic > Deep subsurface > Groundwater | place...
ACCGAGTTTCCCCAGCTTCGCCAGACCAGCGCCGGCTCCTTGGTCTTCCCTTCTTGGGCGTTGTTCACCGCCCGCCGGTAGAGGGGCCAGGTGTAGGCCTCGACCTTCATGTCGATACCGATCTTCTTGAGCATCGCGGAGACGGCTTCGCCCGTCTCGCGATCTCCGACGAACCTTCCGTTCGGGGCGACGAACACGGCTTTGAACCCGTTCGGATAGCCGGCCTCCTTCATCAGCGCCTTGGCCTTGGCGAGATCGTAGCCGAACCATTTAAGGCCGGGGTTGTAGCCCGAAAAGGACCAAGGGTGATAGAGCATGTGGAATGGGTCCGTCAGCCCGCCCATGATGGTCTTGCCGATGAGATCGGAGTCGATGGCGTAGTTCACCGCCTGGCGGACCTTGGGATCCGCAAACGGCCCTCCGTGGCGCATGGCGAAGGCGAGGTAAAAGATCCGCATCCCGGGGACCACCACGACTTTCGTGTTGGGATCCTTCTGAAGCTCGGGGATGAATTGGGCGTCTACTCCCTGGATGAAGTCAAGCTCTCCGGTCAACAGCGCCTTCACCCGCGTCGTGGCTTCGCGGATGGGCCGGAGGGCGACGGTCTGGGGCCGGTCCGGGTACTGGCGGTTTCCCCACCAGTGCGGGTTCGCCTCGAACACCATCTTGGAGCCCTTTGTCCACGACTTGAGGACGTACGGCCCTCCACCGTAGGTATTGAGGCTGACCTTGGCCTTATCCACTCCCTTCGACTTGGGGTTGATGATGAGGAACCAATTGTGCAGGCGCCCGAACAGGCCGTTATCGGGCCCCTTTTGGTGCCAGATGAAAGTGTGATCGTCGAGGACCTCGATGCTCTTGAAGGTTTGGAAATAGCCCCGCTGACGGCTCTTGAGGTCTTTGTCGAAGATGCGGTCCATAGTGAACTTCACGGCGTGAGCGGTGACGGGGGTCCCGTCGGAGAACTTGGCGTCTTTCCTCAACCAGAACTTGAAGCTCGTGGGGCCGAGCTTCTCCCACTTCTCCGCGAGCCACGGAATGGTTTCTTTCTTTTGCAGGTTATATTTCACCAGAGTGTCATAGGCCCAGCCCCAGACTACGAACCCAAGGGCGTCGGAGGTGGCGTTCGGGTCCATGGTGGGCGGATCGGTCGCATGGCCGATGGTGACCACCCCTTTAAAAGCCCCGGCGGGAGAAATCGGGGATAGGGCAAGCGAAATCGCCAACGCCAAGAAGAAATATGCCGGTTTCCGCATTCTGATTCCCTCCTTGCAGGTGGACGTACAGCCCGGCTCCCGTCCGGAGCCCAAGAACCTGGCAGGCAGCATTCTGGAAAAATGTCGCTCAGGGGCTCCCGCAGGAGCTCAGGCTCGCTCGGGCCCGAGCGGCGAGGGGCGCCTGAGTGCTTTTCCACCGGCGGTGCCCCGGGGGGAATTCCATTTCATCCAGCGCACATGCGGGCGCTGTTCCATGCAGCCGAGTGGATGCACAAAAATTGTGCTTTCAATCGAGAATATGTTTGTTATCATAAACAATCCAACCTGGCCTCGCAAGAGATTCTCGGCCCGGCGCGCAAAATAAGGGAATGCGACTCAGTGGATGAGGAGGAAAACGGTCCCGGGAGCGTGTCGCACTCTTCGTGCGGCCTGCGGGTGGAAGAAGCGGACAGTCGGGAGTGGCCCTTCGTCCAGCAATCGAGTGCACCGGCCGGAGACATAGGAAAGGAATACCTGGTTTTAGCAATTCGCACCTGGCAATCCGGAGAACTTTTCAAGGCGACCCGAGGAACCGGCGAATTTTTCGGCGCCGACTCAGCAAGGAATGGTCATCGCCTTTCTCTTTCGGTTCAGGTGGGAATATATGAGAGGGCATCTCTCGGAAATGCCGATCGCGAGCCACCCGATCCCCTATTACTATCAGATCGCTGGGGTCTTGCGCCGCAGAATCGAAGCAGGGGAAATGGCGCCTGGCGAAAGACTTCCCAAGGAGATGGATCTGGCGGAGATGTTCGGGGTCAGCCGTGTACCCGTTCGTCAAGCCCTGTCTTTGCTGGCCGCCGAGGGTGTGCTGACCCATAAGCGCGGGCGCGGGACTTTCGTCCGCGAGGGCATCGCGAAGACCGAATCATTCCGGCTGACGGGGCTCATCGGCGGGAAAATTTCCAAGGGGAAGGAGCACCGCATGATAGCAGTGGAAGATGTGGCCCCCACCCCGCAGTTGGCCGAGTTCTTCGGGCTGAGGCCGGACGAGGGCCTGACGCGCTTCAGGCGCCTGAGGCTGGAGCAGAATACGCCTTATTGCTACATCGTCAATTATTTGGGGCGGGAGATCGCGAGGGGCATCAAGGGCGCGAAATTCGAGAACAAGACCATGCTGGAAATCATTCAAGGGAGGCTCGCCATCTCGCTGGGAAAAATCCTTCAGACGTTCGAGGCCCGGATAGCGGACAATGAAATCGCGAATCGCCTTTCTATCGCCATGATGGCTCCCGTCTTTTATGTCGAGACTTTTGTCCGTGACAAAATGGAAAGACCGCTCGAATTCTCCCAGATTTACTACCCGGGGGATCGGCACAAGTACAGCGTCGAAATCTTGGCCGATTCGGACGTTGGCTAGAATCCCCGCCGGGTGTCGCCAATCCGTTCTGTCTCCACGCGGTCCAAGTGGGTTTAATGGCAAGTACTTCGAAGATCGGCCTCCTCTTTGCGGGCCTGTGCGCTGACGGCGGGAGCCGGCATAGGCCGCAGCCAGCTGGCGACAAGATTGGCGCCCAGCACGGAGAGACTGTCGGCTTCGGCGGGAAGCAGTCAGGGCGAAAGCGCCGGTCGCGGCACTTGCGGCGTCGGCTCCAAGAATCGTTCTTTCCGCTTCTGCCAGATTGTCTCGCTCCCGGCGTGGAAACGATGCCAGGGATGTGCATCGTTTTTCCTCATTTTCTAGTTGGTTGACAGTTCTGTGCGCGCAATTCTAGAATACCCCCATTAGCATTAAATCGGGTGGCCATTCTCCGGTTCGTCGCGGGTGCCGGAGCGCGGTGTGCCTTCGCAGCAGGGCCTTGGCTTAGGGCGGCCTCTTCCGCTTGGCCGTCATCTTCGCGCGGCGGGTACTCTGCTTGTTCCGGGGGACGGCGATGAACTATTGGCTCACCCAGCTGTTCAACGGATTTTCCTACGGTGCGCTCATTTTCCTCCTCGCCATGGGTCTCTCCCTGATCTTCGGCGTGATGCAGGTCATCAACGTGACACATGGGACCTACTTCCTGGTCGGCACCTACATCGGGCTGAGCATCCTCACGTGGACCGGCAACTTCTACCTCGCCATACTGGGGGGAGGTCTCGTGATCGCGCTGGTCGGAATCTTCATCGAGCGCTTCTTCTTGCGGCGGCTGCGGGGGAACGACCTGGGCCAGGTGCTCATCACGTTCGGCTTCGTCCTCTTGCTCCAGGACGCCATCCTTCTCATCTGGGGACCCGACCCGAAGTTGATGGGGGAGCCCAAGTCGATCTCCTTCACCGCCCATATCGGGAGCTTCACCTTCCCTTCCTACCGCCTCTTCGTAATCGTCGTGGCGGCGGCGGTGGCGGCGGGCCTCTGGCTCTTCGAGAACAAGACCAAGTTCGGCTCCGCCGTCCGCGCGGCGGTGGACGACGTCGAGATGGCGTCGGGGATGGGGGTGAACGTCCCTCTCGTCTTCACGGTGGTCTTCGGGCTGGGGTCGTTTCTGGCGGGGCTGGGGGGGGTGCTGAGCGGCCCCTGGCTGGGCCTGCAGTACGGGCTGGACCTGGAGATTCTCCCCTACGCGTTTGTGGTCGTCATCGTGGGGGGGATGGGGAGCCTCAAGGGGGCGATCCTCGCGAGCTTGCTCGTCGGCCTCGTCGACAATTTCGGGAAGGGCTTCTTCCCCGACCTCGCCTACTTCACCCTCTTCCTCCCCATGGCGGTCATTCTGGCAGTCCGCCCCCAGGGGCTTTTCGGGAGGACGCTGTGATCTTCGAGCTGCTCCGCGGCCGGGGGAGGGTGGCGGTGGCCGTCGCCGCGCTGGTTTTCTTCGCGGTCTATCCCTGGTTCGCAAGCCGCTTCATGATCACCGTGCTCGTCCAGTGCCTCATCATGGCCATCCTGGCCATGAGCCTCGACCTCATGGTGGGCTACACCGGGATGGCCTCGCTCGGCCACGCCGCCTACTTCGGCTCGGGCGCCTACGCGGCGGCCATCGTGTCCGTCACCTACAAAGCGAGCTTCCCCGAGGCGCTGGCGGTGGGACTGATCGTCGCGGTCGCCGTGACGGCGGTGTTCGCCCTTGTGGCGCTGAGGGCGACGGGGGTGTACTTCCTCATGATCACCTTCGCCCTCGCCATGCTCATCTGGGGGCTCGCCTACCGGTGGAACTCCATGACGGGCGGTGAGAATGGCATCGCGGGCGTTCAGCGCCCCTCCTTCATCGCGGGCACGACGACCTTCTACTATTTCGTGCTGGCAATCGCGGCCGCCGTGTTCGTCTTTTTCGGTGTCCTGGTGCGCTCGTCGTTCGGGCGCACCCTCGTGGGCATCCGCGAGAGCGAGTCCCGGATGCGGACCCTCGGCTACAACGTGTGGCTCCACAAGTACATCGTCTTTCTCATCTCGGGCCTCTTCAGCGGGCTGGCTGGGGTGCTCTGGGTGTTCTACGACAGCCTGGTCGCGCCCCCCCTGGTGGACCTCAGCACCTCCTTCGACGCCCTCCTGATGGTGTCCGTCGGAGGAGGGGGCACCCTCGTGGGCGCCGTCCTGGGCGCCGTCATCGTCAAGATGCTTGAGAATCTTGTGAATCTCGTCACGGACCGGTGGCTTACCGTGGTAGCCCTCGTCTACATCACCGTGGTGCTTCTGGCCCCTCAGGGGATCATTGGTCTCCTGAGGGACCTGATGGCGCGCAGGGAAATGAACAGGGCGGCACTCGAAGTCGCGGGTCGGGCAAACGCGTCGGCGGGCAAGGAGGGATCGAAATGAAAAGAGCGCTTGTCGGATTGACTGTCTTGGCAACGGCGTTGGTCCTTGGCCTCGTCCTGGCCCCACGGGGGGACGCTGCCGAGAAGGGCCCCATCCGCATCGGGCTGCTCACCTCGAAGACCGGTGTGCTCGCCATCCATGGCACCCATCAGATGGCGGCTGTCGAGGCGTTCAAGGACAAGTACGGGACCACGGTGGCGGGGCGGAAGGTAGAGTTCTACCCCGAGGACGATCAGAGCAAGGTCCCGCTGGGGGTGACCAAGGTGCGCAAGCTCATCACGGGCGACAAGGTCCACATCGTGATGGGCGGCCTGTTCGCCTCGACGGGCTACGCCATCGCGCCGCTCGGGGACCAGTACCAGACCCCGATCTTCGTGTGGAGTTGTCCGGACGACCTCTCTCAGCGCAAACGATACAAGTTCGTCGTCAAGTACTTCTCCTGCAGCCAGCCTCAGCACGCCATGGCCCATTGGTTGCGCAAGAACAAGCCCCAGGTGAAGAAGGTCATCATCTTCGGGCCTGACTACGCCTTCGGCTACGAGTCCTCGGGGGGCTTCCAGAAGGTGTTCGAGGACATGGGCGGCCAGGTCGTCCAGAAAATCTACGCGCCCATCAACACCGTGGACTACGGACCCTACATCGGCCAGTTCCGCAAGGACGCGGAAGGGATGTTCGTGACCCTCGCGGGGCCGCAGGCCCTCCGCTTCCCGAAGCAGTACCAGCAGGCGGGGCTCAGGGACAAATATGTCCTCGTGGGGAACGGCACCAACACCGACGAGTTCGCCCTCGCGGCCCAGGGCGAGGATGTTCTCGGCTGGATCACGGCCCACATCTACGGTGGCGCCGCCTACCCCTCGCAGGACAACCAGGAGTTCGTCAGGAACTTCAAGAAGCATCTTGGCAACAAGGACCCAGGCTATTACGCCGAAGGGTACTACGGCGCCCTGGTGCTGATCTACAAGGCCATCGAGGCGATCAAGGGAGACGTCGAGAACAAGGCGAAATTCATGGAGGCCCTGGGCCGCACCAAGGTCACGGAGGGCATGCCGGGCGGCCCGAAGGTCTCCGACGGATACGGGAACCTGAACACGAACGTCTACATCCGCGACGTGCGTAAGGAGGCTTCCGGAAAGTTGTATCACCACGTGCTGCATGTGTATGAGAACGTGAGCCAATTCTGGAGCTACAGGCCGGAAGAGTTCCTGAAGCAAGCGGTCTACGACAAGGACTTCCCTCCCTGCAAGTTTTGCAAGTGAGGGCGGGGCGGAGAACGGGGGAAATCCGCCCCCTCCCGCGATCCTGAGCGGCGAGGGGGCGGGCTTCGCCAGCTTTCGGGGCTCGTCGCGCCCCGGGAAGAGAAGGGGTGGCCGCATCGTGACTCCCGCAGAGGTTTCTCTCGCCGTTGAGAGCGTGTCAAAGAACTTCGGGGGGCTGGCCGCCGTCAAGGAGGTCAGCCTCCGGGTCGAGCGCGGGGAGCGGCGGGGGATCCTGGGCCCCAACGGGGCCGGGAAGACCACCCTCTTCAACCTCATCGCTGGCGACCTCAAGCCCTCCGCGGGCAAGATCCTCCTCCACGGCCAGGACATCACCCACATGCCCAACCACCAGCGGGCGTACCTGGGCATGGCGCGGACCTTTCAGATCACCAATCTGTTTCCCAACATGACGGTGATTGACAACCTGCTCTTGGCGGCCCAGGCGCTGGATCGCGCAAAGTTTTCCATGTTCCGGCCTATCCAGAGCCATGAACATATCGTCGCACGGGCGGAGCGGGCCTTGGAGCAGATCAAGATGGGAGATTTGCGGGACATCCCGATCAAGCACCTTTCCTACGGCGTCCAGCGCCAGATCGAGGTCGCCCTGGCTCTCGTCGAGGAGCCGAAGGTCCTTCTTCTCGACGAACCGACGGCCGGCCTGTCTCCGGCCGAGTCGGCGGAGATGGTGGGCCTCCTCAAGGAGCTTGACCCGGGCATCACCATACTCATCATCGAGCATGACATGGACGTGGCCTTCGAGCTGACCGACCGGCTCACGGTCATGCACGAAGGCTCCATCCTCGCCGACGGGCCCAAGGACGAGGTGCGGAACAACCAAACGGTCCAGGAGATCTACCTCGGCTATGGATGATCGGGGATTGATGCTCCAGGTGGACGACATTCACACCTATTACGGCGAGAGCTACGTCCTCCAAGGGATCTCGCTCGGGGTGCCCAGCGGGACCGTCATGGCCGTCCTCGGCCGCAACGGCATGGGGAAGACAACCCTCATCCGCTCCATCATCGGTTTTACCAAGCCAAGAGCCGGCCGGATTATCTTCGAGGGCAGGGACATCACCCCCCTCCGGTCTCACCAGATCGTGAGCTTGGGGATAGCGCTCGTCCCCCAGGGGCGGCGGATATTCCCCTCCCTGACTGTGCGGGAGAATCTCACCCTCGGCGAGAAGCCGCCCGGCGCGAATGGGAGAGGGGAAGCCTGGAACCTGGACCTCGTCCTCGATCTCTTCCCCCGCCTCAAGGAGCGGCTCTCGAACACGGGCAACAAGCTCAGCGGCGGGGAGCAGCAAATGCTCGCATTCGCCCGGGCCCTGATGACCAACCCCCGGCTCCTTCTCCTCGACGAACCGACCGAGGGGCTGGCCCCGCTCTTGGTCCGAGCCCTGGGCGACATTCTCCTGAAGTTGAAGGAGCGGAAACTCTCCATTCTCCTGGTCGAGCAGAACCTGAAGTTCGCGTTGCAGTTCTCCAATCACGTGCACATCCTGAACCGGGGCCGCGTGGTGCACTCCTCCTCGCCAGAGGCGCTCGACAAGAACCACGAGGTGAAGGCGCGCTTTCTCGGCGTCTGAGTCGAAGCTCCAGGCCTGAAAAGAGGCGGGAGAAGCGGACTCTTCGCCCACAAAACCTCAATGATTTCAATATGAGTTTCTATCAGCCCGAGGGGGGGAGCGTTGCGGCATAAACAGGATTACAATATCCGATAAGGATGTATTCTTCCGGCGGAACGGTGTCCGGATTTTCTGCCCGTGTTCCCCTTCCGCCCGAGTGCTGCGGAAAGGAAGCCCGTCGCGCGGAGAGCGTGCTTCGGGCACGGGTGACCGGCTTTTGCGGCACGAGCCGCATATGACCCACATCGGAGGGATGGAACCATGGACCTGAGGCTCTCGGACGAACAGATCAGACTGCAACGGCTGGCCCGCGATTTCGCCATGAGGGAGATGAAGCCTGTGGTGGCCGAGCTGGACAAGCTTTCGGATCCCAACGAGGTGCAGAAGCGTTTTCCCTGGAACGTCATCAAGGAAGGCTCGAAGGTCGGACTGCGCACGGCTGCCCTGCCGAGGGAATACGGCGGCGCCGGAATCGGAATCCTCACTCATCTCCTCATGCTGGAGGAGCTCTGCCAGGCGGATTCGGGTTTCGCCACCCATTTCCACCAAGCGTGGAAGATGGCCAAGCTCCTCGTCCAAAAGTGCTCGAAAGAACAGCGGGAGCATTTTCTTCCCAAATTCAAGGACGACGACACCGCCCTTCTCGCCGTGGGGATCACCGAGCCGGACTCCGGGTGCGACACCTTGATGCCTTACGACGAGCCGGACGGCGGCGTACGGACCACCGCAGTGCGGGATGGGGACGGCTGGGTGATCAACGGCACCAAGCACTTTATCGCTTGCGCTTCGGTCGCCAAGCTCTTTTTTGTGGCCACGCGGACGGACAGGACCGTCGGCGTCACCAAGGGCCTCACGACATTCCTCATCGAGAAAGGGACGCCGGGTTTCCGCATTGGCCGCATCCACGATAAGATGGGCAACCGCTTGATGATGAACGCTGAGCTTATCTTCGAGAACTGCCGTGTGCCCGACTTCAACCGCGTGAGTGAAGTGGGCCGGGGGCTCCAGTTCCTCGCCTCCTTCGGCGCGCGTCATGTTCCCACGACGGGCGCCTTCGGCCTCGCCCTGGCGCGGGCGGCGTTCGAGTACGTCGTCGAGTACACGAAGAGCCGGGTGCAGGGAGGCAAGCCGATCATCGAGCACACCACCGTCGCCCTCCGGCTCGGGGAGATGGCCGCCCAGATCGAGGCCGCCCGGGCCGTCTGCCTCCAGGCGGCGTGGATGGCCGACCAGCCCGACTATGACGCCAGGCATGGAATCCTGGCTTCCATCTTCGCCTCCGACGTCGGCCCCAAAATATGCGACATGGCCCTCCAGATCATGGGGGGCTACGGCTACATGCGGGACTACCCGATCGAGAAGATTATGCGGGACGCCCTGATGTGCTATCATATCGATGGAACCTCAGATGTTCACCGGATCAAGATCGGCGAGATGCTTCGCGGCGTTGCGCGGACCGGGTACATCGCGGAGTGAGCTCATGGCCTGCCAGACGGCGTTCGGTCCTTCCGCTCTCGCTGTATGAACGCCGCTGCCCGGCTGGAAAGCATCGAGAGAATCGCCGTCGTCGGGGGCGGTTACGTGGGCCACGGGGTGGCCCAGCAGTTCGCCCAAGCGGGCTATCCGGTCTCGATGTACAACCGCACCGGGGAGAGTTCCGCCCGCGCCATGGCCGGCGTGGAGAGGGGGCTCAAGCTCTTTGTGGACGCGGGTCTCTCCACCCCGGCGGAGGCGGAAGCCGCCCGGGCCCGGGTCCGGCCCACGAATGATCTGAGGGACGCCGTCCGCGGCGCGGATTTCGTCGTCGAGGCCGTGGCCGAGCGGCTCCCTGTCAAGCAGGAGCTTTTCCTGCGCCTGGATGGCCTCGCCCCCGGGAGCGCCATCTTCGCGAGCGAGACCTCGGGCCTCCGCATCAGCGACATCGCGCGAGGGACGCGACGTCCCGAGCGCTGCATCGCCACCCATAATTACACTCCTCCCTACCTCGTCCCCGTGGTCGAGGTGGTGCCAGGCGAGCGGACGGCGCCCGAGGTGGTCGAGGCCACCTGCGCCCTCCTCCGCCGAGCGGGCAAGGAGCCCGTCCTTTGCAAGGAGGTGCCCGGCCACATCGGCACCCGCCTGACGACTGCCCTCCGGCGGGAGGCCTACTACATCGTTGAGCAAGGCTACGCCACCCCCGAGGCGGTGGACACGGTCCTCCGCGCGGTGGCGCGCCTGATACCGGTGATCGGAGTCATGGTGATGACGGATTTCTCTGGCGTCGACGTCCTGCGGGACGTCCACCGGAACATCCAGCCCCACTTGGACCACCGGCCGGACCCGTCGCCCCTCCTCGACCGCTTGATCGAGGACGGGCGGCTCGGCATCAAGAGTGGCCAGGGGTTCTACCGCTGGACGCCGGATCAGATCCAGGAGATGTTCGAGGCCCGGGGGCTTGAGCTCATCCGCTGGATGCGCCAGTCCCCGCCACCCCCGCTTCCACCATCCCTCTGACGCAGGGCGTCGGTTCAGCGCTCCTCCGGTCGGCCCAGGAGAACGGACATGATGGACTATCTCTTGAACGACGAGATCCGGCAGTGGCGGAAGAAGGCGGCGGACTTCGCGAAGGGCGAGCTCAAGCCCCGCGCCGCCGAGTGGGACCGCCGGGCGGGCATCGATCCCGCCACGGCCTTCCCGTTCGACGCGCTCAAGAAGTGCTCGAAGGCGGGTCTGCGCACCGTCACGGTGCCCAAGGAGATGGGGGGCGCGGGACTGGGCATCCTCGGCCACTGCGTGCTGCTCGAGGAGCTTTTCCTGGGAGAGGCCGGCTTCGCCTCGGTCGTCCACCAGGGCTGGAAGCTCGCCAAGATGCTCTGCCACTTCACCTCGGACGCCCAGCGCAAGGAATTCCTGCCCCGCTTCATGAACGTTGACACGAGCACCATGGCGATCGGGATGACCGAGCCCGACCACGGGACGGACAACATCCTCCCCGCCCGCCAGCCCGAGGCCGGCCTCAAGCTCTCCGCCAGGCGGAACGGCTCGGGGGGCTGGATCCTGAACGGGATGAAGCACTTCATCGCATGCGCTGCAATGAGCAACATCAACTTCCTCCTGACGCGCACGGACGCGTCCGTCCCCGTGAACGAGGGCTGCACTATGTTCATCCTGACGGACGAGCTCCGCGGCTTCCGGCGGGGCAGGGTGCACGGCAAGCTCGGCGCCCGGCTCCTCATGAACGCCGAGATGATCTATGAGAACTGCGAGGTCCCCGACGCCTGGCGCCTGAGCGAGGTGAACAAGGGGGTGCCCTTCATGGCGCGCGTCTTCAGCCGCCACTCCCCGACGACCGCCACGTTCGCCGTGGGGATCGCGCGCGCGGCCTACGAGGAGGCTCTCGCCTACGCGGGCAAGCGCGTCCAGTGCGGCGTCCCCATCATCCAGCACGAGGGTGTGCGCAACCGGCTAGCCGACATGTACACGTCGGTCTCGGTCGCGCGGGACGCCATCTGGCACGCCGCCTGGCACGCCGACACCGCGCCGGAGGGCCAGTACGACCCCAAGGAAGGACTCCGGGTGGCGCTCTTCGCCTCCGAGATGGCGCCTGAGGTATGCATCTCGGCGATGAACGTGTTCGGCGGGAACGGCTACATGTGGGACCACCCGGCCGAGCGCCACGTTCGCGACGCCCTGATGTGCTACCACATCGACGGCCTGAACGACATCACCCGGATGAAGCTGGGGGCGATGCTTGCCGGCGAGGCGCACGCTGGGGCCATTTAGGAAACCCGCACGGCGCGGCGGGAGGAGAAGTCGCATGCGCGCGATGGTCCTGCACGAGTGGGGCGGCATGTTGACCCTTGAGACGGTTCCCGACCCCGCCCCCGGCCTGGGGGAGGTGGTTCTCCGCGTCCACGCCTGCGCACCGGATCAGTTCGACGTGACCATCCGCGCGGGCCGTGCGGGCGGCAAGCTCCCCCTCATCCTGGGCCACGAGATCGCGGGCGAGGTGGCGGCGGTGGGCGCGGGCGTCGAGGCCTGGCGGGAGGGGGATCGTGCGATCCTCCACGCCTACCTGACCTGCGGCGCCTGCCGGTTCTGCCAGATGGGGCGGGAGACGCTCTGCCGGGACTTCCGGGGCTACTTCGGCGTCCACGCCGACGGGGGCTACGCCGAGTACGTCCGAGCGCCGGCGCGCAACCTGTGCCGCATTCCCGAGAGCGTGGGCTACACCGAGGCGACGGTCATCGTGAGCCCGGTCGCGACCCCCCTCAAGGCCATCAAGACGCGCGCGGGGGTCCGCCCGGGGGACGACCTTGTGATCGTGGGGGCGTGCGGGGGAGTGGGCATCCACGCGGTCCAGATCGGCAAGCGCTTCGGGGCGCGGGTGATCGCGGTGGACATCGACGACGCGCGCCTGGAGCGGGCGAAGGCTCTCGGAGCGGACTACGCGGTCAACGGCCGCCGTGAGAATTTCGGCGAGGCGGTGGCCCAGATCACCAGCGGGAAGGGGGCAGAGGCCGTGCTCGAGTTCGTGGGGACCGAGGAAACCCTCCCCCGCAGCTTCGCTTCCCTGGCAGTGGCGGGGACGCTCATCGTGATCGGCTTCCAGCCGGGAGCCGTCTTCGCGAGTGATCCCACCCGCTTCGTCATGGAAGAGATTGCCGTCACAGGCTCGCGCTACGTCAACCGGGCGGAACTCGCCGAGGCCGCCCGCTGGGTGGGCGAGGGCTGGGTGAAGCCCGTCATCTCGGCGACCTATCCCCTGGCCGAAACCGAGAGGGCGCTCGCCGACCTCGCCGCCAACCGCGTCTTCGGCCGGGCCCCCATCCTGCCGGGAGCGTAGCCGGTCTCCGCCCCGTCGCCCCGGGCGGCGGCGTCACCGATCCCGGGCGAAGTCGCTGCTCCAGATTCGCGCGAGGCGCGCCATGGCCTCTTCGGGGAGCCCGTCCGCGCCCGAAGCCGAGAGCACCTCGTCGAGCTGCGCTTCGCCCGAAAAGCCGCATAGCACCGTCGAGACCCCCGCCTTCATGAGGGCGAAGCGGACGGCCGCCTGAGCCAGGGAGGCAGCCTCCCTCCCCGCTAGCCAGCGCAGCCGAGCCGCGCGCTGCACATCCCTGCCGTATTCCGAGCCCGGGGAGAGGAGAGGGGGCGGCGCGTCCACGAAGCCCAGGAAGTTTGGCGCCTCCGAGAGCGCCCCCAGTGCCAGCACCCGGATGACCAGGACTCCCATCCCCAGCTCGGCGGCGCGGTCCAGCAGGAGGCCGTAGTCGAGCGCGGAGAAGCCCGGAGACACCGGATGGCCCGCGCTCGGGTTCAGCAGGTTGTAATAGACCTGGAGGGTGTCGAAGGCCCCGCTCTCCGCCACCTCGCGGACCGCCCTCGGGTCCCCCAGGCCGGTCAGGCCGAAGAAGCGCACCTTCCCGCGGTCGCGCAGCGCCCGGAAGCCCTCCAGCACCCCGCCCGGCCCGAGGATGTCCGCCGGGTCCAGGACGAGCCCGATCGGCCACTCGCGCCGCGGGGCGATGAGGTTGTGGATCTGGACCAGGTCCACGGACTCCTGCCCGAGGCGCTCCAGGCTCCGTTCGACCGAGGCGATGGCCGCGCCCTTGGGGTCGGCGAGTTCCTCCGGCCCCAGGCGCACCTTGGTCGAGACGGTCGCCTTCGCTCCCAGCGCCCGGAGGGCCCTTCCGAGGTTGGCCTCGGAGCGGCCGTTGCCATATCCTGCCGCGGTGTCGAAGAAGGTGAGGCCCCGATCCAGGGCGCCGCGGACGGCGCGGAGCTGGGCCTCGCGGTCGTCCTCGGCCATGAGGCGGCTCACCCCGCCCGTGCCGAAGCCGACCTCGGAGACGGTCAGCCCGGTCCTCCCGAGGGTGCGGTAGCGCATGAGGGTCTTCTGATTCCGGGCGGCCCGCTCAGGCGCGGGCGTGTTCCTTGAGCGGGCGCTTGAAGGCCACGGCCGCCACGTCGAAGTACTCGAGGGTGGCGTTGTTCTGCGCTCGGAAGCTCCGTTGGCGCTCCGAATTGAACCAGGCTTCGGCAGAGACCAAGTCCTCGAAGTGGTAGACCGAGGCTCCCCGGCCGGTCCTTTCGTTCGTGCCCCAGGTCTTGTCGATGAGGCCGGGGATCTCACTCTCGAAGAAGGGCACGGATTTTTCCTTGTCGGCGCGGAGCTCTTCCAAGGTGGGCAGGAGGGCTGGGTAGTGCAGGATGACCATGATCATGGCGGCTGGCTCCCTATTGGCGGCGATCCGCTGGTGTCCGATTTCGCTTCCCGGGGCGGGGGGCCCGTCCTTTTTCGTGGATGTCCGTAACCCGCAAGGAACGGCGGGGCCACAGGGGCCATCCTACGACAGATGGGCGGGTGTGCCTACCGGAGCGCCGCCGGGAGAGGGGGCTCCACGGCGTTGACGGGGCCCGGGTGCCGCATCAACATTGAGGTTCCCCTGCGGCACGGCCCGCCGCGAACCCAGCAAGGAGGCTCGACCATGAGCGATGAAACGTACAGGGCGATCCACGAACGGGCCAAGGCGAACCTGGAGAAGATGGGGAAACCGGACCTGCTGGACATCCTCCGGCCGGTGACGCCGGGGACGGCGGTAGTCCGTTCCTTTTATGAGCGGTTCGGCCTTCGCCTGAATCTATTCTCCGCCGCCGAGGCGGACACGGTCTTCGATTTCCTGGGGAAGAAGCTGGCCAGCCCCATCATGGTCGCCCCCATGAGCGACAACTCCCTGAGCAACCACTACCCAGGCGCGTTCCGGGACATCTCCGCCGCCGCCCGCAAGTTCGGGACGCAGTACTGGATCGGCGACTGCAAGGACTCGGTGTGGAAGGAAGTGGCCTCCGCTGCGCCTTCCGCCATCCGGATCGTCAAGCCCTGGAAGGACCGGGAGCGGACCCTGGCGTCGCTCAGGCAGGCCGAGGAGAACGGGGCCTTCGCCGTGGGTATGGACCTCGATTCGGGCTTCTACTCCCCGGAGTGCGCGCCCCAGCCGGCCTCGGCGCTGCCCATATACGTGAAGGCGACGCGGCTCCCGTTCATCGTGAAGGCCATCGGCGCGGTGCAAGCGGCGCGCGCCGCGCGGGACGCGGGGGCCGCCGCCGTCATGGTCACCAGTCACGGGGGCTCGCTGGGGCCCTCCTGGGGGCACCCCCTGGAGGTCCTGCCGGAGATCGCGCGCGCGGTGGGGGATGACGTGCTCGTCCTGGCCGAAAGCGGCCTCCGGCGCGGGGAGGACGTGCTGAAGCTCCTCGCGCGCGGCGCCAGGGGGGTGCTGATGGGGCGCGGCCTCCTCCTCGGCCTGTTCGCCGGGGGCTCGGAGGGGGTGCTGGAGGTCCTGCGGATGCTGGACGAGGAGCTCAAGCGCGGCATGGTGCTGGCCGGCTGCCCCGACCTGGCGTCGATCGGCGGGGATATTCTGATCCCCCGCTAAGCTCGTTAGACGCCCATCTTCTCCGCGAGGGCGAGCAGCGCCTCCCGGAACGGGGCCTCGGGGGCCCGGAGGATGCCCGCCCCGATCTGGCCGATCCCGGCCTGGCGGTGGGCGATGCCGGTGTTGATGATGGGGAGCACGTTCGTCTCCACCACCTTCCGCACGTCGATGGCCATGGGTGCGCCCGCGAACTCCAGGACGGGGAGGGTGTAGTCCCGGCTCCGCGTCCAGGTGATGCCGTACATCTCGTTCGTCGCGCGCAGGGCCTCGGCGGGGGTGCCCCCCACGAACTGCACGATGGCGGGCGCCGCTCCCATGACGAACCCCCCCAGCCCCAGGGTCTCCATGATGGCGGAGTCGCCGATGTCGGGGTTGGCGTCCTCCTGGCGGAAGCCCGGGAAGAAGAGGCCGATGGGCATCTTGGCGGGCGCGGTGAACCAGCGCTCCCCCAGCCCGCTCACCCGGATCCCGAAGTCGGTCCCGTTCCGCGCCATGGTGTAGACGAGGGAGCAGTTCTCGACGCCCCGCATGGCCTCCAGGCTCGCCTTGGCCGAGGGCATCCCGTAGTTCAGGAAGAAGTGGTCGTTCCCGGAGATGAAGCGGGCGGCCCGGGCCACGAGCTTGCCGTCTCCCACGGCGTCCGCGAGGTGGGGCATGGTCATCCGGATGAAGGTGGCCGTGGCGGCGAGGTTGCGGTTGTGCACCTCGTCCCCCATGTGGATGGCGCGGGCGATGAGGTTCTTGATGTCCAGCCCGCCCATCGCCCGGATGGTGGCCCGGAGGGCGGGCCCCAGCTCCTCCCGCATCCAGCGCAGCCGGTCCAGCACTTCGGGGGAGTAGGCGCCGTAGCGGAGTACCTTGCCCAGGCCCTCGTTCAGGTTGCAGTAGGCCCGGTTCCCGCCGCCCAGCTCGGGCGGGGCCTGGTTCTCGATGACGTTGACGGGCATGGAGGGGGAGGTGACCCCCGCCATGGGCCCGACCGAGGAATGGTGGTGGCAGGGCTCGAAGGAGATCTCCCCGTTCGCTCCTAGGCGCTCCGCCTCCCTCTCGTCCTTGGCCCATCCTTCGAGGAGGATGGCGCCGACCACGGCCCCCCGCATGGGCCCGCTCATCCGCTCCCAGGCGATGGGGGGGCCAGAGTGCAGGATCATACGGTCCTGCATGCCCGGTATCACGTCCTTGGCCGTCGCGACGTCGATCCATGTCGGGCGGGCGGCCTGGAGCCGTTCGGCAGCCCTCTCGTTCGCCTCATCGCAGGCTGACATCCGCTCGATGATCCCCGCCGTCTGGCGGTCCCCCCCGGCGGGAGGCTTCCAATCCACCTGGGCCGCCCGCCCCCCCTGGGCGCGGATGGACTCGGCGAAGAGCTCCGCCCCTACGTTGGCGACGCGGACGCCTTCCAGAAGGCTCAAGGGGTTCCCGCTCATCCCGCCATCTCCCGGAAGGCTGCTTCGGCCAGCAGGCAGGCCTCGGCGTGCGTCTCGGCCACGACGGCGCCCGCCGCCTCCAGCTTGCGCCGCTGGGTCTCCAGCCCCTGAGGGTCGCCTGCCGTCCCCGTCACGCTGCACAGGCAGAGGACGTCTGGGTGCTCCCGCCTGGCCCGGGCTACCGTCTTGGCGGTCTCTCCCCCCGGATCGGGATGGGCGCCCAGCCCCAGGACGACGTCGAAGAGGAGCACCGCCGTCTCCGGGTTCCCCGCCTCGCGCAGCATCTGCCCCTCGCGGAGGGAGGGCTCGATCATGGGGTGGGGGCGGCCCCGGGTGAAGTGGTCGTCCCCCAGGTCGATGACGGTGTGCCCCGGTGAGGTTTCGGGATCGGCCAGCTTGTCCGCCTTCACGAGGGGGGCGTTCGAGCGGATGGCCCCCAGGGTCTTGCGCAGGATGGCTTGGGCCTCGGCGCAGAGGGTGCCCCCGGTGTAAAGGCCGCGCAGGAACCTCCGGCGGCTGTCTTTCTTGCTTTGCGCCCAGGCCGTGACCTTGGCGAGAAGATCGGGGGAAGGGATGGGAGCCGGGGGGGCGGCGCCTCCCTTCGAGAGAGAGGCGGCCAGGTGCCCCGCCTCGGCCAGCGTCCCCGCGGCGCGGAGATCGGCCTTGCCCCGGTACGCGCTCCGGATGGCGCCTGCGTCCGCTCCGACGAAGTGGATGACGGCGGGCTTCCCGGCTTCGCCGAGGGCGCCGAGAATCGCCTGGAGGGCCCGGGGCTCGGGCGGCTTCCCCAGGATGAGGAGGACCTCCGCCGCCTGATCCGCCGCGAGGAAGCGGATGGCATCCACCATGGCGAGGCCGCCCACCGCGTCCGTCACGTCGCGCCCGCCCGTCCCCAGGGCGCAGCGGACGCCCCCGCCCGCGCGGTCGATGGCAGCCAGCGCTTCTTGGATGCCCGTCCCCGCCGCCCCCACGATCCCGATGGGGCCAGGGAGGACCACGTTGCAGAAGCCTAGGCCCACTCCCCCGATGTGGCAGGTGCCGCAGTCCGGCCCCATCACGAGGAGCCCCTGCTCCCGCCCCAGGCGCTTGAGGACCACCTCGTCCTCGACCGGGACGTTGTCGCTGAAGATGAGGCAGTGGAGCCCCTTGCGCAGCGCCCGCTCCGCCTCCCGGCGTACCCAGGGGCCGGGGATGGAGAGGAGGGCCAGGTTGATGCCGGGGTCCGCCCCCAGGGCGGCGTCGAGGCTGGCGAACGAGAGAGGTGGGATGAAGCCTGGGGACGCCTGGGGGCGGGCGGTCAAGGCCGCCTCCATCTCTCGCAGCGCCGCCGCCGCCGCGGCCTCGCTCTCGGCCAGGACCGCGAGCACGAGGTCGTTGGGGCCCGCCCCCTTCGCCGCCTCCATCGGGAAGCCGGCCCCCCGGAACTGCTCCAGGTTCATGGGGGTGCCGAGGACGGCCATCGCCTGGCGGACGCCGGGGCGCGCGGAGGCCGCGGAGCTGATCCGCATGAGCTTGATCGAATCCTGGTACGCCCCCGGGAGGACCCGGGCCAAGGAGGGCATGAGGGCTTCTCTCCTTCGGTCAGTCCACTATCGCCACGGCCCGGATGGGGGAGCCGGAGACGCCCCGGAACTTGATGGGCAGCACCGAGAGCTTGAAGCCGAAGGGCTTCGGGATGAGGTGGAGGTTGATCATGTTTTCGATGTGGCAGTAGTCCTTCTCGAGCATGACGCGGTGGGCCTCCCAGTAGCGCCGGGTCTGGTGCATCTTCCAGATGGGCACGTCCCAGCCGCTCGCGTCGATGCCCATGACGCGGACGCCGTTGTCAATGAGGTAGTGGGTGGCCTCGGCGCTCATGCCGGGCTGGTTCTTGGTGTAGTCGGGGTCGGTCTCCCAGTTGCGGCTGGCGTCGGTGCGGATGAGGACGATGTCGAGAGGCTTGAGCCTGTAGTTGATCTTCCTGAGGGCGGCCTGGATGTCCGCCGCCATGATCTCGTAGCCGCTCTCCTTGTCCGTGAAGTCGAGCACGACGCCGCCCGAGAAGCACCACTCCAGGGGGATCCGCTCCGTGGTAAAGCCCTTGGGGTTGTTGTGCCAGGGCGAGTCGATGTGGGTGCCGGTGTGGTCGCTCATGAAGATGACACAGTGGTTGGTGACGACGGGGGCGCCGTAGTTGATGGAGCCCGTCCGCCGGGCCACGGTGTCCCAGTCCTCGTCCACCGTGAGGCTGGGGCCGGGGAGGTCCGGGTAGATGGGCATCCCGCGGTAGATCTCCATGCTGAGGTCGATCATCTTCATCGCCGTGCTCTCCCTCGTCTCGACACCGCGCGCTTCACGGAAGTGTTTGATCTCGAATTGGTTGGACGAACCGATCGGTCGAAAAACGGCCGCTTCCGGCCGCGCTTCTTCTTCAGGAGGCTCCGCTGCTTTTCCGTCGCCGCCGCGTCGACTGGGGCGTCCTCTCCTTTCCCGATCACGACGCCGTAGTCCCGCCGGGCGCCCTCCCGCGTGACCTTCCCCCACAGGACGTCCTGCCGGACGAGCTCGGTCTCCCGCTCCAGAGGATCGCCCCAGCCGCCCCCGCCCGTGGTGACGACCCGGACAATGTCCCCTTTCTTCACCGGCACCCGGTTGCTCAGGGCGGGGACCACTCTCTCGCGGGAGGTCCCCGGATTCAAGGTGATGCCGTAGAGCCCCCCCGCCATCCCGCGATTCACCCCCCAGGGAGGGATGATCGAGCGGTCGGCGTTGCTGAGGGCCTCGCAGTCGCACAGGATGCGGAACTCCTTGAAGTAGCCCAGGCCCCCCCGGCACTTCCCAGGGCCCCCCGAGTCGGGCGCCAGGCCCAGCCGCTCGACCCGGACGGGGAAGCGGCTCTCGCTGAACTCGGCCGGGAGGTTCCGGCTGTTGGGTACCACGTGAATGACGTCCACCCCGTCCCCCCAGGGCCTGCCGCCCGAGCCCCCGCCCAGGATCTCGCGGAAGAGGAAGAACTTGCCGCCGGGGCCGTGGCCGTGGACGCCCCAGTAGCGGATAGTTTCCTGGTCGGCGGGCATCCGGCCTCCCGTGGCCACCCCCAGCACCCCGCAGAAGAGGCTCAGCAGGCGCAGGATGGTGAAGGTGCGCATGTTGGTGGGGGCGGGGAAGACCGGGGTGATGAGGGTGCCCGGCTCGGGGAATTGGACGTCCATCAGGCGGCAGATGCCCTCGTTCACGTCGATCTCGAACATCCGGTCGTAGCTGTCCGCCAGGTTGCGTAGGATGGGCCCGATCCACTTCTTCAGGAAGGCGCCTTCGGCGTAGTCGCCCGGCCAGTTGATGGGGCCCTTGGCCTGGGGGGAGGTGCCCCGGAAGTCGAGGCGGAGGCGGCCGTTCCGCTTCGTCATCTTGAGCTTGAGGGTGTGGCGCCGGCCGTTCTCCACGCCGTCGCTCTCGATGTAGTCCTCCCAGGCGTAGGTCCCGTCCTTGATCTTGGAGATCAACTCCTCCCGGATGGTACGCTCACACTTGTCCAGCAGGGCCTCGAAGCAGCCGTTGACCGTCTCCCGCCCGAAACGCTCGAAGAGCTCGACGAGGCGCGCCCCGCCCGCCCGGCAGGCCGAGATCTCGGCGTCGATGTCGGCCTGGAGGTGCTCCCCGAGGCGGCTGTTTCGGAAGATGACTTTGTACACCGCCTCGTTCCGGACGCCACGGTCGTAGAGCTTGATGGGGGGGACGAGGATGCCCTCCTGGAAGACATCGGTGGCGTTCGTGGGGAGGCTGCCCGGCACCATGCCCCCCACGTCGTCGTGGTGGCCGAACACCAGGGCGAAGGCGGAGAGCTTCCCGTAATGGAAGATTGGCACGCAGGAGCAGAGGTCGGGGAGGTGCCCGATGCCCCCTTCCGCGAGATAGATGTCGTTCCAGAGGAAGACGTCTCCCGCATGGATATCCTCGAGGGGCCAGTTCTTGAGGACGGGGTCGACGACGGCCGAGTAGGAGCGCCCCGTCAGCTTCCTCCCCTTCACGTCGAAAAGACCCACCCGGTAGTCGTGCATGTCGCGGATGAGGGGGGAGCGCGCCGTCCGCTCGACGAGGTCCTCCATCTCGCGCTCGGCGGCGTAGAGGGCGCCCTCCACGATCTCCTGCACGACGGGGCTGGCCGTTTCCTGGGAGGCGGTCTTCGCCTTCGGGGCCAGCTGGATCCGGAGGTTGTTCCACTTGTCCACCCGGCAGCCGGCGCCCGGCGGCACCACGGTGGTGGAGCCGAACTCCTCGATGACGCAGGGGCCCTGCACCCGGTCCCCCAGCCCGAGCCGGCCTCGGTCGTACAGGGGAGTGGACACGTATCCCTGGCCCGCGAAGTAGACGGGCCGCGCGCCCTTCCGGGCGCGCTCGGGGCCCCCACTGGACCCGACCCGTCTCCGCGGGTGCCGCTCCAGTTCCCCCACGGCGGTGAGGCGCAGGTTCACGATCTCGACGGGGGTGTGGTTCTCGTAGTTGAAGCCGAATTGGGCGCGGTACGCCGCGTGGAAAAAAGAAGCGGACCGGGACAGGGAGCGGGCGAAGCCACCTTCCGCCGGGAGCTCCACCGTCATCTCCTGGCCTTCGCCGAAGTAGCGCATGTCGGCCGAGCGGAGGAAGCGGCGGCGCGCCGGAGGGATCTCCTCCTTGGCCAGGTCGTCCTGCGCCTCGGCCTCCATGCGCTGGAAATCCCTTTCCAGCGCCTTGGGCTTCGCTTCGTCCAGGCGGGTGATGTGGGTCCGCACGTAGTCGTTCCGCAGATCCACCTCGACGAGCCCCACGGCGCTCCCGCAGCCCGGCTGGGCGGGCACCACGATCTCCCGGATGCCGAGCACCTCCGCGATGTCAGCCGCCATGAGGGGGCCCGCCCCTCCGAAGGCGAGGAGGGCGTATTCCCTCGGATCTTTCCCGCGGTTCACCGTCATCTGGCGGATGGCGAGGGCTTGGTTCCAGGCGGCGACCTCGACGATCCCCCGGGCCGCTTCCACGGGGGAGAGGCCCTGGGGCCCGGCGAGGCGGCGGACGCCCTCCTCCGCCTTGGCGCGGTCCAGCGGAATCCCGCCCCCGACGAGGCTTGTGGGGAGCCTGCCGAGGAGGAGCTCGGCGTCGGTCACGGTGGGCTCGCCCCCTCCCTTGCCGTAGCACATGGGGCCGGGGTCGGCCCCGGCGCTCCGCGGCCCGACCCGGAGCCTCCCCTCGGGGTTCACCCAGGCGATGGAGCCCCCGCCGGTGCCGACCGTCACGATGTCGATCATGGGGAGCTTGACTTGGTAATGGCCCAGCTTCGCGGAGGTGGTGTGGCGGGGCTTGCCGTCCTCGATGACGGAGACGTCCGTCGAGGTGCCTCCCGCGTCCAGGGTGATCACCTTGCCGAGTTTGGCCGCCGCGGCGATGGCGGCCCCAGCCAGGGCGCCGGCCGCCGGTCCGGAGAGGGCGGTGGTGAGGGGCCGGCCAGCGATGGCCTGCACGCTCATCACCCCGCCGTTCGATTTCATCACCAGGAAGGGGGTCTTGGGGGTGAGCGTCCCGGCTACGCCCCCGCGCGCCCGCTCGATGTACCTCAGGATGATCGGCTTGCACGCGGCGTCCATGAGGGTAGCCAGGGCCCGCTCGTACTCTTGGTATTCCGGGAGGACCTCGGAGGAGAGGGAGACGCAGCAGCCGGGGAATTCCTCCCGGAAGATCTCGCGGACGCGGCGCTCATGGGAGGGGTTGGCGTAGGCGTGGAGGAGGCAGACGCCCACCGCCGCCACCCGCATCTCCCGCAGGCGCCGCGCGGCCCGGGCTACGCCTCTCTCGTCGAGGGGACGGAGCTCCCGGCCCCTGAAATCCATCCGCCCCCGCACCTCGAGCACCCGGTCGACCGGAACGAGGCGGGGAGGCTTCACCCAGAAGAAGGAGTTCCCGTAGCCGTCCGGCACGCTCTGGCGGGCGATTTCGAGAAGGAAGCGGAAGCCCCCGTTCACGATCAGGCCCATGTTGTGGTCTTCACGCTCGAGGAGGGCGTTGGTGGCCACAGTGGTCCCGTGGACGAAGGTGTGGACCTGCCCGGGGGTGGCGCCCGCCTCCCGGAGGATCTCCCGGATGGCGGACTGAAGGGCTTGGGAGGGATCGGACGGTGTGGAGGGGACCTTCGAGGAGAAGATGGTCCCGTCGGTTGAACGGACGGCCACGACGTCGGTGAAGGTGCCCCCCGTGTCCACCCCGATTCGGAACAGCGGGTCGTTCTGCATCGGCGCTCCTGGCCTGGATTCTGGGTGGCGCTCTGGGACCTTCCCTGGAGCGGGGAGGCCCTCCGCTCCCGCGGACGGGAGAGCCAACTGTAAAAGATCGAGGGGAAAAAGAAAACGCGCCGGGCCGGATGGATTTACCCCCGTCCCGGGGGATCGGATATACTCCGCTGGGGGTGCGGGTTCCAATAGGAGATGCCGGTTTATTTCATCGAATTTCGCTTGGCAGGCCGGATGCAAATCTAGTCAAAGAAGGGGCACCACGAAGCGGGGCAGGGTGACTGCCTGACGCGAGGGAGTGGAGTGCCGTGTCGTTGGGATTTGTTTTCGACATCTCGCTGCTCCAGCTGACCATGGTCATGATGGCCCCCCTGATCATCGCCTGCCTGGGCGAGATCATCATCGAGCGGTCCGGCATCTTGAATGTGGGCATCGAGGGCATCGTGACCGTGGGCTCGGTGGCGGGCTTTCTGGGCACCTTCATGATGGGCAGCCCAGTGCTGGGCTGCCTGACCGCGATGATGGCCGGCGGCATCCTCTCGCTCTTGCTCGCCTATTTCGCCATCTCGATGCGGGCGAACCAGATCGTGGTCGGGCTGGGGATCTTCGTCCTGGGACTCGGCCTCTCGCCCCTTTCCTATCGTCTCGCCGTCGGGGTCGTCCAATCCCCGCCCCAGATCAAAACCCTCTCCGGGGTCCCCGTCCCCCTCCTGGGGAATATCCCCTATGTGGGGGAGGTCCTGTTCCGCCAGAACATCCTGGTTTACCTGACGTATTTCCTGGTGGCGGCGGTCGCCTTCTTCCTTTTCAAGACCCCCCTGGGGCTGCGGCTGCGCTCCTGCGGGGAGAACCCCCGGGCGGCCGATTCGCTCGGCATCAACGTGACGGCGATGCGCTACGGGGCGTGCGTCGTGGGGGGGTTCTTCCTCGGGCTGGCGGGCGCCTACCTGCCCCTCCTCATCACGGGCACCTTCACCGACAACCTGGTGAACGGGCGGGGCTGGCTGGCCCTTATGCTGGTCATCTTCGGGCGTTGGATGCCGCTGTGGGCCTTCCTGGGCGCGCTGCTGTTCGCCTACGTGGACGCCTTCCAGTTCAAGGTCAGTTCGCTGCCCCAGATGGCCAAGGCCGTTCCGCCCCAGTTCCTCCTCATGCTCCCCTATGTGTTCGCCATGCTCGTCCTGGTCAAGGTCGCGAGCGGGGCCGAAGCGCCCAGAGCCCTGACCCGCCCCTATGACCGGGAGTCGAGGGAATGAGCGCCGCCCCGCCCCGCGTCGAGATGCGGGGGATCTGCAAGCGCTTCGGCGAGGTGGTCGCCCTCGACCGCGTCGACCTCGAGGCGGCGAAGGGGGAGATCCACGCCCTCCTCGGGGAGAACGGCGCGGGCAAGACCACCATCATGAACATCCTGAGCGGCCTCTACCGCTCGGACGCGGGCGAGATCCGCGTCGACGGCCGCCCGGCGCCAATCCGCTCCCCCAAGGACGCCATCGGCTTCCGCATCGGCATGGTGCACCAGCACGTGGAGCTGATCGGCAACTTCACGGCCCTGGAGAACATCCTGCTCGGCCACGAGGGCACGGGCTGGGTGCTGCGGGCGGAGAGCCAGCGGGGCGCGGTGGAGGAGGTCGCTTCCCGCTACGGCCTCTCCGTGCCCTTGAACGAGCGGGTCAAGGCTCTGCCGGTCGGTATCCAGCAGAAGATTGAGATCCTCAAGGCGCTCTACCGGGGGGCTGACATCCTCATCTTGGACGAGCCGACCACCATGCTCACCCCCCAGGAGGTGGACGCGCTCTTCGCCACCATCCGGAAAATCGCCGAGGGAGGTCTCACGGTCATCTTCATCACCCACAAGATCAAGGAAGTGCTCGCGAACTCCGACCGGATCACCGTATTCCGGGGAGGGTGCAGGGTGGGGACGGTGCGGCGGCCGGAAGCGAGCCGCGAGCTTCTCGTCCAGATGATGGTGGGCGAGAGGGAGTTCCCCGCCGGCGCGGGCCGGCCCGGCGCGGTCGCCTCCTCCTCCGCGGGACCACCCGCCCTCTCCGTGCGCGATCTTTCCTTGAGAAACGCGGACATTCATCTCCTGAAGGATGTATCCTTCGACGTTCCCGCTGGCGCGATCGTCGGCTTGGCGGGGGTGTCGGGGAACGGCCAGCGCGAGCTCGCCGAGGCGATCGCGGGCCTTCTCCCCGTCCAGGCCGGCGAGGTCACGATACGCGGCCGCTCGGTCGAGAAGCTGACCGTCGCCGCCCGGATCGCCCTGGGCCTCGTTTTGATCCCCCAGAACCGGATCGACGAGGGGATTCTCCCGTCCCTCTCCCTGGCCGAGAACTTCGTGCTGGGTCTCCATCCCTACATCTTCAAGCGATCGGGCTTCTTCGAGCAGGGGACCGCCCACGAGATGGCCCGGATCGCCATTCGCGACTACAATGTCCTCACCCGCAACGAGCGCGTGCCCTCGGCCCATCTCTCGGGGGGCAATATCCAGAAGGTGATCGTGGCTCGGGCCATGGCACTTTTCCGCGCCATCGGGGGAGGAATCCTGATCGCCAACAACCCGACCCGCGGCCTGGACATCATGGCCGCCGCCTTCGTCCATGCCCGCTTCCGGGAGGTCCGCGAGGGGGGAGGCGGCGTCCTGCTCATCTCGGAGGACCTGGACGAGCTTTGCTCGATCTGCGACCGGATCCTGGTCATCCACTCGGGCGAGATCCTGGGCGGCTTCGATGGCCCCGACTACGATGTGTACCGCATCGGGGAGCTCATGGCTGGCGTGCGGAGAAGGCAGCCGTGATGAAGGGCGCCTGGTCGGAGGAAGACCGTCGGCACGCGGCCGCGCTGGCCGCCACCTACGCGGCCGCGGCAGCCTTGGCGCTCCTGGCGGCGGCGCTGTTCATCCTCGCCTTCGGCGGCAGCATCCGCGTCGCGTTCGCGACGGTTCTTCAAGCCTCCCTGGGCACATGGGGCGGGTTCGCCCAGACCCTGAACAAGTTCTGCCCATTGCTGCTGGGTTCTCTCGCTGTCGCTTTTGGCATGCGGGGGGGGCACTTCAACATCGGGGTGGACGGCCAGATCTACGCCGGGGCCATAGGGATGGCCGCGGTCGCCTTCGGCCTCGAGGGCCTGAACCTTCCCTGGCCGGTCTTTGTCCCCCTCGGGATCCTGGGAGGGGTCTTAGCCGGGGCGTTCTGGGGGCTCATACCGGGCGTTCTGCGCGTCCGCTACCGCGTGAGCGAGATCTTCGTCACCGTCATGTTGAACTTCGTCGCCCTGTACCTGGTGGACTACCTGGCGAACGGCCCCTGGAACGACCCCCTCGCCGGGGACGCCATCACGGTCCCGATCCCCAAGTCCGCCGTGCTCCCGCAGATGCTCCCGAAATCCGGGGGTCACATGGGCCCGCTCATCGCCCTCGCCGCCGCCGCGGGGATCTACTTCATGATGTCCAGGACCATCATCGGCTACGAGATACGCGCCGTGGGCGACAACCCGACGGCGGCCCGGTTCGGCGGGATCAACATCAACCGGATCACCCTCGTCATCATGCCGGTCTGCGGGGCCCTCTCCGGCCTGGCGGGCGCGATCGAGGTGTCCGGCTTCCACCAGACCCTGCTCCTCGGGCTCACCGGCCCCACCGGCGCGCCCAACTACGGCGCGATGAGCATCCTGATCGCCGTCATCGGCCGGCGCCATCCCTTGGGCGTCATCCTCGCGGCCGCCGTGTTCGCCATCCTGATGGTGGGCTCGGACTCGCTCCAGCGGAGCATCGGCCTGCCCGGCTCCGCCGTGTTCGTCTTTCAGGCCATCATCGTCCTGACGGTTCTCTACGTGGAGGCCAGGCGCCAGTTATCCACCTGAGGCGGAAGTGGTGATCCAGGTATCCGGCGGGAGATCGCTAAATCGGGTTGGCTTTCAGCTGCCAAGGAAATTCGGCTTCCGCTTTTCCATGAACGCCGTTCTTCCCTCGATGTAGTCCCGGCTGTCGAAGCAAGTCTTCACCATTCGGCTGATCGCCCCGAAGTCTCGGCTGGAAGGATCCTTGAGGGTCTCGCCAATGGTGAATTTCGCAGCCTTGACCGACAGGGGGGCGTTCGATGCGATCGTGGTTGCAAGCTCCCGGGCAGTCTCTTCGAGCTTGCCCGCGGGCACGACACGGTTGACGAGCCCGATCCGGAGCGCCTCCTCGGCAGACAGGCGCCTCGCGGAGAAGGCGATCTCCTTGGCGAAGGCAGGGCCGACCAGGTCCACGAGCTGCTTCATGGCCTCGTAGCCGTAGGCGATGCCCAGGCGGGCGGCGGGCACGCCGAGCTGGGCGTCCTCCGAGGCGATGCGGATGTCCGCGTTGAGGGCGACGGTCAGGCCTCCGCCAAGGCAGTAGCCCCGGATCATGGCAATGAGGGGCTTGTCGAGGTCGGCGAGCCGCTGCCGCGCCCCGGACAGGGTGGCGGAATATTGCTCGATCTGCTGGGCGTTGCTCCGCTTCTCGTCGAATTGGGAGATGTCCGCCCCCGCCACGAAGGCCTTGTCGCCGGCCCCCTTCATGACGACGACCCGGACCGAATGGTCCTGCTGGAACTCTTCGACGATCATGGCGATGGCTTCCCACATCTCGAGGGAGAGCGCGTTCCGCCGCTCCGGGTTGTTGAAGGTCATCCACCCGATCCCGTCCTCGACCTCGGCGATCATCTTGTCCGTGTTGAGTTGCATCGGTCCGCCTCGCTGGAAAGTCGCTGCCCCATGCAGCCCCGCCTCATACGACTCCGATGTCGCGCAACCGCTGGATTTCCTGCGGACTGTACCCGATTGACGCGAGAATCTCGTCCGTGTGCTCCCCGAGCTCCGGGGTAGGGTTTCTCTTGCGCTGGGGGGTCCGGCTCAGCTTGACGGCCTGGCCGACGACTTTGATCGGGCCGAGGACGGGGTGAAAGATTTCGGGGTCCATGTTCAGGGTCCGGACCTGAGGATCTGCGAACGTCTGATCGACAGTATGAATGGGCCCGCAGGGAATGCCCTCGGCGTTCAGGATTTCGATCCACTCCTTGCTCGTCTTCCGGCGGATGTGCCCGCCGATGATGGCGTTGAGGGCGTCCCGGTTCTTCGTGCGTGTTTCCTTTTCGGCGTAGTCCGGATGCTCGGTCAGCTCCGGCACGCCGAGCGCGTTGGCGAGGCGTTTCCACAGGCGTGGGCTGCCGGCCTGGATGTTGATCCGGCCGTCCGTGGTCTCGAAGACCCCGGTAGGGATGAGGGTCGGGTGGTTGTTGCCCGCCTGCTTAGGCACTTCGCCCTTGATGAGGTAGCGGGCCGCCTGCAGGTCCATCATCTGGATCTGGGCTTCCAAGAGTGAGGTGTGGACCCATTGCCCCTCTCCGGAGACCTCGCGCTCCAGCAGGGCGAGCAGGATGCCCTGAGCGAGCAGCATTCCGGCGGAGAGGTCCGCTATCGGGACGCCCACGCGCATGGGGCCCCGCCCGGGCTCGCCGGTCACCGACATGAGGCCGCCTAGGCCTTGAGCGATCTGATCCAGACCGGGCCGGTCGGAATAGGGCCCGGTCTGTCCGAAGCCGGAGATGCTCCCGTAGACGATCCGGGAATTCACCTTCCAGACGGACTCGTAGTCGACGCCGAGCCGGTGCTTCACCCGGGGGCGGAAGTTCTCGACGATGACGTCGGCTCCCTTCGCCAGGGAGAAGAATATCTTCTTCCCCTCCTCGGCCTTGAGGTTGAGCGTCAGGCTGCGCTTGTTACGATGGAGGTTCATGGATTCATAGCTGTGGCGGTCGCCACCCATCAAATCGGCGCCCACCGAGGCGGGCTGCTCGATCCGGATGACGTCGGCCCCCCAGTCCGCGAGTTGCCGGACCGCCGTCGGGCCCGATCGGGCCTGTGTCAGGTCGAGAACCTTGAAGCGTGAGAGTGGCATGTTCACGTGATCTCCGAAGTGCGCTTCGCTAGGGCTTTCCGGCCCCATGGATTCTCCGCGTTCGCCTTGTGCCGGGAAGCCCTCCGGCGAGGCGGCTCATTTTTCCCGCTTGTGGATCTGATCCATCTTCTTGGAGCGCCCGGCCGAGTAGACCATGCAGCCCACCGGATAGTGGTAGGGGCCGTGCGGCTCGGTGCCGCCGTAGACGTAGTCGCCGGGCCGGAGGATTTTCCCGGCGACGTGCATCTCTCCTTCAAGCACAAGGGTGCTGTGGAAATACTCGTGGCTGTGGCGCGGTTCGACGTAGCCAGAGGGGAACTTGACGAGCTTGTCCACCCGCTCCGAGATCTCGTCCGAGCCCTCGGCGATGATCTTGACCTGGACGCCGGGGGGATGCCCCAGGAGCTTCGCCCCGTCCCGCCACTCGATCTTACTCGTGTTCACGGCCATGAACTTGGGCGTCGGCTCCATGCGCATTTCTCCTTCGTCTCGGCAAGAAGAGGGCGGATTCGGCGTTTCCCAGCGGCCCCATCGGGTGGCGGATCTTAGCACAAGAAAATCTCGCCTGTCCCGGAGGGGTATCTTCCTGCGAAGGCCCCCGGAAAACCGGGCTGGCTACTACGAAACACCCCGGGGAGTGGTACAATCGCCGAGCCGACTGAAAAACCGCGAACAGGGATCGTTCTGTCTTCTTCAAGGAGAGCCGATGCAATATCGAGTCCTGGGACGAACCGGACTGCGCATCAGCGAGATCAGCCTGGGAACCTCGCAGACGTTCCGCCTCGCGTCCAAGGAGGACGTGAGCCGCTGCGTCCGGATCGTTCATGAGGCCCTGGATCACGGGGTGAACTTCTTCGATACGGCGCCCAGCTACTGGGAGGCGGAGAGTGCGCTGGGCCTCGCCCTGGAGGGGCGGCGCCGCGAGGCCCTGATCGCCACCAAGGTCCGAGCCGAGGACGCGGCGTCTGCCCGGAAGAGCATCGAGCGCTCCTTCGAGCGGCTGCGGACCGACGTGATCGACCTGCTCCAGATCCATTCCATGCGCGGCTGGCGGGAGGTGACGCCGGTGATCCAGGAGTATCAGCGCCAGGGCCGGGTGCGCTTCATCGGGCTGACGGAGAGCGAACCCGGAAACTACGCGGAAATCACCGAGGCGATGCGCACGGGGCTCTATGACTCTATCCAGATCCTGTTCTCCGCCGCGGCCCGGACGTGTTGCGCGGAGATGCTGCCTCTCGCGCAGAAGATGAACATCGGGGTGATCGCCCTGCGCACGATCCTCAATTTGCTGGCGAGCCGGATCCCGACGGATCCGGGGGCACTCGGGAGGCGTCCCGAGGAGACCCCGGCGCAGAGGAGGGTGCGCGAGGTGCAGGAGCGGGGCGAGTTCTCTCCCCTTGAGAAATATGGCGTGAAAACGCCCGGCCAGGCGCTTCTGAAGTACGTGCTGGGCCACCCGGCGGTCTCCACCATCATCGTGGCCACGGGCAAGGCCGAGCGCATCTCCGAGAACGCGGCGGCCTCGGATGGCCGTCTCTTGCCGCCGGAGAGCCGGGCCTGGCTGGAGGGTTTGTTCGCTTAGGAGAAGGAAGCGCAGACGCCCCTTGCGGGTGACATACCTTGAATTGATGAGGAGAGATCGGATAGCGATCTCACCCGCATGCGCACATCATCCCCGTGTCCTGGATCGAGGATATCCGCGCGGGGCGGCTGGGTTCCGCCGTTTCCATCGCGGCCAGCGGCGGAGCTGAGCGGCTCGTCACGAAATTCACCGTCCTTGGCCAGGAGCGGACGAACTCCTACCCGCTTCCGCGGGAGACCTACGACGTCGAGATGCGCCTCAAGGACATGAAGCGGATGGGCGTGGAGCGGCAGATCCTCTCGATCGTCCCCGTCCTCATGTTCTACAGCCTCGACCCCGGCCAGAGCCTGGAGATCGCCGTCTCCTTGAATGATGCACTGTGCGGCCTGGCGCGGGAGCATCCGGAGGCGTTCTCCTGCATGCCCGCGGCGCCCCTTCAGGCCCCGCAGGCGGCCGCGGATGAGCTCGAGCGGGCGGTGAAGAAGGGGCACCGGGGCGTCCAGATCGGCGCGAACGTCGCGGGGAAGAACCTCGACGACCCCGGGCTCGACATCTTTTGGGCGAAGGCGGCCGAGCTGGACGCGCCCATCTTCATCCATCCCGCCGCCGCGAGAGGGTTCGAGGACCGCCTGCAGAAGTATTACCTCTCGAACTTTATCGGCAATCCCCTCGACACCACGGTCTCGGTGGCGTGCCTTATCTTCGGCGGGGTGCTGGACCGGTTCCCCTCGCTGAAGTTCCTGCTCTCCCACACGGGCGGGTTCACGCCCTGGATCCGGGGCCGCTGGCAGCACGGCTACGGGGAGAGGAAGGAGCCCAAGGAGCACGGGGCGAGGGACCCCGAGCAGTATTTCGGCAAGCTCTACTACGACACCATCATCCACAACGCCGATTGCCTGGAGTTCGCCGTCAAGACGCTGAGGGCCGGCAACGTGGTGTACGGGACGGATTACCCCTTCGACATGGGCGACCTCTGCCCGGCCCGGGAGATCCCGGGCCTCTCCCGGCTCTCTCCGGCGGAGCAGGAGACGATCCTCTCGGGCAACGCCCGAGGCCTCTACAAGCTCTGAGGGGGCGTATCCGGGCCTCTCGTTGATGCTCGGGCCCCTGGCCGCTAGTATTCGTCTTTCTGGCAGGTTTCCACCGCACACGGGTCTGGTCCCGGCTCTGCGGGCCGCTCAGGAGAGGAAAATTGGCCATGTACCGCTACGATCACCTTCACTTCCGCAGCGAGGACCCCCACGCCGCCCGGAAATTCTGGGAAGAGATGTTCGGCGCCAAGATGGTCGCCCAGCGGGAATTGGGCGGGGCGCCCTCGTTCAATATGGATCTGAACGGCATGACTTTTATCGTCTCGGGCCGCGCGAAGAATGAGAACCCCATCCGCGTCGGAAGCGATCCCCGCTACGGCCTCGACCACTTCGGCCTCAAGGTCGACGACATGGACGCAGCGGCGAAAGAGCTCAAGGCCAAAGGGGCCGAATTCATCTGCGAGCCCTGGGAGATCCGCCCGGGCGTCAAGATCGCCTTTGTCAAAGGCCCGGACGATATCAGCATCGAGCTCGCGGAGCGCAAAGGATAAGCGGCTCCACGTTCTCTTGAGCCGGGTTTCCGCGGCGGATGCGTCGATACCCCGCATCGGACCCCTTCGGCCGTTTCCGCCGATTTCGGAGAAACGCGATGGGCGGCGAGAAGGTGCGCCTCGGCGCAATCGGGGTGGGCCACTGGGCGGGCGTGCTGGCCAAGGGCGTGGAGAAGAGCGGCGCGGCGGCGATCATTCGCTGCTACGCCCGCACCGGTGAGAGCCGCAGGGCCTTCGGGGAGAAGTTCGGCTGCCGTCCCGCCGATTCTCTGGACGAGCTGCTCCGCGACGGCGCGGTAGAAGGCGTCATCATTTCCACCCCCCACTCGACTCACGTCGATTTGATTCAGCAAGCCGCCTCCGCGGGCAAGCATGTTTTTGTGGAAAAACCCCTCGCCCTGGCGGTGGAGGACGGCAAGCGCGCGACCCGGGCTTGCGAGCAGGTGGGGGTCGTCCTCATGGTGGGCCATCACCGTCGGCGCCTGGGAGCGACGCGCGGGATCCGCCGGATGCTCGACGCAGGCGAGCTGGGCATGCTCCATCAGCTGGAGGGCCAGGTCTGCAACTGGAACGCCCAGCGAAAGCGAGCCGGCTGGCGGAACGACCCGAAGGAGTGGCCGGCGGGGGGGCTGACCGGCCGGGGCGTCCACATCGTGGACAATCTCATCTATCTGGCGGGGCCGGTCCGGCGGGTGATGGCGTTCAGCAAGAGGCTCCTGGGAGCGAACGCGCTCGACGACGTCACCGCCATCGCGCTGGAACATGACAGCGGTCCCCTGAGCTACATCGGTGTCTCGATGGTAGTCCCCTGGCGGATCAGCACGGCGGCTTTCGGCACCCGGGCCTCCGCCTGGAGCGAGCAGGATGGCGCCAAGCTCTACTTCCAGAAGGTCGGCGAGGAGACGCGGACGGAGCTGCCCGTGGAAACAGGCGATCCCTTCGCGGAGGAGATCTCCGAATTCGCGCGCTGCATCCGCGGGGGCGGGAGGTCCGAAACGGGAGGCCCCGAAGCCCTGGAGGTGGTCGCCGTACTCGAAGCCGTCCTGGCGAGCATTCGGAGTGGCCGGGCGGAAGAGGTGGCCGATTCGCGCCAGCAGGCCTAATGGAAATCCGCGGCTTCGCCCGCCAGAAATGGCGCAGGACCTTCTTGACGGACGTGTGGTCCGCTCCCCATCGGGTCGCCCCCCGGCCGTAGCCCCTTCGGTGTCATCCAGCCGCTTTTCCCCCGCGAAGCCAATGGTTGTATGATTCGGACAAGGCCCTCCTGATTCCCGCTGCGGCCGAGGAGGAACGCCGGATGGAGGGTGAGGCTGGAAGCGACAAGCGAAGAGATCCGCGGCATCCGAATCCCTACAAGGGCACCTTCCCTCCCGTCATCACCATGGACATGCCAGGGCTGGCGGGGTTTCCCCTCTCGCCCGAGGATTTCAGCGAGGGGGGCTTCAAGACCCTCGTTCCCGTTCCCTTGGAAGTAGGCTCGGCCTTCCCCTGCGCCGTTCACGTTCGAGGCTCCACCGTTCTCGGTTTCATGGCACGCGTCGCCTGGGTAAAAGAGGTGCAGGGCCTGCCGCCCATGTGGGAGGTGGGGTTTTCGCTCGGAATCTCGGACCTGGACCGGGAGGAGCTCTGGCGATTGCTTTCGGCTGCCACGGGACGGAGCAGGAGCGAGTCATGATCCAAGCGACGGCGGAGAACCCTTTCCATCCGAAACGCAAGAAACCCAACCGGGCGCTCATTTGCGCGCTCACGGCCGCCCTGGCGGCTGCCCTCTATGTGGCGCTGCCCCCCCAGCTCGGCGAGCTGCCCCGGCGGACCCTGGCCATCTTCCTGGTGGCCGCCGTCCTCTGGGCGACCGAGGCGCTCCCTCTTTTTGCGACCTCGCTTTGCATCCTGGGGTTGGAGATCCTCCTGCTGGCGAAAAGGGGAGGGCTCGCGGGGGTGGGCGAGCTCCGGTACGAGCAGTTCTTCCAGCCCTTCTCTTCCAGCATCATCATCCTTTTCATGGGGGCCTTCCTTCTATCCCACGCCCTGACGAAGCACGGCATCGATCGGGCGATCGCCTCCCGCCTTCTTCGGCCGTTCTCCCGTTCGCCTCTCCTCATGCTTTACGGCGTCCTGGGAATCACCGCCCTGTTCTCGATGTGGATGTCGAACACGGCCGCCGCCGTCATGATGATCGCCGTCGTCTCCCCCGTCATCGCCTCGCTCGGGGACGGCAACCGGTTCGCCACCGCGCTCATCCTGGCCGTGCCCTTCGGGAGCGCGGTGGGAGGGATCAGCACCCCCATCGGGACGCCGCCCAACGCGGTCGCCCTGGCGGCTTTACGCCAGGCCAGGTACGACGTGAGCTTCCTGGACTGGATGCTGCTGGCGGTTCCGCTCATGGTGCTGCTTCTGGTCCTGACCGGCCTCCTGCTGTTCTATTTCTTTCTGCCGGAGAGAGGCATGATGCTGGCGAAGCTGGACCCTCCGGCGGAGATCTCCGCGCAGGGGAAGCTGACCCTGCTGATCCTGGCTGTGACGGTCGCACTGTGGCTCACGGGAGATTGGCATGGGATTTCGACGGCTGTGGTAGCCCTGCTGGCCGCGGCGTCGCTCGCCGCCCTGGGCGTCCTGGACCGGCACGACGTGAACTCCATTGACTGGGACATCCTCATATTGATGTGGAGCGGGCTCTCCTTGGGCCAGGCGATGCAGCTCTCGGGCCTGCTGGACTGGGTCGTCCGCCTTCCCCTGGCCCAGATGAGCGGCTTGGCCCTCTCCGCCTCCGTCGCCTTTCTTGCCCTGGGGCTTTCTACCTTCATGAGCAACACGGCCACCGCGAACCTCATCATCCCGACGGCGATGGCCCTCTCCTCGGCGCAACAAGGGCAGCTGGCCATCCTGACGGCCCTGGCCTGCTCGTTCGCCATGGCCATGCCGGTCTCCACCCCGCCCAACGCCATCGCCTTCGCCACGGGAAAGGTCCCGGTGGGCGACATGATCCGGGCCGGAGGGCTCATCTCCATCGTCTCGGTGATTGTGATGCTCCTGGGCTACCAGGCCATTCTGCCTTGGGTGCTGGGCTTCTAAGGACATCAACGGAGGGCCGCCATGGCCATTACCATCGGTTTCGTGGGGCTCGGCAGGATGGGTGGGGCGATTTCGGCCAACCTGTTGGCTTCTGGCTATTCCGTCGTGGGCTGCGATCTCTCCCGAAAGCGGGTTCGCGAGCTGGAGGCTCTCGGCGGGGAAACGGCCGCCTCCCCCGAGGAGGCCGCCGCGCGCTCGCGCATGCTCATGATCTCCGTTCCCGAGGACAAGGACGTGGAGCGGGTGCTGCTCGGGAAGGACGGTGCCATCGGCGGGCTTCGGCGCGGCGGGGTGGTGACGGACTTTTCCACCCTTCTCCCCTCGACCTCGCAGCGGATGGCCGAGGCCCTGAAGAAAGTGGGCGCCTTTTACCTGGACACGCCCATCAGCGGCAACCGGGCCATCACCCGGAAGCGCGGGGGGACCCTGATGGCCGGGGGGGACGAGCGGGCCTTCCGCCGGGCGCTGCCCATACTCCGCAAGATCACCCATCGTCAGTTCTACCTGGGGCCGAGCGGCCGCGGGGCGCTGGGCAAGCTCGTGATGAACACGGTGAGCGAGCTCAACCGGACAGCCCTGGCCGAGGGGCTCGCCTTCGGGATGGCTGGAGGCATCGACGGGAAGGTGCTCCTCGAGTTCCTGGCTTCCGGCTCGGCTTACTCCAAGCAGATCGATCATAAGGGAATGCGGATGGTAAAGCAGGATTTCAAGGACCCGGAAGGCACCATCGAGATGTGCGTCAAGGACGCCGAGCACATGCTCCGGACCGCCCGGGAGCTCGGCGCGCTCCTTCCCCTGACGGCGCTTCGCTGCCAGCTCTACCAGGCGATCATTCGCATGGGCCACGCCTCGGACGACCCCGCCAGCATATTCGCCCTGTATCACTATATGTCCGGCAAGGGGGCGAAGCCGGTCCGGAAGGCCAAAGCGGCGCGAAGGCCCAAGGCCCTCCGGGCATGAGGGCTTTCGGCGGAACGCGGGAGAAGCCCATGGATGAAGCGGCGGACCCCTTCGAGTATTTCTTCCGGCTCCCGTGGACCGACGGGCTGCCGGTGGTCACCCCGACGGAGGCGCGTATCGCCTGGATGCTGGGCGGTACCAAGCGCTCCCCGGGAGGGTCCCTGGGGCACGTCCCCCCCGCCGGCCACGAGGCCACAGTCGAGCAGGCGGCGATCCACGCCGTCATGGCAGGGGCGAGGCCCGAGTACCTGCCCGCCATCCTGGGGACGCTGGAGGCCGTCCTCGCCGAGCGGTTCAACCTGAACGGCCTGCAGGCCACCATGGGCCCGGGCGGGCCGATGGTGATGTTCAACGGGCCCTACGCCAGGAAGATCGGAGTGCACGGCGGGTCCGGCTGCATGGGGCCCGGCTTCCGGGCCAACGCGGCCATCGGGCGCGCCCTGCGCCTCATGATGCTGAACCTGGGGGGCGCCATCCCGGGCGTCTCTGACATGAGCTGCTTCGGCCATCCGGACAAGTTCAGCTTCTGCCTGAGCGAGAACGAGGAGCTGAGCCCCTGGCCCCCGCTTTCGGCGGACCTGGGGTTCGGCCCGGGGGAAGACGTGGTCACCGTCTTCGCCGCCGAGGGTCCGCACCAAGCCTTCGACGACTCCAGCTCCGAACCCGACGGCCTGCTCGCCACCATCGCCTCCGTCATGAGCACGATGGGCTCCTCGAACGCCTACATGCGGCAGAATATGGTGATCGCCATGAGCCCCGATCACGCGGAGGTCATGCGGCGAGCGGGGTACTCGCGCCGGGATGTCAAGCGGCGTCTCTTCGAGCTGGCGCGCCTGCCGGTGGGTCAGATGCGGAAGGGGGGGAGGTTCCGCCAGTCCGGCCGGGTGGACTGGCCCGCGTGGGTGGACCGGGACGACGACGCCTGCCTCGTCCCCATGATCCACGATCCCGATGACATCCTCCTCCTCGTGGCGGGAGGGCAGCCCGGGCCGCACTCGATGATCGTCCCCGGATGGAACAAGTCGAGCCGGTTCGTCTCGATTCGGTACCGCACCGGCTGAGCCGTCGGAGAGGGGCCATGGTCTTGACGCGCAAGCAGATCGGGGTCGCGGTCGTCGGATCGGGCCGCATCGGAACCCACCGCGCCCGCCTGGCCGCGCAGCATCCCGGCGTCCGCTATCTGGCGGTCTCGGACGTGGAGGCCGCGCGCGCCAGGAGCCTGGGCGAGCGCGTGGGAGCCGACCTTTCCTCGGCCAGCAACGAGGAGGTGATCGCGCGGCCCGAAGTGGACGTGGTCATCGTCTCCACCCCCGAGCCCGCCCACGTCGCCCCCGTCCTCCAGGCCGTCGGGCTGGGGAAGCCCGTGCTGGTCGAGAAGCCTATCGCCATGGCGCTGGAGGACGCGGACCGCATCATCGGCGCGGCCGAGGCGAAAGGGGTGGAGGTGCGCGTGGGCTACATCATGCGCTACAAGCGGCAATACTTCCTGGGCAAGCAGCAGATCCTCGAGGGCCGGCTCGGACGGATCATCGGCGGCGCCGGCCGCGTCTACAACAGCCGGGCGCAGGCCTTCGAGATCCTCAAGCGCTCGGCCGACGCCACCCCCGTCGTGGACGTGCTCACCTACTATGTGGACCTTGCCTGCTGGTTCCTGGAGGGGAGCCGCCCGGTGGAGGTGGTGGCCCGGGGGAACGGGCTGGTCTTCAAGGAGGCCGGGTACCCCAAGGCGGACGACGTGCACTGGGCCCTCGTCACCTTCGACAGCGGGGCCGTGATGAGCCTCGGCGTCTGCTACGCCCTGCCCTCCCAGTATCCGACCCTGGGCCAAAGCGCCCGCCTGGAGATCATGGGGACGGAGGGCGTGCTCTTCTTCGACGAGGACCACAAGGAGAACATCCTATACTCCGAGAAGGGGTATCCCCACGCCTACGTGCCGGACCACAACCTGAAGATGGTGTTCCTGGGGAGCACCTCCTCAGGGGACTGGTCGCTGGACCACATGTACGGCCCCATCGCAGAGGAGACGCGCAGCTGGCTGGACCATCTGACCACGGGACGGCCCTGCCTCCTGGCGACGGCCGAGGACGCCCGCCAGACTCTCGAGGTGACGCTTGCGATGGAGCTTTCGGCCCGCACCGGCGCGGCGATCAGGCTTCCACTGAGCGAGGGGCACTAGAAGCCGCCCAGGCTGTTCTACTCCACCTCTGCCTTTACGGCGGCCTCGATCTCCTCGATGGTCAAGACCACCCTTTCCCACTCGGCCATGCTGGACTGGATGGCGGCGGCGACCTCCCGGTGCCGCTCCAGGGCGTTGGCCAGCCTCGCTTTATTCCCTTCCTCGTAGAGAGATGGATCGGCGAGGAGCAAGTTGAGATCATCCTTCTCGGCCTCGAGTTTGTGAATCTCGGCTTCCAGCGCCTCGGATTTCTTCTTCAGGTCGCGCGTCTCGCGGTGAAGCCGGTTGCGCACCTCGGCGGCCTGGCGGCGCGCCTCGCGGTCCCCGCGCGGGGGAGCGCCGCGCTCCTTCTCGGCGGCTCTCTCGCTCTGCCGCTTGGCGGTGACGCCTTCCAGGTAGTCGCCCAGCGAGCCGCGAAGCGGCCGGATGGTCCCTTCTTCCACCACCCAGTAGCGCTCGCAGATCGCCTCGAGGAGGTCGCGATCGTGCACCACGAGGATGAGGGTCCCCGCGTAGCTTTCGAGGGCCTCCTCCAGCGCCGCCCGCGCGCCCATGTCCAGGTGATTGGTCGGCTCGTCGAGCAGCAGCAGGTTCGCGCCGGAGAGGAACAGGCGCGCCAGGGCCAGCCGGGCCCGCTCGCCCCCCGAGAGGACGCTCACCTTCTTGAACACGTCGTCCCCTGAGAATAAGAACCCGCCGAGGAGGGAGCGCAGGTCGGTGTTCCCGACGGTGGGCGGCGCGGCCTCCCGCGCGGATTCGAAGACGGTCCTTGAGGAATCCAGGGAGTCCATGACGAACTGCGAGTAGTGGCCCACCCTCACCCGGTCGCCCAGCCTCGCCCGGCCCGCCGTCGGCTCGGTCTCGCCCGTGACGATGCGCAGAAAGGTCGTCTTGCCCGAGCCGTTTGGGCCGACAAGCCCGACCTTCTCCCCTCGCAGGAGCTTGAGGTTCGCCTTGGCGAACACCGGCTTCGCGCCGTAGCTCTTCCCGAGGCCCTCGGCGGACAAGGTCTCGTGGGCGGAGGCGGGAGGATTGGGTAGCCGGATCCGGGGGGCGGCGGCGGGACGCGCGATCCTCTCGACGGGCCTCAGCTTTTCGAGTTGCTTGATGCGGCTCTGGGCCTGGCGGGCCTTGGTCGCCTTGGCGCGGAAGCGGCTGATGAAGCGCTCGAGCTCGGCGATGCGCCGTTCCTGGTGGGCGGCCGCCTTTTCCAGCTGCTCGATGTGAGCCTCGCGCTGCTCAAGGTAGCGGTCGAAGTTCCCAGCGTAGCGGGTGAGGCGCCCGCCCTCGATCTCGACGATGGCCCCGGCCACCCGGTTGAGGAAGTGCCGGTCGTGCGAGATGACGATCAGGGTGCCCGGGAAGCGGGCGAGGAACTTTTCGAGCCAGGCGACCGACTCGATGTCCAGATGATTGGTCGGCTCGTCGAGCAGCAGCAGGCCGGGGTTGGAGAAGAGCAGACGCGCGAGGGAGGCCCGCATCCGCCACCCGCCCGAGAACTGGCTGAGGGGGCGGCGGATCTCCTCGGCCGAGAAGCCCAGGCCCATGAGGATGGCCGAGGCCCGGGCCCTGGCCTCGTAGGCGCCGATCCGCTCCAGCTGATGGTCCACCTCGCCCAGGCGGAGGGAGAGCTTCTCCTGCTCGGCGTCGTCGGCGGCCTTGGCGATCTTCATGTGCAGGAGCTCCTGCTCCCGCTGGAGGCGGATGAGCTCCTGGTCGCCCTCGAGCACCTCGTCCAGGACCGGGCGCTCCGAGGCGTCCAGCTCCTGCCGGAGCACCCCCAGACGGGTACGCCCCTGGAGGTGCACCTCCCCGCCGTCCACCCCCTCCAGCCCCTCGATGATGCGGAAGATGGTCGTCTTCCCGGCCCCGTTCGGCCCGATGAGGCCCACCCGCTCGCCGGGGTTCACGGCCAGGCTGGCGCGGTCCAGGATAACCTGCGCCCCGAACTGTTTGCGGACGTTCTCCAGCCTCAACATGGGGGGAGAATATAGCGGAGATGGGGGGAATGGACGAGGGAGGGTCGGGCCCGGCAGAAATGGGCCGGGGAACTGGAAACTTTCCGCGCTGGAAGCGTATGATGCCCGCTCACCCGATTCTCTTCCCGGGAAGGGCTCGGGGACGGCCGGGTCTTGGGAAAATCCGAGGCAGCTTCTGTGCCTTGAGACTGGAGGAGCACCTGATGGCGAAGGGCATCGTCTGGGTGGGAACCCCCTTCATCCTGAACTTCGAGAACCCCATGGAGTTCTTCCAGCCCCTCTTGGAGGAGGGCCTCGAGGTCCGCCTGGACGAGTGCCGGGGGCACATGCCCGAGGAGGAAGTCATCAAGTGCTTGCGGGATGTGACCGCCGTCGTCGCCGGCGCCGAGCCTTATACCGCGCGAGTGTTCGAGAGCGCCCCCAACCTCCAGGTAGTCGCCCGCGCCGGGGTGGGGGTCAACAACGTCGACATCGGGGCCGCCACGGCGAGGGGTGTCGTCGTCGCCAACGCCGCCGGGACGAACTCCGTCTCGGTGGCGGAGCACTTCTTCGGCCTCCTGCTCGGCACCTGCCGGCGGATCGCCTGGCTGAACCAGAACATCCGCAAGGGCCTCTGGCGGGAGATCCAGCCCGCCATGCGGCCGCTGAACGGCATGACGCTGGGGATCCTCGGGTTCGGCAACATCGGCAAGCAGGTGGCGAAGCGGGCCGTCGCCTTCGACATGAAGGTCATCGCGAACGACATCGCGCCGGACCGCAAGCGGGCGGCCGAGCTGGGGGTCGAGTTCGTCTCCAAGGAAGAGCTCGCGCGGCGGTCGGACTACCTGACCTGTCACGTCCCCCTGACGCCCCTGACCCGGCACATCATCAACCGCCACATCCTGAAGCTCATGAAGCCCGACGCCTTCGTCTTCAACACCTCCCGCGGGCCGGTGTTCGACCTGGACGCCGTGGCTGGGGCCCTGAAGGACGGCACCATCCGGGGGGCGGGCATCGACGTCTTCCCCGAGGAGCCGCCCGACTACAATCATCCCATCTTCTCCCTGGAGAACGCGGTCCTCACGCCGCACCTCGGCGGGCGGGGGGAGGACGCCATCCGCAACACCCTCACCCACGCCGTCCAGTGCGTGCTCGACTACTTTCAGGGCCGCAAGCCCTCCACCGTGGTCAACCCCGAGGTGTACGAGGTGCTCGACCAGAGAGCGTAAGGCGGGGGAACGACGCCCCGCCGTCTGCGCTTTGGTGGAAACGAGGAGGACAGCGCATGCCGCCGGTCAAAGCCGCAGGGAAAGCCACCTGGTTCACCTACTTTCCGGAAGACTACCGATGGTCGGCTTCGATCTGCATGCTGGTCTCGGCGGCCCAGTGGGGTGGTTCGGACATCGGTGAGGTGGACCGGGTGGGGCGCGAGCTCCGCAAGGGGCTCGGCGACGACGAGCTTTGGTTCCGCGAGTGGACGAAGATGGGTGGCCGGGTGCGCGGGCTCGGGATGACGGAAGAGAGGAAAGGGAACCGGCTCTCGGCCGCCGCGCACTACAAGCGGGCCTGCCTCTACTACCAGATCGGTGACCGCTTCCGGCAGCCCAAGGACAAGAAGGCCCTCGACGCCTTCCGGACCTCGGTGGACTGCTTCCGCCGCTACCTCCGCCTGACCGACCGTCCCCGGACGGAGCGCGTGACGATCGCCACCCGCGACGGGGAGAAGCTGCCCGCCTATTTCGTCCACGCCGAGAACACCTGGAAGGCCAAGCCCCCCGTCGTGGTCCTGTTCGACGGCCTGGACACCTCGAAGGAAATCGTGTTCATCCGCGCCGCGGACGGCCTCGCCCGGCGGGGGATGAGCTGCCTGTTCGTGGACGGCCCCGGGACGGGAGAGGCCATCCGCTTCCACAAGAGCTACCTGCGCGATGATTACGAGGCGGCGGGCTCGGCGGCGATCGACTACATCGAGACGCGCGGGGACGTGGACGCGAAGAAGGTCGGGATCATGGCGGTCAGCCTCGGCGGGTATTACGCCCCCCGGTGTGCCAGCATGGACCGCCGCTTCAAGGCCTGCGTCGCCTGGGGCGCCATCTGGAACTACCACGCCACCTGGAAGCACCGGTTTGAATCGGCCGGCAAGGCCGCCCAGGGCGTCCCGACCGAGTACATCAACTGGGTGCTCAACGCGAAGACGGAGGCGGAGGCCCTGAAGAAGCTCGAGGGCTTCCGTCTGGACGGGGTGGTGCGGAGGATGCGCTGCCCCTTCCTGCTGACCCACGGGGAGGACGACCGCCAGGTTCCCCTGCGCGACGCGAGGGCCCTCTTCCGGGCGGTCGGCTCGAAGGACAAGACCATGCAGGTCTACACGCGCAAGACGGGGGGCGCCCAGCACTGCCAGAACGACTACCTCTCGATCGGCCTCCCCTTCATGCAGGATTGGATGCGGGACAAGCTGGGCGCCTGACGCGCGCCCGCGCCGAGGGCCATCATGTCCGAGTACCCGATCGCGCTCGCATACGAGGACGGCCGGGGCCGCGTTTTCACGGCGGACTCGATGACGTTCTTCGACGATCGCGTGGGCGCGGGCGACGTGGTCGTCTCGGGTTCCTACGCCGCGCGCACGACGTTCGGCTGGGCGCTCGGCCTCGGCGTGAAGGGGATCATCTCCCACGCCGCGGGGGTGGGAAAGGATAACGCCGGGATCA